>MDSZ01047735.1_pt1 | contig 15447 bp, 16 predicted proteins | sample 811201 | NCBI WGS metagenome assembly MDSZ01 (sample SAMN05326647, study PRJNA326480) | marine metagenome | isolation source: seawater | place: Indian Ocean: North | collected 2010
CTTTAAAACATAATTTTAATTCTGCAGTAAATGTTGTAAGAGAGGGAACTAAATTATTGCAGAAAAATAAAGGAAAAATAATTTGTATTTCATCAATATGCGGTGTTGAAGTAATTAAAAATGCACCAATAGGCTATTCTCTTGCAAAATCTCTACTAAACAATTATGTGAAGTCAATATCACATTATTTAGCTGAAGATGGAATATCGATAAATGCAATTGCACCTGGAAATATTTTATTCAATGGGTCAGTTTGGGATAAAAAAATCAAAAAGAATAAAAATAAAACATTTAATTATATTAAATCAGTGGTTCCTTTAAAAAAATTTGGCTCCATAAATGATATTTATGAAATGTGTGAGTTTATCATAAATAATAAATCACAATTTACCTCAGGATCAACTTATATTCTAGACGGTGCGCAGACTAAAAAATTTTAAAAAGTTATGAATAATAAGGACTATGTTGAAACTATATATAATGAGGAAGAAAAGCCAATAACCGACTATCCCTCCAAAATGATAAAATATCTTATCGATAAATATAAAATTCAAGAAAATTCAAAAATTTTAGAGCTAGGTTGTGGAAGGGGTGAATTTTTAAACGAATTTCATAATAACAAAATGAAGGCTTATGGAGTTGATAATTCAATGTATGGTAAAAAAATGTACCCTCATCTTGAAATACAAAATGTCGATTTGTTAAAAAATTCACTACCATATCCAGATAATACTTTTGATGTAATTTATTCTAAATCTTTTGTTGAACATTTTTATTATCCAGAAAAAATTTTTCAGGAAGCTTATAGAGTTCTTAAAACTGGAGGAAAGATTATAACTTTAACACCTGAATGGAAATATTTTTATAAAACATTTTATGAAGATTTTACTCATAGAACACCTTTCACTAAAATATCACTAAGAGATATACAATTAATATGCAATTTTAAAAATATTGAGGTTGAAAGTTTTAGGCAACTTCCTTTCATGTGGAATAGATCAAAACTTATAACTACTATTTTTGAATTTTTAAGTGAAATTACAAGAGTAATTATGCCGGATATTTTTAGACAAAAAAATGTAAAATGGATCAGATGGTCTAAAGAAGTTATGTTGCTTTCTATTGCAACTAAATAAATTAGAACAAACTCTGTGATTTTCCACCATCAACAAAAATTGTTGTTCCGTTTATATATTTAATATCATTTTTAACAATTAACTTTACCAATTTTCCTATTTCGTCAGATTTACCTAATCTACCCAAAGGTAATTTTTTGATTAGTCCAGGAATGTCTTTGTTCAAACTTCTTAGTCTTTCAGTATCAATAGGTCCTGGTGCAATATTTACACAAGTTATATTTTTTTTAGCAAGCTCAAATGAAATAGACTTTAGTAGAGACCAAAATCCTACTCTTAAACTATTTGATATCACTAATTTAGGGTTTATTTCTCTAATATGAAAGGATGATATTAAAAAAATATACCCATTGTCGTTAATTTTCAAATCTCTTAAAATCATAGAAAAGGATAAAAACAATTGATTAAAGAATTTTATCCAGAGTTTATTTGATATTTTTTTAAAATCTAAGGATGGAGGACCCCCGGTGTTTAAAACTAAAACATCTACATTTTTATGTTTTTTAATGAATTTTTTAACACTCGCTAAATTTGAAGTATCTAGATCCCTAGAAGATAAAGTAACAACTTTTTCAGAAACTGGTTTTAAATTTGCTGCAATAGATTTTCCAATACCTTTTGAACTAGCTAAAATAATACTTTTTTTAATTTTTTTTTTCATCTGTTTTGATCTGGAATTGTATTTTTTCCAGATAAATTTTTTTTAATACCTATTAAAGTTTTAATATCTTTAATTTCTCTCAACAATCTATCAAAATTTTTAAAATTTAAAGCATGTTTTTCATCTGGGTGTCTTATTTTTTTGTCTCCCTTAATATAAATAAACAAGTCTATATTTTCTTTGCTTTGTATTAAATATATGGGTAATTTATTTGTATAATGGTGACCGTATGCAAACTTGTTTGGATATTTTTTTGATAAATAAAAAAAATTAATCAAGTTTAAGTCGCTTTTTTTGTAACTAAGTTGCGTATAAATAAATTTTATTCTTTTGTTTTTTTCGTACCTATTTACAATATTTATAAGTTCTTTAAAACTCATCAATCCACAAGAAATATAAATTTTAGAAGTTGTTTCTTTAAGAATTTTTTTAATTAATTCTTCATTGTTTGCTGCCATACTTAATATTTTATAATAATTAAATTTGAATGATTTTATTTCATTAAATGTTTGAATTGATGAAAGAGAAACTCCACAATCACCAAATAGTTTTTTTTTATAAATTTTTGATAAATTTTTATAAAAGGTTGTTGGTAGTTTTAAGTGTCTCTTTTCTTTTCTTTTGTAAAAATTTGGCTCTCTAATCTGAAAAGTTAAAATATCAAAATTTGTTTTTTTGTGAAAATTTATGTACTTACTTGCATAAGATCTACTTCCGTTATGATTTAAACCTACCTCTGCAAAAATCATTATATAACTGTTCTACCTCCATCAGCAATTATTGTTGTGCCCGTCATATATGAGGATTGGTCAGAGCATAAAAATAATACAATTTTATTATATTCATTATATTTAGCCATTCGGTTTAAAGGTATTAATTTTTTTATTTTTTCTACAAAATGTTTATCGAAATTTTGGTTTATACCTCCAGGAGCAATTGCATTACATCTAATTCTTTTGTTGCCCCAATAACTAGCTGTATATTTCGTCAGACCAATTATTCCATGCTTTATAACTGAATAAGTAACAGGTTTAGCAAAATTAAGTTTTTGATACAAATTTTGATTAGGTGCAATTATTCCAAGATCAGATGAAACATTTAAAATGACACCACCTTTATTTTGATCACACATTTTTTTGCCAAAATATTTGGTACAAATCATTGCGCCAGATAGTCCAACATCTAACTCTTTTTTCCATCTCAAGAGATCAAATTCTTCAAAATTGTTTAATTTTTTTTTATTTTTTTTTGGCAAATGATCTATGGCGGCATTATTTATCAAAATATTTATTTTATTGAATTTTTTGACAATCTTTTTAACAACTAACCTAACTGAATTTTCTTTAGTTATATCACACATATATTGTGTGAATCTTGGATGGTAAAATTTTCTTTTTTTCAAATCTAAAACAATCACATTCGCATTATTTTCTAAAAATTCATTAACAAATTGACTTCCAAGAAATCCATTACCTCCAGTTATAATAACAGTTTTATTATTTAAATCTTTGAACATTTATTATTTGAAACTATCTATAAATTCTTATACTTAAATTGTATTTTTTAAAATATTATAACTTATATCTTATATTCATGAAAATGACTAAAATTTTAAAGATCTCAGAAATTAATAAGCTTAGTAAAAAAATTAAAAAAGAAAAAAAAAAAATTGTTCTATGTCATGGTGTTTTTGATTTAGTACATCTAGGTCATATCAATTATTTTAAATCTTCAAAGTATTTTGGAGATATTTTAGTTGTTTCTGTTACTAAGGGTAGGTTTGTAAATAAAGGATTCAATAGACCATATAATAGTGATGATGACAGAGTAAATTTTCTAACATCTTTAAATACAATAGATTATGTCGTTTTAAATGATAAACCCACATCAGTAAATATTATCAAATTATTAAAACCAGATTTTTATGCCAAAGGTCCAGATTATAAAAATATTAAAAAAGATATAACTGGTGAAATTAAAAATGAAATTAAAGCAGTCAAATCAATAAAAGGAAAAGTTATTTTCACTGATGATAGATCTCTAAGTTCAAGTAAAATTTTAAACAAACTTGACAACTCTTTTGATAATAATCAAAAAATATTCTTAAAAAGTCTAAAATCAAAATTTAATTTTAATTATATAAATTATTATCTAGAAAAAATTAAATCTATAAGAACTTCGGTAATTGGAGAAATTATAGTTGACAAATATATTTTTTGTGACACTGTTGGAAAATCAGGTAAAGAACCACATCTAGTTTTAAAAGATCTTTATGAAGAAAAATATCTTGGTGGAGCTGGTGCAATCGCTAACAATCTCGCTCTTCTCTGTAAAAAAGTAAAATTTATTTCTTACATTGGAAAATTTAACAGTCAATCAAAATTTATAAAAAAAAAACTTAATTCAAATATTCTAAAAAATTTTATAATTAAAAAAAATTCTCCAACCATAGAAAAGAAAAGGTTTATTGATAACGTAAGCAAATCAAAAATCATTGGAGTTTATAATATGAATGAAAATAACTTAGATAAATTCGAAGAAAAAAATATTAATGATATTATTAAACAAAGTTTACAAAATTCAGATCTTTTTATAATCTCTGATTATGGTCATGGATTGATTAATTCTAATACTGCAAAAATTTTAACCACTAAGAAAAAATTTATTGCTTTAAATGCTCAGCTAAATGCATTTAATATTGGCTATCACACCCTCACAAAATATAACTTTATAAACTTTTTAATAATTAATGAGAATGAACTCAGACATGAATTAAGAGATAGGTCTTCAAGCATTGAAATCCTAATTGAAAAAATTAATAAAAAAATTAAAGTCGATAATTTAGTCATAACAATGGGTAAAAATGGTGCAGTCTATTATTCGAAAAAAAAAAATTTTAAAATTTATTGTCCCGCTTTTGCCAATAATGTTTTAGATAAAGTCGGTGCTGGGGATACAATGTTGTCTGTAATGTCTTTACTTTGCAAAGTCGACTGTGATCCACGTGTATCAATATTTCTTGGATCTCTTGCCGCAGCACAGAATGTTGAAAATTTAAACAACTCATGTCCATTAGATAAAACAAAGCTACTTCAATATGCTAATTACATGTTAAAATAATTCATGAAAGTTTTTGTAATAGGTGGAGGAGGATATGTTGGATCACAGTTAGTTCCTGAATTGATAAGGAATGGACATACTGTAACAGTTTATGATTTATTTATTTATGGAGAGGAGGTGCTAGAGAGTAATATTAACTTAAAAATAATCAAAGGTGATATTAGAGACATTAAACTTTTATCAAATTCTCTTAAAAATCACGATGTTATTATTCATTTAGCTTGCATATCTAATGATCCAAGTTTTGAATTAAATCCTAAATTAGGTAAATCAATTAATCTTGATTGTTTTAGGCCATTAGTGGAATTAAGTAAATCTCAGAACATTCAAAGATTTATTTATGCATCTTCATCTTCTGTTTACGGTATTAAAAAAGAAAAGAATGTTCATGAGGACCTAAAACTCGAACCTTTAACTGATTATTCAAAATTTAAAGTTGAATGTGAAAATATTTTATCTGAACATACGTCTGAAAATTTTGAGACTGTAATAGTAAGACCTGCAACAGTCTGTGGATATGCAAGACGTCAAAGACTAGATGTGGTAGTAAATATACTTACTAATCTTGCATTCAATAAAAGAAAAATTATTATTTATGGAGGAAATCAACTGCGGCCAAATATTCATATAAAAGATATGTCAAATATCTATTTAAAAATTCTTAATTCAGATAAAGAATTAGTTAATGGAGAAATATTTAATGCTGGTTATGATAACTTTACTGTAAATGAAATAGCCGAAACTGTAAGAGATATAATTGGCCATGATGTTGAATTAGAAAGAGTAGAGACAAATGACAATCGATCTTACCATGTATCATCACAAAAAATAAATGATATACTTAATTTTAAAGCAACATATACCATTAAAGATGCAGTGAACGATTTAAAAGAGGCTTTTGAAAAAAATAAATTACCAAATTCTCTCTCTGACTCGAAATATTTTAATATAAAAAAAATGCAAGAAATAAATTTAATTTAATGAAAGTAAGATATTCTTATTTAAAACAACAATTTGGAAATGCTCCAAAACTATGGAGAGATCTAAAAAAATTTGTAAATACAGGTGATTTTACCCTTGGTAAGCCTTTAAGTGAATTCGAGAGAAAATTTGCAAAACTAATTGGTACTAAATATGCAGTTGGTGTAAATTCAGGAACAGATGCTATTAAATTAAGTCTAAAAGTAATTGGAATAAAAAAAGGTGATGAAGTTATTACAGCTGCAAATACTTTTGTTGCCACTGTCGGTGCTATTTGTGAGTTGGGAGCAATCCCAGTTTTCGTAGATTGCGATGACACTTTTTGTATGAACACAAAATTGATTAAAAAAAAAAATTACAAAAAAAACAAAAGCAATCGTTCCAGTGCATTTCACTGGGTATATGACAAATATGATTGAAATTAACAAAATTGCTAAGAAATATAAAATTCCAGTGGTTGAGGATGCTTGTCAATCTATCCTAGCATCAATTAATAATAAAAACTCAGGCACATGGAGTAATTTTGGTGCATTTTCACTTCATCCATTAAAAAATATAAATGTATGGTCTGATGGCGGTATCATTGTTACTAGTAATAAAAAATATGCTGAAAAATTAAGATTATTGAGAAACCATGGCTTAATTAATAGAGATAACGTTAAAATATGCGGTTATAATTCACGTTTAGATACTATCCAAGCAGTGGTTGGAAATTGGTTGATTCCAAAAGCAAAGCAAATTGCTAATCAAAGAATTAAAAATGCCAAGTACTACGATAAACATTTATCGAAAATAAATGAAGTTATAATTCCACCAAGAATTCAAAATTATAAAATCGTTTATCATCTTTATATAATATTTGTAAAAAATAGAGACAAATTGCTAAAATATTGTTTAAAAAATGGTATAGAGGCAAAAGTTCATTACCCTATACCAATTTATAGACAGCCAGCTTTAAAATATTTAGGACACAAAAAGGGTGATTTTCCTGTAACAGATTGGCATGCAAAAAATATAATTAGTTTTCCTTGTGATCAGCATTTAAAAAAAAAAGAATTAGATTATGTCATATCTGTAGTTAATAGGTTTTATGAAAAAAATAAAAACTAATGAAAATTCCTTATGTAAATTTAAAAAAACAATATCTAAGTGAAAAAAAAGATCTAAATAAAATTTTTAACGATGTTTTGCTCACTGGTAACTATGTTGGAGGGGAACATGTTAAAAAATTCGAAAAAAATATTAATAATTTTTGTAAAACAAAATATTGCGTATCTCTCAATAGTGGTACAGATGCTCTTACATTAGCTCTTCACCTGCTTGGTGTCAGAAAAGGAGATGAAGTAATAACTACACCAAATTCATTTATAGCATCTACATCTGTTATTGTTCACTTAGGTGCAAAACCTGTGTTTGTTGATGTATTAGATGATCAAAATATTAATCCAGATTTAATAGAAAAAAAAATATCAAAAAAAACAAAAGTTATTATGCCTGTTCATTTGACTGGAAGAGTGTGTAAAATGGAAAAAATAGTCCAAATAGCAAATAAATATAATCTCAAGATTGTTGAGGACGCTGCACAAGCAATTGGTTCAAAGTATAACGGTATGATGTCAGGATCTATTGGAGACGTAGGTTGTTTTTCTGCCCACCCATTAAAAAATTTAAATGCAATAGGAGATTCTGGATATTTAACAACCAATTCAAAACGAATATATGATCTTGCTAAAGATTTAAGAAATCATGGCATGACCAATAGAGATAGAATTAAAAACTTTGGCTATGTGTCAAGAATGGATAATTTACAAGCAGCTATATTAAACTATCGTCTATCAAAGCTAAAAAATATTATTAATTCTAGACGTAGAAACTATAAAATTTATAAAAAATATTTAACAAGAGAGAATATTTTCTTTCCAGATGAAAAAAAGAATGAGTTTAACACTTATCATACATTTGTAATACAAGTTAAAAATAGAGATAAGTTAAGAAAATATTTAAATCTGAAAGGCATAGGGACTTCTATTCATTATCCCATACCTATACATTTACAGCCCGCAGCAAAAAAACTAGGATATAAAAAAGGTGATTTCATAAAAACTGAGTTTCAATCAAAAAGAATTCTTACCTTACCAATAAACCAGCATCTTAAAGAAAAAGAAATAATTTACATTTCAGAAAGTATTAATAATTTCTTTAAATAAATGGATAAAATTAAAAAAAAACTATTTTTCAATATGTTAAGAATAAGAAATATAGAGCAAGCTATTTCTGATAATTATAAATTTCAGAAAATGAGGTGTCCTGTGCATTTGTCAGTGGGCCAAGAAGCGCCTGCTGTTGGTATAATGCAAAATCTTAAAAAAGAGGACAAGATAGTTACTGCTCACAGATCACATGCTCATTACCTAGCAAAAGGTGGTAACCTTAATTCAATGATTGCAGAATTACATGGAAAATCAAGTGGATGTGCAAAAGGTAAAGGAGGATCTATGCATTTAATTGACTTGAAGGCTGGAGTTTCAGCTGCAGTCCCTATAGTAGGAAGTACTATTCCTATCGGTGTTGGATTATCTTGGAATATAAAACTAAAAAAAAAGAAAAATGTTGTAGTAATTTTTTTTGGTGATGGAGCTACAGAGGAAGGTGTTTTTCAAGAAAGTTTAGATTTTGCATCTTTGCATAGCCTACCTGTTCTTTTTGTGTGTGAGAATAATCATTTTTCAGTTTATTCACCTTTATCTAATAGACAAGCAAAAAAAAGAGATATCATCAAAATTGCTAAAGCAGTTGGAATTAGTGGGACTAAAATTCATGGAAATGATGTTTTAAGCATTTATAAAAAAAGCAAAAAAATAATTAGTGATATTAAACAAGATCCAAAACCCCATGTATTATTACTAGATACTTTTAGACATTTAGAACATTGTGGTCCAAATAATGATAATCATCTTAATTACAGATCAGATGATTATATTAAAAAATGGTTAGATAATTGTCCAATTAAGACATTTAAAAAAAAATTATTAAAAAATAAAGTTTTAAATATTTCAGAATTAAAAAATTATGAAAATAAAATTTCTAATGAAATTAAATTAGCTTTTAAATATGCTAGAAATTCCAAATTTCCAAAAAAAAAATTTTTGTTAAAAAATATATATGCTTAAAAAAAGAATTATTACTTTTGCTGATGCAATTAATGAAGCTTTATCACAAAGTATGCAGAAAGACAAAAATGTAATTATCATGGGGTTAGGGGTTGACGATCCTGGAGGTGTTTTTGGAACAACTAAAGATTTAATTAAAAAATTTCCCAAAGACAGAGTTTTTGATATGCCAACTTCTGAAAATGCATTTACTGGCTTTGCAATAGGTCTAGCGATAAGTGGAAAAAAGCCAGTGATAAGTCATCAAAGAGTAGAATTTTCACTTCTCTCCATGGAACAAATAATTAATCAAGCATCAAAATGGTTTTATATGAGTGGTGGAAAAGCCCCAGTGCCAATGGTGATAAGATTAATTATTGGAAGAGGCTGGGGACAAGGACCTCAACATTCGCAGTCATTAGAAGTCTTATTTTCGCACATACCTGGCCTTAAAGTTGTGTGTCCATCAACACCTTTTGAGGCAAAAGGCATGTTAATTGAGAGTATAAAGGATAAAAATCCTGTTATTTTTTTTGAACACAGATGGCTTCATTTAACAAAGGGATTTGTACCAAAAAAGATGTATTCAATTCCATTAAATGGTCCAAGATTAATGAAAAAGGGAAGTGATATTACTATAATTTCTTTTTCTTATATGTTAATTGAATGTTTAACAGTGTGTAAAATTCTGTCTGATAATAATGTAAAAGCTGAAGTTATGAATATTTGTGTACTAAACCCATTAAGCATAAAAAAAATAATTAATTCAGTAAAAAAAACTAAAAGGGTATTAATTGTAGATAACGGTTGGAAAAATTATGGAATAGGGTCAGAAATATTTGCAAGGCTATTTGAAAATTTTACAAAAACTAAAATAATCTGTGAAAGAATGGGAATAGCAGATAGTCCAATTCCTAGCACAATTAGTTTATCAAAGTATTCTTATCCTACAAAATTTACTATTATAAAAAAAATTGAAAAAATTTTAAAAAAAAAATTAATTATCAAACAGAAATATATTTCAAAAATTCCATCAGACCAGCCTGATAAAAGTTTTCTTGGACCATTTTAAAAATAAAATATGAATTTAATAAATAAATATAATTCACTTTTAGATAGTCCTGAGGTATCAGAAAATTGGAAATCTTTGAATGAAAAAGATAGGATAGAGAAAATTAAAAAATTTCTTGCACAAAATATCAATAATATACAATATGATGTAATAAAAGCCTCAGCAGATGGACAAGTAACAATCAAAATTAATCAAAGTATTCCAGCCTCTAAAAGAGGTTTAATATTATTAGAGATTGAGGAAAAAATGAAAGAAAAATTAGATAAAGGATTAACTTTGTGGTTAGAGCCAATTGGTGATAAAAGTAAGCTTAGAAACTTAAGAGGAATAAATATAAAAAGTTAAATAAATAATTTTATGAAGGAAAATTCTAATAAAGATAATTCAATAGATACTAACGAGGGTAAATTAATTCTAGACTCTCACAAATTATCTTACCATTACGATAGGGTGGAAGCTTGGGAAAATAACCAAACAATTGTGCCCGTAAGTGTAGATATGGCACTCACAAGAGCTTGTGGAGCAATGTGTTCTTTTTGTTATGCCATGATACAAGAACCTCAAGAGAGATCAAATATTAAGGTAAAAGAGGCTTTGAATTTAGTTGATGATTTTGCTGAGATAGGAGTAAAAGGAGTTTCATTAATTTCAGACGGGGAAAGTACTTTATCCAAAGCTTATGTGCCTTTTATTCAGCATGCAGCAAATGTTGGAATTGATGTAGGAAATGCTACTAATGGATGGGAATGGGAGCCAGAAAAAATTGATCAAGTACTACCGCATTTAACATGGGTTAGATTTACCGTAGGTGCAGGAAAAGCTGAATCATATGCTAAAATAATGTTTAAAGACTCTAACCACACACATGTTTTCGATAGGGCAATGAAGCATATAAAGTATGCAGTAGAACTTAAAAAAAAATTAAATCTAAAAGTTACACTAGGAATACAAATGGTTCTGGTGCCTGAGTTCAAAGATGAAATATTGCCGTTTGCAAAACTAGCAATAGATTTAGGTGTTGATTACGGAGTAATTAAACACTGCTCTGATGACGAATTTGGAAGTTTAGGTGTAGATTATTCAAAATATGAGGAAATGTACGATTTACTTCAAAAAGCTGAGGAAATGAGTAATGAAAAAACAAAGGTTATTGTGAAGTGGAGCAAAATTAAAGATAAAGGGTTGCCATCATACAAAAGGTTTTATGGACCTCAATTTCTCCTTCAAATTAGTGGAAGCGGCTTAGTAGCACCTTCAGGAATGTTTTTCAATGCAAGATATTCAAAATTTCATATTGGTAATTTTGTTGATGAGCGATTCATAGATATTTTTAAATCCGATAGATACAAAAAAATAATGAATTATTTAGCTTCACAATATTTTGATGCTCAAACAATGATGGGGACACTTCCAATACAACATTATGTAAGTGAAGCTTTAGACAAACATATAAAAGGTATTTCTAGAATAAATCCAAATTATAAAGACAAACCATTACATGTAAATTTTCTTTAGTCAAAGAAATTTATGAAAAAAAAAAAAATTTCTTTTATCTTAAATTCTATCAGTGAAAAAAATAAAATAAAAAATTATAAAAAAGAAAATACTGTATATATATTCAATTTTTCTAATAATTTGAAAAATTACGCATCAAATATTTTAGATTTTTATATTTCTACAAATAATTATAAAAAATATAATATTTTGAAAGACAATCTTTGTAAAAAGTGGTTTGTCAAATATAAGAAAAAAAATTTAAACACTCAAAAAAAAAACTTAATAGGAAATATTTTATTTGGAAGATCACATTCAGACTTTACAGATAAGCTGAGAATTTTATTATCACTAAATACCATATCTAAAAAATATTATAAAGTTTATTATTCCTCAAGTCTTCCAGTTGAGTTTATAAAGCTTACTAAATATTTTAAAAACCTTAAAGAATTTAAATGTAAAAGTAAAATTCCAAGTTTTTTACAATCAACAACAAAAAGAAGTACTTTTCATTATTTTCCTTCAGTACACAAATTGTCTTCTATTGCTAGAAACATTCAAAATTTTTCTTATGATGTAGAAAAAAAAAATAAAATACTTGTATTTCCAGATCCTTATTTCCAAAAATTATTTAATAAAAGAAAAGATACAATTTATCTTAATTCTATCAACTTTAAAAAAGGTTTTTATTATAAAAATAATGTAAAAAAAAATTTTTATTTCAAGAAATCAGATTTAAATAAAAATGAGATTAAAAAATGTATTTTAAAAATAATAAGTAAGACAAATAAACTTCAAATTATAATTGCAGATATTCTTAGTGAGACAATTTTAGTAAATTATTATGATGGAATAAAATATTTTAATTGGTGTTATGATCATAATATTGAATTATTAAAAAAATATAATCCATCTAAAATAGTTATGTCTAATACTATTTCTTTTCATTATTTAATTATAAATTATTTGTCAAAAAAACAGGGTATTAAAACAACAATTTCATTCGATGGTATTGAAACAGTGTTTAATCCACTAAATATTTTAATTGATAGAAATAGATATATTTATGATCAACTTATTTGTTATGGAACTGCAGACTATAAACTAAATTTAAGACATAGAATAAAAAAAGATCAACTTTTGCTTGGTCAAATACCAATTTTAAATAAATTTAAAAGATTTAAAGAAAGGAAAATAAAAAAGTATGATTTTATAATCATGGCTTATCAACCAAGAACAAACAACTTAGAGTCAAGATGGGATAAAAAAATTTATAATGCACTCCAAGTTATTATATTGTTAAACAAATTAAATTATAAAAAAATTGGAATCAAATTAAAACAAGATACACAAGATACTAGCAAAGAATTTAATTACATTCAAAACCTTATTGCTGAAAATAATCTAAGCTGTGAAGTCATAGAGGGTAATATTGGCGAATTATTACCTAATATAAAAAATATTGTGGGTGGTATATCCACTGCAATTTGGGAGGCCAGTTCAATTGGAATTCCCTATTATATTTATGAACCTTCAAATATGGGTTTATTGGATATTCAAATCAAAAAATCTATTTTATTTAATCAAAATAAGTGCGCTAGAGATTTAAAAGAGCTCGAAAATAAAATTAGAAATAAATCTCATTTTAAAATAAATAAATCTTTAATGTTTGATGGTACACCATTAGATGAATTAAAATTATGATTTAATTTAGATATTTATTCCAATTTTTAGTTGCAGTTTTAATCTTTTTTGGTGTCCATAAAGGAGCTTTTTTCCACCAATCTATGTTTTTTAGAATAATTTTTATACCTTCTTTGAGAGAAATTTTAGGTCTCCAATTTAATTTTTTACTAATTTTATCAATGTTAGCGTCAGTTTTTTTTGGCTCACCAGGTCTCCAAGGTAAAAAAACTTTTTTATTATATATAAGCTTTGCTAAATAATTTATTTTTTTCGGATTGCCACTTCCTAAGTTAAATATTTCATTTTTATAATTAGAGATCGATGCTTTATAAAAAGCTTCACACAAATCTGATATGTATAAAAAGTCTCTCTTTTGGTTGCCGTCACCAACGATTGTAAGTGGTTTTTTTGATATAAGTTGTTTTATAAAAACACCTATGACAGCACCATACACATTTGTAGTTCTTGATCTTGGACCATAAGCATTAAATATTCTAATCGATATTACAGGCATTTTATAAACTTTTCCCCAATGCAAAACTGCCTGCTCTCCTACATATTTACTGAAAGCATATGGATGTTGGATATTTATTTTTTGTTTTTCCGAAGTTTTTCTTTTTGATAGTCCATAACATGTAGATGATGCGGCATATAAAAATTTCTTTATTTTGTAATTATTTCTAAGTATTTCTAGTAGTAAAACTGTATTAAGAGCATTATTTTTAAAATATTTGTAAGGTTTTTCAATTGAAGGAATTAATTCACCATTGCCCGCAAAATGAAAAACATAATCTATTTTCTTAATTTTTTTGGATATTGTCTTAAAATTTTTTAAATCACTATTTATGAAAACAAATTTACTATTTTTTAAATTAGCGTTTATATTTATAATTTTTCCTGAAGTTAAATTATCTATACCATAGACTTTGTGTTTTCTTTTTAGCAGGTAATCAATCATATGACTTCCAATAAATCCTGCACATCCAGTAACTAAAGAGACTTTCATTAAGATCTAATTTATTTTAAATTTTTAATTACAAATTAACAGTTTTATATAATATATTTCTCTCAATGAAACAAAAAATCAAAGGAATCTGGTTTATTGGTGCTTCTGGATCAGGAAAAACATATGCATCAAAATTTCTAAAAAGAAAAATAAAGAATTGTATACTAATTGATGGAGATGAAGTAAGAAAGTATATAAGTAAAGATTTAAAATATAACAAGACTGATAGAGTAATCCAAACTAAAAGAATATTAGGTTTTTCAAAAATTTGTATTAAACAAAAAATTTTTCCAATTATTTCTACATCTTATTTAAGTAAAAAAATTGCAGATATTTTAAATAAAAATTCTATTAAGATTTATGAAGTTTCAAGAGATAAAAAATTTCTATTTAAAAAGATAAAATCGAAAAAAAATGTTGTAGGTATTGATATTTTTTTCGAAGATTTTAAAAGAGAAAATTTAATAAATGATAAGACATTTAAAAATAAAATTAATAATATCTTAAAACTTTTGAGGATTTAGCTACAAGTAAATCTTTTTGATTATCTATCTCAAACCAAAAGTTTTTAAATACTTTATATTTTAGCCCTAATTCACGGTACTTAATAAATTCGTTCAAAAATGTAGTTAAATCTATTGATGTATTTTCCAATAATTTATAAAATTTTTTCATTTCAAAAAAATCTTTTTTACTTATTTTTATAATTCCCATAAACTGATATTTAGGAAGCTGTTTTTTTATATCTGTTCCAATTTCAATAACCTTTTTTCCTTTTAATACAACGTTTTCTGCATCTAAATAAATTTTTTTTTTAGACATTCTTTTTTCCCAATTTTTTTTCCAAAGGGCATTTAAAGGTAAGCAAGTATCTCTTATTTTGACTAGTTTCTCAATGATTTTAAAATCATATATTATATCTGCATAACTTATGACCACATCACTATTTACGTATTTAGAAACTTTAAACATACTATGGACCATATTAGACTTTGAAAATTCATGATTATTTATAATTCTATATTTGTTATAATACTTTTTAATTAATTTAGATTTATAACCAGCAACAATTATTGTCTCATTAAAATATTTTGAATTATCTAGTATTCTATCAATTATCCTTTTTCCATTAATTTCTATAA
>MDSZ01041466.1_pt1 | contig 15446 bp, 14 predicted proteins | sample 811201 | NCBI WGS metagenome assembly MDSZ01 (sample SAMN05326647, study PRJNA326480) | marine metagenome | isolation source: seawater | place: Indian Ocean: North | collected 2010
GATAGGCTGGATGTGGAAGCGCAGTAATGCGTGCAGCTGACCAGTACTAATAGCTCAATTGGCTTGATTTATGCACTGAAAAAAATTTTTTATAAAAATATAGATGATAATAAATTAATAATTTAAAGTTCAAATTAAAACTATTTTACGAATGAAACAAAATCAACACACCCATATTTTATTTTAAATAACTACTAAATAGTCTTACTTAATATGTTTGTAGTTTATAAACTTTCCCATTTAGTTACTTTTTCTTTCAATTTTGGATGAGAAACAATTAAGTGCCACACGACAGCCTGAAGCTCTTCAGTATGAGGTGTAATATGTTTTTTATTTATTTCAGGAATTAAAATTGATACATCAGCGTTTTTATTTGTATATCCATTTTTTTTTCCAACAATACCAATGATTTTTACATTTTTAGTTTTACCATACTTTATTGCTGAAATTAAATTAACACTCACTTTGTGTTTTAAACTACCACCACCTACAGAAAAAATGAAAATTAAATCTTTTTTATTTAACTTGCTTACTTTAAGAAAATTTATAAATACACTTTCCCAACCTTCATCATTAGTATTTGCAGTTAATTCAGAAACATTATCTGTTGGAGCATAACACTCTACGTTTAATATTTTTCTAAAATCATTTACTGCATGTGATGCATTTCCTGCACTACCACCTACTCCCAAAAAAAATATTCTACCTTTTTTTTTCTTTGTCTCGAATATCAACTTAACCGCTTTATCAATTTTTTTATTATCTATTTTGTTTAGAGCATTAATTGTTTCTTTTAAATATTTTTTTACGAAATTATTTTTCATTTAAATTTTAAATTTTGATTTTTTGGCATCCTGATAAAAAGTTTTTACTGTTTCTAAAGAATAACTCTTCCAATTTTTTTTAAATGTATTTAATTTTAAAAAAATTTCTGGACTCATTGTAATTATATGGCAGCCAGACTTTATAGCCATCATAATATCATATATTTGCCTTGTACTTGCCCATAAAATTTTACAGTTAGAACGTTTCTTTTTTAAAAGATTAGAGATTTTAATAATTTCTTCAGTTGCATCATTGCCCATGTCATGAATTCTACCTGCAAATATAGATAGGATACATTTTGAATTTTTAACAATTGGCAATATTTTAACAATTTGTTTTACGCTAAATATAGCAGTAATATTAAGCTTAATATTTTTCGAAGCTAAGACTTTTAATACTTCAGTAGTATATTTGCCATTAGTATAAGTAATTGGAATTTTTACATAAATATTTTTTCCAACCTTAGATATTATTTCAGCTTGTTTTATCATACCAGTTGGGTCATCCGCAAATACTTCCAAAGATATAGGTTTTGGTGATACTTTTTTACTGAATTCTTTACATGCTTTTAAATAATTTTTTACTCTAAGCTTTGACATTAAAGAAGGGTTGTATGTAAAGCCCTTTATTAGATTATTTGATTTATAAATTTTAATTTCTTTTTGTGAAGGTCCATCAAGATATATTTGTATTTTTTTAATTTTATTCATAAAATATTTAATAGTTAATTGATTTAATTAATTGATTTATTTTACTAATTAACATTTTTTTTGAAATTGGTGCATTTCCATCAAATTCACATGCTATACTTGCAGCAATAGAACCCATGATAGCCGCCTCAGCTAATGAAGATCCTGCTAAAGTGCTTAAAGTAGTATATGCCAATAAGGTGTCACCAGCTCCAATTGGATCTTTTGCATTGTTTGTAATTGCCGGCAAAGCAAAAAGATATTTCCCTTTCTTTTGACTAACACCATACAGGCCTTTTTCTCCAAGTTTTAAAACCAAATTTTTACATTTTGACTCAGCAATCAATCTTCTACAAAGACTAGCTATGCTGCTATCTTGATCGCCAAGACAAAATCGTGCCTCTTTTTCATTTGGAAATATTATATCAAAATTTTTGAAATCTGTAATATTTCCCCATCTAGTTGCTACTTGACTATCTGCTACTTTTAAAATTTTTTTTGGAATTGCTTTACAAATTTTTTGAACACTACTTTTATGGAATATTCCATGCCTAAAGTCGCTAAGCACAACACAATCTGATTTAACTTTTTTGATTATATTGCAAATTTTTTCAGTAATTATTTTGTTAATTGGCTGGTTATCAACTTTATCAACTTTTAAAATTCTGTGATTTCCCGCGATTATAACATTTTTACTTGTCGTTGGTCTTGAGGAAATAATAATTGAGTTAAGTTTTATATTTTTTTTTTTTAAAAGTTTTAACCACAAATTTTTTTAATTCATCATTTCCCAGTATAGTAGTAAAAGTCACATCTGCTCCTGCTTCTTTAAGGTGCTGGGCTACTACAGCTGCACCTCCAATGTATCTATCTTGTTTTTGATGCAAAACACTTAATGTCGGTGTTTTCACTTGTCCACCAATTACTGAAGTTCTAGTATATAAATCTATAATAGTATCACCTATTACATGAATTTTTTTTGACTTATAGTTTTCTAAATTATTTTTTAAATCATCAAACTCAATATTATTTTCATTCATAATATTAATAATTTTTTCTTTATCGATATTTGGCAACGTTGATTTTATTAAATTTGTCGATGAATAAACTATATCACCAGGAGTAAAAATCATTTCGCCACCATAAGAATTGACTGTCTTCATTTCTACTTCTGAGTCCTCATCTAAATAGTTATCGTTATATTCATAACCTTTTGCAAAAAAATTAGGTTTTAAATTTTTAATTAAATTAATTGGTTTCGAATGATTATCAATTACAACAAAATCTACTACCTCTAGTGCAGCTAAATTTAAAGCTCTTAAATTTTGTGGTATATGTGGCCTGTACAATCCCTTTTTTATGAATTTATCTGCTGTAATACTCACAATTAAAATATCTGCTTTTGATTTTGCATATAACAAATGACGTATATGTCCAGGATGTACTACATCAAAGTTACCATGACACAAAATTTTTTTATTTTTTTTTTTTAATAAATTTTTAAGATCAGCTACTTTTTTAATTTTATAAGAAAAGGCCTCTAAAAAATCTTTTTTCATTATTTTTTAACTTAAGTACTTGAACCACAATTTTGTAGCTTTATAAATTTTTTTTTTATTCCATAATGGTGCATCTTTCCAATCAGAAATATTGTAAAGCATTTCTTTTATTCCATCCTCAAACCCAATTCTAGGCTTCCATTTTGTATCTTGCTTCAATTTGTTTACATTAGCCCAGGTACAATCTGGTTCACCAGGTCTTTTTGGTAAGTTTATAATTTTTCCACCAATAATATCTACAAGTTTTTTTATTTTAATAGGTTTGTCTGCACCTAAATTATATACAGTTCCTTTTTTTCCTACTTTAGCAACTTTATAAAATGCTCTAGATAAATCTTTTACGTGAAGATAATCTCTTTTTTGGCTTCCATCACCTACTAACGTAAAAGGTTTATTGGCTAATTTTTGTTTGAAAAAAACACCAATAACCGAACCGTAAGCACCTGTTGTTCTAACTCTTGGTCCATAAGTATTAAATATCCTTACTGAGTTTACAGGTATTTTGTAAATCTTATTCCAATGCATCACTAATTGTTCACCCATATATTTTGTTAATGCATATGGATATTTAGGATCAATTTTATCTTTCTCACTAGTTGGAACTTTTGCAATACCATAACAAGAGGAAGATGCGGCATAAACAAATTTTTTTAATTTTTTATTTAATCTTAAAATTTCTAAAATTTTTAATGTTCCATAAACATTAGCATTAAAATATTTTTCAGGATGACTAATTGAAGGCACAATATCTCCTAAACCAGCAAAATGAAAAACATAATCACAGTTTTTTAGACATGAAATACGAGAAGATAAATTTAAAATATTCTTTTTTATTAATTTAAAACTTTTTTTATTTAAATGTTGATTAATATTATTTTTATGGCCAGTACTAAAATCATCAATTACATATACTTTATGTCCTTTTTCCATTAAGTAATCGACGACATGACTCCCAAGAAATCCAGCTCCTCCAGTAACAACTGAAATCTTTTTTTTCATTATGAGATATTTAATTCCTTCATCCTTTTTACATTATGATAATGTGTGTTTGTTAAAGGTGAGTCATATTTATTTTCTTTAAAAGCATCACAAACTTCTTTAATGGCATCTTGTAAACTTTTTTTGGGTTTAAAGTTTAACTCTTTATAAATTTTGTCTGAGTTAATGTGGTAAGATCTTAAATCGTTAGATTTTTGAATATCAATTAAAATTTCTTTTTTATCTGGAAATTCTTTTAAAACTTCAGTTTTAACTATTTGTGCAATTTGCATAATTGATAGATTTTGGTAACCAACATTATAAATTTTGTTTCTGATTTTGTCAGTCTTCGAAAAAATTAATAAATCTAATAAATCACAATAATCTAAAACATGAAGATTTGGCCTTAATTGATTGCCTCCAAAAACTAATATTTTATTATTTACAACTGCATGTGCAGTCAAAATATTTACTGATAAGTCAAACCTTTGTCTTGGTGAGTAACCACATAGTGTTGCTGGTCTAAATATAACGCCTGCAAATTTTTCATCAGTATGCTTAAGCAGCAATGGTTCGCACATCCCTTTAAATTTATTGTAAAGAGTTATTGGTTTAAAAGGATGATCTTCTTTAACATTTTTTTCATTGGATATTCCATAGACTGAGCTAGTTGAAGCATATATAAACCTCTTTATTTGTGATCTTTTTGCTGCTTTTACCATGTCCTCAAAGCAATTAAAATTTATTTCGGTTGAAAGTTTTTCATTAAGTTCGAAACTCACATCATTTGAAACACATGCAAGATGAATAAATATATCGTGATTTTTACAGCTCTCTTCTAGTAAATTAGTATTTCTAATATCACCATTAATTTTTTTTAAATTTTTATGATTTGGTAAAAAATCTCCAAAATAAAAAGTGTCAAAGACAGTTACAAAATTTCCTTTTTCTAATAGTAATGGGACGTATCTTGCTCCAGCATAACCTGCTCCACCAGTTATGAAAATTTTTTTATTTTCTTCTTTCAAAATATTTTTTATGTTTTATTTAAAGCTTTATTACAAGCATTTACAATATCATGCTCATCAAAATAAAAATCTTTTTCTAATGGTGTAGACATAGGAACATGACTAGTTGGCCAGCAAACTCTTTGGGGTGCCGATTTTAGGTTAATATTTGCTTCAGAAACTTTTGCAATTATTTCTGCAGAATAACCAAAGCTTTTCCATCCATCCTCAATGAGTACTAATCTTTTTGTTTTTCTAACTGATTTTAGAACAACATCAAGTTTCATATTTGAAATACTTCTCAAATCAATTAAATCACACTTAATTCCTTTTGATTTATAAATAATTTCAGCAGCCTTTAATGCTGTCAAAACTGAACCACCAGCTGCAACCATAGTTAGTGAACTTCCAGTTAACCTAACTCTTGGCTTATCTAAATCTATATAGTATTTTTGAGTCGGAACTAATTCCTTAGTATTCCAAAGTGTTCTATACTCTAAAAATATTACTGGATCATCTGACATGATGCTTGATAACAACATTCCTTTTGCTTCAGATGGAGAAGAAGGCATCACTACTCGTAATCCAGGTACATAAGAAAACATTGAATGAAGTGTTTTGGCATGTTGAGGTCCCTGACCCCAGCCTTTGCCTATTATTCCCCTAATTACTAGGGGAGCATAACTTTTTCTAGAACTTTTAAAAGACCATAAAGCTATCCAATTTATTAATTGGTCAAAAGTATATGCCATAAAATCAACCCTATGATGAATTAATATTGGTCTTGATTTTCCATTAAGCGAAGCTCCCAAGGCAAACATTGTTTCTGCTTGTTCGCTATTTGGTGTATCAAAAATTCTTTTGGACTTAAATTTTTTTAAAAGTCTTTCTGTTGAATGATAGACATGCCCTGTTTTATCTACCCCTTGGCCAAAAACAAAAACACTTTTATCAGCTGACATAGCCTGTTCAAGTGCCTCATTAATAGCTTGAGCAAAAGTAAGTAATTTTTTTTTCATAATCTAGTAAGGTTTAGGTTTATGACCTTCTTGTATTAATCCAAATGAAATTTGATTATTATAAAATTTTTTAACATTCTTATATGTTCCCTTAAAATTATTATTTTGATAATCTTTAGGAAAATCAGATTTTTCAGCAAATTCAAATGCTTCATCTATAATTTTAAAGTTATCTTTATCAATCTTATTTTTAATTTTTGAGAAACCTTTTATTTTTTTTAGTAACTTTTTTTCATAAAACTTTAATGGATCTTTGGCTATCCAGCTATTAATTTCCTTCTTGCTTCTATAATTAAAATGATCATCACCTTCAGGTCCGACGTGTCCATTAAATCTATAAGTATTTATCTCAACAAAATGAGGTTTTTTTGTCTTACGTATTTTTTTTATAATTTTACTCATTAAATTATAAAATTTATCTGGATCGTTGCTGTTAAAATAGCTTGTTTCAATATTAAAGTTTTTTACTTTACTAATAGGATTGTGCTCAAGAGTTCTTTGTGGCAATGTTGTGTGAGTTGAATACTTATTATTTTCACAAATAAATAATACTGGCAATTTCATAAGTGAAGCCATATTTAATGATTCGTAAACTATTCCTTCTTCCATTCCACCGTCTCCAATTACAGAAATAGCTATACCTTTCTTTTTATTATAGTTTTTTTCATAAGCATCTCCAAGTGCCATTGCAAATGCTCCAGACAATATTGTTCCACTATAGAAATTTATTTTAGTTGAAGAAAGTTCTTGAGAGCCCGCCAGACCACCATTTGTTCCAGTTTTTTTCCCATAAAACTCTGCTATCATCTCCTTTAAAGAGCCTTTTTTTGAAATAAAGTATCCATGGGATCTATGATGTGAATAAATACTATCTTCTTTGATCATAAGGGGACTCAGAACACTAGGAGTTAATTCTTGACCAATGCAAAAGTGCATTGGACACCTCATTTTATCTGCTGGGTGATATCTATCAACTATTTCCTCTTGTGTTTTTCTTATTAAAGATAATTTTTTATAAATTTCAATCTGATTTGATTTGTTCATTAGAATTATAAGTATTTAAAATTAATTTTTGATGTAGATAACACACAAATCTATTATTGCAACTAAAATATATAATTATCAGGTAAAATTTATGAACATCAAAGTATAAATCTAATTTTTATTTAATCAGATCATTTAAATAATGAACTATATTTTTGTTTTAAAGTATATAAAATCACCAATCAAAAAAATATTTAAATTAAATTTAAATTAATGAAAGCATTAATTAATAGATACGAATACTTTTTTTTTGATTTATGGGGTGTGATTTATGATGGAAGAGTGGTTTATAAAAATGTTCATAATATTTTTAAATTAATCAAAAAAAATAATAAGAAAATAATTATTGTTTCAAATTCATCTAAATCTAAATCTGAGACGTTAAAATTTTTAAAAAAAAAAGGCCTTAATATAAATTTTATAAATGATATTTTTACAAGTGGAGATTTTGCAAAATATAAATTAATAAATTCAAAAAAATTTTTTTTTCCAATAGATGGAAAAACAAAAAAAAACTTAAAATTTTTTAAAAAACTAAAATTAAAAATTTCAAAAAATTATAAAGATGCAAACCTTGCTATTGCTATAACTGTAAATAAGCATTTAGATCCAAGCAAAATAACTAAAAATTTAAAAATTTGTATAAAGAGAAAGTTAAAACTAATTTGTGTTAATCCTGATTTTCGAGTAATAAATTCTTATTATGGTATGGGATATTATTATAATAAATATTTAAACTTGGGGGGAAAAGGCGAGTATTATGGAAAACCTAACCCAAAATTTTATAAATTTATTTGCTCAAAGTTAAAAATTATTTCTAAAAAAAAAATATTATTTATAGGCGATACTATTTATAATGATATTGTAGGTGCCAATAATTTTGGAATAGACTCTCTCTTAATTAAAAAAAGTAAACTTTATAAATACAAATTAAAAAACTTTAAGCTTTTAAATCTAAAAAAAAAAAATATCATTAGACCTAAATTTATTTTAAATGAATTAAAATTTTAATTTTTTCAAATAGTATTTAGCAAATAATCTTTTTATAAAAAAATATTAATATAGAGTTTAATAATTTTTTATATTTTTTTGAAAGATCAATAAATTTACAAGATATTTCAAATTTAAAAGTAGTATAAGGTTTTAAAGTATAAGACAGTAGGGTTTTAAACTAATCATAGAAGTCGTATTAGAATTAAAAAATACTATGAAGTTTTAATAAAATTATATATAAAAATAATATGATTTATAAATCTCCAATCAAAATTCACAGTGTTGAAAAAACTAAAAATGAATTATCTAAAAGTTCTGGAGTAATAGTTTTTGGAACTGGAAATGTTGGCTTAATAGTTTTGAACTCACTAAAAAACCAAAATATTGATGTTATTTGTTTGTCTGATAATAATAGTTCAAGGTGGGGAGAGGTTATAAATGGATGCAAAGTAGTATCACCAGAAGAATTAAAATCGACAAAAAATAAAACTCCAATCTTAATTGCTAATAATTTAAATTTTACTTATATAAGAAGACAATTAAGAGATTTAGGTCTAACAAATGTTTATGACTGTGATTTTATATTTTCTGATTTAAATGTAGATGTCAAGGAATGTAATCTTACTTGGACTGAGGCTAATCTGGAGAAAGAAATCGATTTATACATGTATAGTCTTTCAGCATGGAAAGAGAAAGAAACTTCCTTAAAAGTAAAAAATATAGATTTAGTTCTAACAGAAAAATGTTCTTTAAAGTGTAAGGATTGTTCTAATTTGATGCAATTTTATGCAAAGCCAGTAGATGAAGATTATGAATTATTAATTCCCTCGATAAATAATTTTATGAACACAGTTGATTATGTTCATGAAATTAGGCTGATAGGAGGTGAACCACTACTTTATAAAAAAATTGATCGAGTTATAAATCATTTATTGTCATTTAAAAATTTTGGTAAAATTATAGTTAATACTAATGGTACCATTGTTTTAAAAGGGGATAAAATGAATGTTTTTCAAAATGACAAAATTTTTTTTGATATTTCAGATTATGGAAAACTTTCAAGGAATCTAGATAAATTATTAAAAGAGTTAAAACGATTGAACATAGCGCACAATTATAGAACACAAAAAACTTGGCAAGATGCTGGTAGGATTATTAAAACAAATAGAACTGATGAAGAAAATAAAGAAATTTTTGGAAATTGTTGTCAAAATCAAGGTTTAAGTATCTTACATGGTAAATTATATCTTTGTCCTTTCTCGGCGAATGCAACAAATTTAAAAGGAATACCTTATGCAGAAAAAGATATAGTTGATTTAAATATTGATGACAAAAAAGAATTAAAAAGACAAATTAGTGATTTATATTTCAATACTGAATTTTTAGAAGCTTGTAGAGGCTGCAAAGGAAGGCATAGTAATGTTGATACAGTTCCAGCAGCGGTTCAAACAAAAGTCCCATTGAAATATGAAATTGTAAGTTAAATAGACAAACATATTGTGAATTATCTATTTAGTATAATTATTCCTATTTATAATTCTGATAAATATTTAAGAAAATGTATAGAGAGTGTTGTTAATCAAAAAAAAAATAATGTTGAGATAGTTTTAGTTAACGATTGCTCAACCGATAATAGTGGTAAGATTTGTAATTTTTATAAAAACAAATATTCTTTTGTAAAACTCATCAATAATAAAAAAAATCAGGGCGTTGGTCCTAGCCGAAATAAAGCTATAAAGGTTTCTGCAGGTGAATATTTAGTTTTTTTAGATAGTGATGATAATTTATTTAATAATTCTTTAAATAATTTAGAAAAATTTATAAAAAAAAAAATTAAACCTGAAGTTATCGTGGTTCGCTTTAAAAAAAAAACATTTCCGAGATCAAATTTAAAATTAATTAAAGATAATAGTAAAAATTATAAAAAAACAGAGAAATTAATTAATTACATATATAAAACAAAATTTCCTGCAAATGATTGCTGGATGTATGTAGTAAAAAAAGACTTTTGCATTAGTAAAAAAATTGATTTTCCCAACACAAGATTTGCTGAAAATGAAATCTTTGTTGCAAAAATTTTATGTCTTATGAAAAAGTATGCATGCTTTCCAGGAAATTTTTTATATAAAAATGACAGAGATTTCAGTCTTAATCATAGTAAGAATTTACTTACAACAATATCTACATTGAAAAGTGTAATTGAATTGAATTTGTTTAGTAGGAATAAACTCTTAAGCAGAACAAAAAAAAATTTTATTAATTCTTACTTGCAAGATGATTTTGGAATATTTGCAGCTTTATTAATATTAAGAAAAAAAGAAGAAATTAGAAAAATTTCGAATTTTTTAGAAAAAAATAAAAAACATATTAAAAATCTTATTAAAAAACCTGAAAATATAGATTTTACTTCTTTAATTAAAGAGGGAGGTACGTTTAAAGCGTTATTAAATTTTAGAAAATTAATTATAAAAAATAAGTTAGATTTAATTAAAGGCTTAAATTTTGATTTTAAAAATTTATATATTTATTGTAGAGGAAAGTATGCTGAAGCTACAATAAAAGCATTAAGAGAGGCAGGATACAATATTAAAGGAATTATTGATGATAATAATATTTTTACTAAAAATAGTTTTCTTAACTATAAACCGATTAATTCAATCTCATTTTTTAAAAAAAATAAAAATTCTTTATCAAATATTGCTGTTATTATTACAAATCAAAAAGATAATACATTAAAAAAGATTTCTCTGCATCTGCGCAGAAATAATATAAAAAAAAATCAAATTGTAATGATTAAATATTAATATGATATTGAATTTTATTTTTAATTAAAAATTAGTGAAAAATTAGTGAAAAAAAAATTTATTAAATTTTTATTTATTATTCCTTTTTATATTTCAATTTTATGCATAGTACTTCTTAAAAAAATTATTCATATAAGATTTGGTGAAATTGAAACAAGAGCTGTAGGACACTATAGTTTACCAGTTGAAATTTATTTATCAGAAAAAGATAAAGGAATTAATCAAACTAAACATAAAACTTATGATTTCTTCATACAAAATAAATATGTTGCTAATAAGTTTTTGCTTAAAAAATGGAAAAGTAAATTTATAGTTCTACCTAACTTTTTCATAGTTTATTGGAACTTTTTTAGAAGATATAAATTTGGAAAAGAATTTTTAATTCCCTACCGTCACTGGTCAGATTACTCAGAAAAATGGCCAAATGTTAAGCATCAGCATAGAGATATTCATAATGTTCTTCCAGCAACTAAAACTCATATAACATTTAATGACCAAGAAATTAAAACTGGAGAAAAATTTTTTAATTCAAACAATATTACAGGAAAAATTGTTATTTTTTTTGCAAGAGACTCAGCATATCATCAAGCAAAAAAAAATAGTGAAGATAGCGAAATCAGAAATAGTCCTATAGAAGATCAAACTAAAGCAATAACAAGTATGACAAAAAAATACTTTTGTTTACGCATGGGCTCACAACCTCAAAATGAATTAAAAATTAACGATAAAAATTTTCTTGATTACAGTTTTTCAAAATACAATAATGATTTTAATGATATTTACATTTTGAGCAAAGCTCTATTTGTTGTTTCTACTGGTTCAGGTTTTGATGATATGGCCATGATGTTGCGAAAACCAGTTGTTTATGTAAACGCAACTGAACAGGAATATAGGATCAAACCTTTGTTTAATCATTATATAAAACTATTTATACCAAAAAAAATTTTTTCATTAGATAAAAAAAGATTTTTGACGTTTTCTGAAATATTTAGCATAGGCTGTGAAAATTTACAGACTTCTAAAGATTATAAGATAAGAAATTTATCACTTATTAATAATACTATGGACGAAATTAAGGATGTTGTTGATGAAATGGACCAAAGACTTTGTGGTAGTTGGAAAGATACAAGAGAAAGTGTGGATTTACAAACAAAATACTGGGAAATTAACTCATTCAAAAATATGCCGGAATTTCAATGTAAGATAGGAACTAAATTTTTAATGAATAACATTGACTTATTAAAGTGAGAAAATTAATTAAAAAAAAACTTTTTGTTTTGACCTAGATAATACACTGTGCAAAAAAAGTGGTAAAAAATATCATCTGTCAAAAACAAAAAAAATTTTATTAAAACATTAAATTTTTTATATAACCAAGGTTATATAATTAAAACCCATACACCTAGATACATGGGTCGAAATGATGATAAATAGCTTATAGTATGAATTATAATATAGGTTAATTACTTGTTTTTGCATAAATTATAATATATCGAATGTCGAGATTTATAATCAGTTTTATAGCATGTAACTAATTCATGATGATGTTGCTAATATACCAGACGAGAAAGAAATTTATAAACAATTAGATTAAATTAAGTATGTATAATTTAGAAAATAACACTAAAAATAAATTCATAAGCAGGTATTTTTCACCATTAGCTACAATCTTTTCATTTTGTTTACTTCTATTTATCATATATAGATCAGAAATATTTTGGGACGGAACCAAAAGAAATTATTATAATATTTATTACATTATTTCATTTACGTTTTTAGTCTTTTCTATAATAACCTATTTTATTAATTATAAATTGAAATTATATTTAATTATTATATCTATAGTCGCAATTTTTAGCTTTTATTCTTTCGAGTATTTCTTAATTAAAAAAAATTTTGTTAAAACAAACATAGATCGTAATGCGAGGATTTATAAGGAAAAAACAGGCTTGGATTATGATAAAAGAACTATAAATCAAATTTATAATGATTTAAAAAAAGTTGATAAAACTATAACTGTTAAAGTACCTCCAGGAGTATATCTTAATAATACTGAACTTGAAATATATCCTTTTTCCGGTGTTTCAAACAGTAATACAATTTATCAAAATGAAAACGGTTATTATATGATTTATAATTCTGATAGGTATGGATTTAATAATCCTGATCAAGAATGGGATGCCAGACGAATTGAATATCTTTTGGTAGGAGATTCAGCAACTCATGGTGCTGCAGTGAATAGACCAGATGATATTGCATCCAGACTGAGAATTCTTTCCAAAAAAAATGTAATTTCAATTGGTTATAGTGGAAATGGACCTTTAAGAGAATATGGTTCATTAAAGGAATATTACTCTAAAAATGTAAAAAAAATTATCTGGATTTTTACAGATAACGACGTGGCAGATATAAGATATGAATTAAATAATCCAATTCTTGTCAAATATTTAAAAGATAAAACCTTCTCGCAAAATTTAAAAGCTAAACAAAAAAAAATTGATGAGCTAGGTAAACAAATGATAGTGGTTGCAGAAAAAGATTATAAAAAATTCCAATTATTTAGATTTGTTAAATTATATGAATTGAGAAAAAAATTATTCAATAAAGATGAATCTGATAAAGAAAGGAATAAAATACCAAAAGAATTTTTTGAAATAATAAAACTTGCAAGAAATTTTTCATTAAAAAATAATTCTGAATTTTATTTTGTTCATTTGCCAATTAGAAGATATTTTAACCATAAAGATGATATTGAAATTTACAATAATTTAAAAAATAACATAAAGAGCCTAAATATTAATTTTATTGATATTCATGAAGAGGTGTTTTCTAGAGAAATTAATCCTAAAAAACTTTTTCCTTTCGAATCTTTAAATCATTATAATGAAGAGGGATATAGAAAAGTAGCTGAGGCTATATTTCGGCTAACAAATTAGAACATAATTAAGAAATTAAAATAAGTATGATCAAGCTAGGTAAAATAATATCTTACTCGTTAGTATTATTATGTTTTATTTTTATTTTTGTTTTACTTTTCAGAACGTACATTTATGATTTAAATTTATTTTATTATTCAAAATATTTTTATTTTGTTGGTATTTTGCTTTTTTTTGCAATTTTAAGTTTCTACATCAAAGATGAAATTAAAATAAATATTTTTATATTTTCGTCATCAATAATTTTTACATTATATCTTTTAGAGACTTTTTTAACTTATAATGAATGGAAAAATAGATTAGGAGATAAAAGAAGCTTAACCTCTTTCTATAAATCTCAATTATATAAATACGAAAATTTAACAACTTTAATTCCACCATCATCTTTCTTACTAACTCATAGATCTGATTATTTCCCTTTATCATTGATACCAAACTATAATATTGTTGCATGTAATGAAAATGGTGAATTTATAATTAATCAAACAGATAGATATGGATTTAATTCAGAGGATAAAGAATGGGACGCAAATACAATAGATTTTATATTAATCGGAGATTCGTTCACATATGGAATGTGTGAAAAAAAGGATAATAATTTCAGTGGGCACATTAATAAAAATTTGAATTATGACCCAAAAATTATAAATTTGGGAATGCCCGGAAATGGCCCATTAATTTCATATGCATCTTTAAGAGAATATTTTCCAAAAGATAAAAAAGTAAAAAATTTAATTTGGTTCTATTATCCAAATGATTGGCAAAATTTATCGAATGAAAAAAATAATGATATACTCATGAAATATATTGAGGATAAACACTTTCTACAAAATTTAAAAGAAAATAGTAGTTATCATAAAGAAGATTATTTAGAAAAGAATTTTTTAAGAAATCACCAAGTTAAATTTAAATTTTTAAGATTATCTAAACTAACATTTTTAATTCAAAATTTTTTTTCTAAAAAGAAGACTAAAAATATTGATATATACAATAAAAATTTAGAATTATTTTTATTAATTTTCAAAAACATAAAAGAAGAATATTTTGACACAAATTTTTATTTTATATATCTGCCAAGTTATGGTTATTATTTTTCTGAAAGTAAATTAATTCAAGATAATTTATCAAAAAAAATAGACTATGAATTTTTAGAAAGTTTGGAGAAAATAGGAATTGACGTAATTAATATAGATAAAGTTTTTGAAAAAATAGGTAATAAAAGAAAATTATTCTCAAAACATAAAACTGAAAATCATTATAGCTCATATGGTTATGAAATTGTGGTAAAGGAAATAATAAAATATAAATATTCGGAAAATTAAAAAATGAAAGAACAAAAAATAAAAATGGGATCAAACAAAAGTTTTGGTATAGTTTTTTTTATATTTTTTTTGTTAATTGCTCTTTATCCTTTGATAAATAATGAAAGTATAAGGTTTTGGTCTTTAGTAATATCTATAATATTTTTAATTTTAGGTTTATTAAAATCTAGACTATTAACACCTTTAAATATAATCTGGATCAAATTTGGGATTTTGTTAGGAAAATTTATAGCACCAATTGTAATGGGTGTTATATTTTTTTTAGTTGTA
>MDSZ01247439.1_pt1 | contig 15446 bp, 11 predicted proteins | sample 811201 | NCBI WGS metagenome assembly MDSZ01 (sample SAMN05326647, study PRJNA326480) | marine metagenome | isolation source: seawater | place: Indian Ocean: North | collected 2010
ATCCGAAGCCTCTTCATCATCCGTAATCTTGATTTCCTTAACAAAATATTCATTATCCTCATATTCCCCATCCTCCATAACCTTAATTGGCAAATCTAAAATATGCTTCATTTGAGGATTTTCTAAATCTTTCATTATCATATCGTATGTAATACTACTATCTTGTTCCGAACCATGATTCATCAATAAGTTATACAAACCTGCTCTTTTTCCTAAAATATCAGCAATACCAAAAAACTCATCACCATAAGGAACAACACTAACGCTATCTGTTCGTGGGTCACGCCCTTCATCATCTTCACTTTCAAAAGATTCAGCATGATAAATCGTCATGTGGTTTTTAATATATTTTTTACCTTTATCTGTAACATAATCATTACTCATCTTACTAAACTTATTGATAAAACCTAACAATTTATCGTAAGAGTTATACAATTCATCAAAATCATTTTGTAATTCCTCCATATTTTGATAATCTCCTTCTGCCGCCATCACATTTCGCAAATGGTCGTAATAAGGATTAATGTTTTTATACATCCAATCAGATTCCTCTTGAGTTAAATAGCCTCTTCTATCCCTTCTTTTCATAATCTTTTTAACTTCATCTTTTTCTGCATCTGTTCCAAAAAAGGTTGCCAAAAGCAAATAGTTTGCAGTATGTTGATTTGTATCTTCGTATGTATCATAGGTTCTTCGCAATCTTTTCAAGGTCGCTTCACTTAGATTTGATTCTGCACCCATAGACCTTCGGAGTTTAGCCCTCCCGTAATCGTTCATGGTTTGAATAGGAATAATCTCTTTGGGTGTGAAGTTTGTATTATCTTCTTCACCAACATTATAGAAATATGATATATCTTTCTCCCCTGTCTTACCTTTGATATAGACGGCTTCAGCCTCAAAATCATCTTTATCGCTGAAATGTTCATCGGAATACATAGTTATCACCTCCTATTTTATATCACTTACCGCACATTGAATTATAAGATTTAATATATTCAGCGTTTCTTGTATCGGTTGTAGCAAATGATGTTAAAAATGCACCACCTAAACAAAGTGCTAATGGAATTGTCATTTCTAAAGGAGTTAAATTCAAATTGTAAAGATATTCATCTGCTACATATAAAACTCCACTACCAACCCCTCCGCAAACTAATGCTTTAGCAAAATTATTCATCCTATATGCCGACTGTTGTTCCGACATAAAAGAAGCAATTCCACTTTTACAAGGATTCATGGATAAACCTTATCGGTTTTACTATTTAAAATCACTTTTTAAGGTAATAGACCAAAGTAATAACGACTAAAGAACCTGCTACAATTTTACCTAAGTTTCCAACAACCATATTTTCGGCTTCTTTTTTGGAGGGTGAATGTCCAAAAGCCTTCATTTGCCATTCTTCTGAAACAGAATCCTTTGTAATTGGTCCTCCTTTCGCCCATGTATCGCAAGTCCTTGCAGAATGACATTTGAAATGGTGCATCCAACAATATCCTAATGTTCCTTCACCGTCTGATGTTTCGCCCGGCATACAATCCTTCATTCTTGGCGATTCATCAAAAGCAACACAGTTACCACATTTCGATTTCTTTGCCGCCTTAACGGTTGTATTCCACTTTTTAGCAATATCCTCCCAAAAATCACCCGGCTCATCCACATTCAAAGGACCATAACCGTATTTTTCAATGGTTAAGTTTCTGTTTTTTGTGTTAATAGCAACATCTTGTGTAGCAGGTGGACATTCCATTTTAACCCCTCTCAAAGAAGGTGTCCTTCTGCCCCGAATGTGCGACCTGCATTAACACCGAATTGGCGGTTTCTGTTTGGTGCAAGACCTCTAAAATCTCCGAGATTTACAGGCGGTGCAACATATTCTGCCTCCATCTTTAGTCCGTTTGAAGGAGGAACAAGTTTAGAGAAATTCATTTGCTTAGGAATGTTCGCCTTTGGTAAAACAGGGGCTTCACGGATGGAAACTCTATTTACAGAAGGAGTTACCTTAACAGAAGGTGCATTAAACAAGGTTCTTGGATTTGTTGGCATAGAAACGGTTGCATAGTTTGTTTCTGCTCTTGGGTCGCCACCAAAGTTTTGATGAACCGAATGAACATTAATCTTAGGAATCATTTGTTCAGACTTAAATCTGTTTAGATGAGATAAACTCATTGAAGGCTGATTGACAATTGTTGGGGATGGTCGAATGTTATTAGCAACAATATTCTGCCCCATAGCATTGTAAGCAGGGAGGGTATCTCTTGTTAGTTTCTTTGCAGGTAACTTAAACATATTAGGTTGAGGCGGTAAGTCGGGGAGGACTGTATCACTACCAAGTATTCTTGCCATTTTTATTCACCTAATATCTTTTTGATGTTTTTGTTATTTAAAGAATCACTTTTTTCTAAATGCTACAAATCCTGCACCAACCGCACCTGCACCAAGCAACCAAGCCCATGAAGGTAAATTCTTTACCCTGTCCATTAAATCTTCAATGGTTGTCTTTACTCCATCTGCTTGAAAACTAACTTGAGGGGGTTGCCCCATAGTTTCTTCAAGATTTGAAGGAGAGTTTTCCATAGTCGAAGGCGCAGTTAATCCCGCTACAACATCTGTTCCAAGTGGGTCGGACATTAAATTAGCAAGATTAGGAACATCTGTAATGTTTCCAAACGCATTACCCATAGTAGTATTTACATCACGGCTTAAAGGCGAATCCTTCATACAATCTATTTGTATTTTCAATTATTTAAATGTGGCTATCAGAAAAAACGCATTTCCTTCTTTTGAAAAAAGCCCATCGGTGTTGAAAACTTATTATTCCCTTAGTCCTTTCGCTACAACAAACAATCCGCCCGCTAAAGCCATAATCATACCGATTCCCATAATTGGACTTTTAACGCCCTCCGATTCTGTTTCTAATACGGATTCATATTTTGATAAATCAATTTCTAATTTAGGCTTTTCTTTTTCAGATTCAAAAAGAGATGAAAAGTCTGATTGAACCGATGAAGAGGAAAAGGATTTAGATTCAATAGGCGGTAAAACCTCCCAATCTGCTTTCATATCCAATTCTGTATCGGATTCAAAAGAGTTTGTTTTATCGTTAAAATCGTTTCCAATCATAGGAGATGCGTAAGAGGATTTAAAATCCGATTGCATTGTTGCAGGTTTAATTTCAATGTTTTTACCTGTATGCGTTACCTTTCTATCACCCCTTACCTTTGAGGCTCGATAAAAGTTTTCATTTTTGAAATAAGAGGGAGAATAACAAATAACTTCTCCTTGTGTTGCACCCGATATATCAGTTAAAACCTTCTTTAATTGTTCCCTATCTGTTCCGAATCCCATTTGGTCCTCAACGGCTTTTAAATCTCGATGATTGATAAGATTATGAATTAAATAAACTGAACATTGTGAAAGGGCTTCTTTTGAAACTGATGCAGGTCTTTGTGAAATCAAACAAACTCCGTAACCGTATTGGCGACCTAATTTACACATACGAACAATACTGCCAAAAGATAAAGGTTGTCCTTTTTGCGGAACAAAGTCTTGACATTCTTCAAATACTGTCATAATTCCCTTATTTAATTTTTGAGTTAGCATTTGGTCGCAGTATTCTGCGACTAATTGTTGTTGTTTGTGAACAGACAAGTCGGATAAATCCACTACGAAAGAAGTAGGTTCAGATTTTAATCTTTGAATTAAACCTTTTACATTGACGGTTTCACCTGCTTTTGGCTCAAGTCCTTCAACATGGGGCAAATCTTTAAGCCCTCCATGCGCCCCTAAAACATCAAAACAAACGAATTGAAGTCCAAGACGATTAATTTCCTTCATTAACAATCCTGCGGTAAATGACTTACCACTTCCTGTTACACCGCAAATAAATATTTTTTCTCTAATAAAATCAAGCGGGAATTTTAAATCCGAAGGTTGTCCTTTGGAAACATCAGCCAAAACAATCTCTTGATTATCCATACAATTGTATATTATCCCTCTTGCTATTTAAAAAATCATTCAATTTTAGGACAAGGTTTAAGTTTGGATTCGCCCGAATTAACTTTAGCCATATCAACCAATGAACCTGCGAAATCAGCAAAGTTTCCATCCTCTCCGAGAGATACGGTAAATCCTAAAACGCAACCATCCATGTTTTGTTTATAGTGTTTTTCTAATGTTCCTTGAAACGCTTTAACCGAATCTTTTTGAGCCGTGTCAAAGTTATCAGAACCGATAATAACATAAAATAAAGGACCCAATTTACGAACCTCTTCATCTGTATATGGATAATTACTGTTAAACAAATCGCTACTTCTGTTACCTCTAAAAGAACCGTCTGTAATCAAAACTGTTACGCATTGGTCGAAATCATAACCTTCTAAACTTTCGCCAACAATGTTTATCCCCGATGCGACATTTGTTCCCGAATTGGCGTAAAATGGTCTTGAAGCGTCATGTGGGTCATAAGAAGCAAGAAGCCATTCTAAACATTCTTTATACTGTTGTGAAGGACCTTCCCAAACGACTGAACCATCATTTCCAAACGCATACAAAGCAAAAGTGTCGCCCGATAATTGCGCCTGTTGAACCATCATGGCTACTACAATTGTTCCAATGTCTGTTCCACCCATAGCAAACCCTTCGGGTGTGAAACCGTAACACATTAAGCCACTACTACCATCTCCTTTAGGGGTTTGCATTGAACCCGATATATCGAGAACAATGTTTAAGTGTGTAGCCATTCCTTCTTCACCTGCAATTGACCTTCTCATAGCCCTTTGAGTCGTTAATCCAATAATCGGGTCGGGAACGGCTGATGTAGGAATTAAAGCAGATAAAGGGTCTGTTAAAATATTAAATCCTGTAACTGCGCTTGGTTCTTGAGGGTATCTTTTTGAAGGAGGACTTTCTAAAACCAATGGTGCAATATCTTCGTAAATTGCTCTAATCGGATTTGGAGGATTTATTTTTTCCATACCTTCATTTATCAATTCTCCTTCTTGAAAAAATACGAATGGGTTTTCATCCCATCTTTCGTTACCGCCAAATTCACCCATTTTATCACCTAATCAATTCTAATTCTTCTTACAGGATTCATCAACATTTCTTTACCGTCTTGTCCACCTGTTGTAACGCCCCATGCAGTAGGAACAGGATTTCCAAGAGCATTTTGTTTTGGATATTTATTCTCATAAGCAATTTCAGCATCCAATACCTTTTGAGGGAAATTTCCTTTAGCCGTTCCATCGGGATTCGCCATGCCTTTGCCAACCCTATAATCCAATACCGAACCCTTTTGAACAATTCCTTTACAAGTTAAGCATTCCCAAATTTCTGTTGTTGTTCCAACCATTTCATCAGTTATCACATCAATTCGGTTGATTCTATGATATGAAACTCCGCCTTCTTCGACATTGGCTAAAGTGTTTGAAGATTTAACCCAATCTTGAATTATATTTGTTTGAGGATTAGGACCAAGATAATTTTTATGAGAAGAATTAGGGTCTGCGTATCTTGGAATATGATTCCATCTTGCATAGGTTCTCGGAGATGCCAATAAAGAACCATCCATCCCCCGATAAGAAACGCAATCGGGAGATTCGTCAATCCATTTTAACGAAAGCGGGTCTAAATAGGCTTTACGAGAGCGACCTTCTGCAATAAGGTATGTAAAACCGGGCGAAGTTTGTTGGTCGGCAGGACCATATCCGTATTCGGATTGAGCCTTAGCCGTTAATTTATTCATGGCTTCTTCTAATTGCTCTTTAACTTGTTCTGCTCTATCTTCTAATTCAATACTGCCTCCAACATCGTTAGGGCAATTTAAAACGCCCCGTCTTAACATCATTGGAGTAGGTTTATCGGGGATTTTATTTAAGGTTCTTTCCATTGGTAATGGCAGTAAAATTTTGTAATCTGTATTTACCGTTGATTCAAGGAAAATATTATAAACAGGCTTTCCTTTGAAAGAATAAGGTGTTAAGGCTTCTGTATCTAATGGTTGAGGATTTGTAATCCTCATGGCTCTTGGTCTGTAATAAACAGAAGGTATTTCTTCAACCGTAGGTGAGTCTTTTGCACCACACAAGGAACAGGCAGATGTGGGGTCGCCCGAATAATCACGCAAATAATTTGGTTGTCCGGGATGATAATAAACTCCGTTTTGCATTAAACCCATTTTACAAACTTTTAAGTTTTGTTTAGAGATTGCATAATTTAATTCTGATACAGGATAATTTCTTGTTTTCGTTTTCCCTGTTTTTTTATCTGAATATGTAAATTTAACATGGGGTGTGTATTTTTCAATATCTTGAAATGTTTCAATAACTTTTCCATCGGGAACAAAAGGAATAACTAATTCATATCCTGTAAATTGACCCATAACTGTTTTGTTTCTGCCGATAATAATTTGTCTATTCTTTTCGGGCAATCCCAAAGCATCTCCAAAGGATTGAGGAAAATTATCAACCATTGTGTATTCTCTTACAAAGTGAACCGCATAAGATTCGTGCAAACAACCTACTTTTGATACATCACTACTGTTGCATTCGGGGCAAGTGCTTTTACCATGCCCTCTCCAAGTCACCTTGCATTTATTACAAGTAGTAACATGATTGCATCGGTATCGCAAAGGAAAACAATGCCTATTTCCTTCACCAACAATTCTTGAGGGCCAAGTTTTAGGAGTTACAGAAGAATTCCAATTATTCGGGTCGGAATAGTGACCGCCATCTGTAACCTCCCAATTCCAAATAAAATCTCTTCTCATACAATGGGGGCAAACATGAACACCCGATGAATTGGTTTCTGCAATTGGCACTTGTTGATAACCTGTAACGAATTTTCTCATTCTATTTACAATATTCACTATGTTTCCTCGATATTGTTGAACCTGTTTTTTCAAATCCTTTTTGTTTAATTGGTTCGGGTCGTTTCCTTCTGTAACGAACATTAAATCAAATATCTCATTAACAATCTCCATTCCTTGAGAAGAGTTAAAACGATTATCTTGATAGCCCATATTAATTACTCTCCATAACATCATTCATTGTTTCTGCAATATCTTCTAAAAATTGTTTTCCTCTTCTTTTTCCTTGTTTATTTCCATATTTGATATAGGTTGAATAAACTGCCGCCCATTGGAAAGCAAACATCTGAATAAGTAAAAACATCCATGAACCTTCTTGCTTGATAAGGGCTTCTTGTTCCTCTTTTGTTTTGTAATCCCACCACCTATCCCATATATTTTGGGCTTCTGCTTCACATTGAGGACATACGGTTGCACAATATCTTGCATTAACCCATTGTCCATTTACTTTGTATTCCTTAATTGGTTCAAATTCTTTTGTGTTAATTCTATCGTCAAATGTCTTTGTTGCTTCAACAACATATTTTTGACCTTTAGTTAATCCGCCAACAGTTTTAATCATTTTTATTTTTTTGTAATTATCGGAATGATTATGAGCAACCGAATAAGATAGGGGGGGATAATATTGTTCCCCTCGACCATGACCTTGTTTTGTTTGATAATAAGGTGTATTTATTGAAGGCTTGTAAGGGTCATTCGGGTCGGGATTATCGTATGTGCCAATTACTCCATCAGCAGGTCTGTATCTATTATCGGTTAATTTACCTCTTTCTAATAATGACGCATGATTCGCTAAGTGAGGACACCTTCTTATGTATTGACTTGCTTGCCAACCTGCCAACATTTGAGGCTGAATAAATTCTCTTTGAGCATCACTAATAATGTTTGTTCCTGTTATTACAGTCCAATTAACAATAATGTCTGATACTGCATTAAACCACTTTCCTCTTTGGAAATGTTCAACAGGCAATTCAAGCATTCCCGCTTTCCAATATCTTGCTTCTTTGCCGGGATGTGATGTGATATGTCCAAACTCATGTCCAATTACGAAATAAGATGCAGATTCTTGAAACTTTTCGGGAACATTATGATAATTTGGGGCAATAGTTAGCATCATTTGGTCTTTCCCTACTTCGATTTTAACCATGTCTGTATGACCGCCATGAAAATCTGTTCCAATCTTCAACGGAATCAAAGGTTCACCGTATAATGCTCTTAACTGCTTAAAAGCCCTTACCATGTTTGGGGGGGCGTTTTCTTCACCCAATTCTTCGACAGGCATAAAACTAAATTATCAAGCCATCTATTTAAATCCTTCACACATCAAACGATTCTATCATTGATGTTTTTAGAATAAAATCTCATATCTTGAATGGTTAAGTTACCGCAATCTTCAAACTTTTCATCAGCCCAAATAGCAGATGTGAAATATCTTTCTGCGTTGTAAGTTTCGTTATCATCAAAGTCTAAAACTTGCCAAGCGACAGGATGCCCGTCTTTATCAACAGATGTAGGCTTCATGGCAGAAGATGTAACACCGATAAAGAGTCCGATAGTAGCCTTTTCGCCTGTTTGTTCTCCTTGAACAACCCTTAACCTTAGCCAAAGTCTTAAATCATCATCACCTGTTATTCCTTCAAAACCATTTACTGCACCTTGCTTGTAATGCTTTAGTTTGAAACAAGCCATATATCCATCATTCATAGAGAAATCTAAAGTTTCATTCTTTAACCACTTGTGAATGTTGTTTTTAACGGCAAGCACATATTCGGGCATAGTAACGCTATCAACAATCCCAAATCCAACCTTAGTGGACTTTGTATTTCCTAAAATGTTACCATTTCCAATAACCATCGGAGATAAGAAGTCTGAAACTGCCTTTAATTTGCTGAAAAACGGTGATTCATGTTGTTCAGAACCTACATCGAAAACCTCCATGATTGAAAAGTTTTGATTTGCTTCTAATCCGACACCATCCACATCTAATAAATCACCATCTCCAAGATTAGCAATTCCAAGATTTGCATTTGCACCGTTTGAAATCAAACGACCCCAAACTCCAAGAGCATCACCGTATGTTCTCCACTTAAACTGTGTAGCAACAGGACCACTTCTTTCTTCGGGTGTATATTTATCGGGTGCGACAACCGCAATAGAAGATGAAACAATATCATCAGAAGCAAGCAACATTTTCTTTCCTGTAATGGATGAAATCTTGCTTTCACATAGACCTAATAATTTTTCCTTATCGTCACTAAACAATAATTCATCTCTTGCGATAAGTCCTCTAATTCGATAAAATTCGTTAGCGGAATGGTCTGCATTCATATCTTCAATTTGTTGCTTTGTTGAAAATCGGCTCTTTGCTTTCAGTAACATAGGAGATGAAATTGCTTCTTGATAACGATTTAGTCTTTCCTTGTAAGACATTCCATCTCTTTGTGTTTTTGCAGAACGCTTGACATTTTCAACAACCATTGTTCCAATGTGCCAATGAACAGGAGTAATTTGTCCACCTTGTCTAACTCTTGTTTTCAAGTTTAACAAAATATTATCTTCATAACTCCAATAAGGTCTGCCCGATTCTATTTCTCTAATACAAGTATTCAAAAATCCATCCCAAATATCGAACATCGAAGGAGTATTTGCATCAACAGGACCCAACAAAGACTGTGTATCTCTTAGTAAATATCCATGAACAATTAATTGACGAATAAATTCTTGTTCGTTTGTGAATTTCATTCCGTCTGATACAATACCACTATCACGCCCCTTCGGGTCCTCTCCTTCTCTTGCAGGTCCTAATCTGTGACCTACACAATACGGTAATGAATCAATAACTTCTTGGCGAGTTACATATTCCTTTCCTCTTAAAAACGCTAATGCTCTTGTCATTTTAATGAGAGAGTTTGTGAATCTGAATCCGAGCATACGCTTAATCAAAACAGGGGCTTGACTCTTTGTTCCATCTTCGCCTGTTCCGAATTTCGCAATCTCATCCTTGTGTTGAGATTCATATGAAAGGTTTGTTGTTGTTGAAATATCAACAAGTGGAGAAGCATAAACTTCATCATCATAAGAGTAAATATGTTCCATTCCAAATACCTTTTCACCCTTTTCCTTAACCATAAATCTTTGAGTAAAGAGAACGGATAGCATTGAAATATCAAGCAAAGCACCACCCTTTTCATCACTAATTCCGCTTGGATTGAATGGCACTTTACCAACAGTAGTCCATAAAGAAGTTAAATCCTTAAATCTCATAGGGAGTAAATAATCGCTTGAATCTGATGCGTTTTCCATTCTTTTTATCAATTGAATTTGAGGAACGCTACCTTCTGCTTTACTGCCGTATCTTTCGCTTAGTGCGGCAAATCTGCTACCAAGTGATAGTGAACCAAGATACAATTCCATGTCAATTCTATCAACAAACGCTAAATCGTTTCCTTTTTGGTGAGGGTTTGTGTCCATAAAGGAGATAAAAGAAGGTGATGTAAATGTTCGACCTCGATATTCAACAGTCTTTTCAGCAATCAAACCGAGAATTGCATCTTCAACACCCGAACCGCTTCTGTTTGCTTCGTTAAAGAATTTAATCGGTTGTGTAACAATTGGTCTTGGAGTCGGCTCAAACTCATAACTCGCAACAGTATTACCTGTTACTGAATCTGTTGTAGTAACTTGACGAATCTCAATACCGTAAAGAATCTCTTCTGCTCTCTTATCGTAATCCACCTTAGCAATACCGATTTCCATTAGCATTTCATTCGCAATCAAATCTCGACCTCGACTCCCATCATCTAATCTTGAATCGTAAAAATGCTCAAGCATAAACTCTCTTAGACCATATCCTTGATTACCGCCCGAATCATTGTATAGTTTATGTCCATCCCATGTAGCAATACCATTTGTATCAAATGATACCGTAGCAGGGATTGAACCGCCAAAGATTCCCGATAATTCAGCCTTTGTAATAGGTGTGGATTGAACAAATGTCGCTCTTAACAAATTATCTTCTGTTGATAAATCTTCTGTTACTTTACATCCAAATAATAATTGTCTAAATGCTTCGGGCTTCATAGGTAATTTAGATTCGCCCTTTTGTAAGAATCTGAAATCATAAACATAAGCACCCGAATGATGAGAATCAGCGACCCAATCATTAAATCTCCAAGATTCCCATTCACGCCTTACATCCTCATATTCTTTACTGCCGTAATTTACATTGTATTCTTGTCCGTTTGGATAAATGTATGGTTCATGTTCTGTATCAATTCCAACCTTTCCTTTAGCCATATAACGCTTTAATGTGTTAAATCCGTATGAATTGCACATCAATGTTGCCGCAGATGAAATTACTGTTGTCTTACCCGTTCCCGGAATACCTGTCAAACGGGTTGTTGCATCCTTCATTAGCCAAGATGCGAAAAACGCTTCTAATTGTGCAGGGTCGTCAAATCCGAATACCTTTGAAAGACTTCTCATGTGCTTGCGAACAATTCTCAATCTTTCAAGTGTATTAGAACGCCCCTTCATAGATTCATCGAATAAAATCTTTGGTAAGAAAATCGCTCTTAATTTTCCTCCCATGTCGTCTGCCCTGTATGGTTTAGCATCTTCGGGCGCATTAACTCCTGCAAAAGCAGTATCTTGAATCAAGCCCTTAAATTGAACAGTATCTATGATGTTTCCACCCTTTGTTAATTCGGCTCTAATCGGACTCCCGTTTCTGCCGTTGAAAACTGCAATTCCATCAGCATCCACACCTTTTTCAATAGTAATCTTATTTCGTAGTCCAAGTTTTTCAAAATCGCCTACAATTTTATTTCCAAGTAATCTTCTTAGCATATCGCTAATTGGGGATGAAGGTTCTTGACCTCCGCCAACAGGACTACCGCCATCAACGCCCGTAGCGACAGGTTCAGCATCATGGTTCTTTCCACTATCAGAATCTAAATCATCAACAGGAGAGTATGGATTTTCTTCAACCTTGTTATCGGTATCATCTTCGGGTGCAAGGCTATCATCATCAATCTGTTCCTCTTCTTCAATAACTTTTTCTGAATCGGGTTTTTGATATTCAATATTTCCACCACAAGTCGAGCATTCAATCATAACTGCATTTCCATCATCCCACACAGTCGTAATTCCGTCACGCCCACAAGATTTATTGTGCTTTTTGGCATCAGAATCACGATTGATACGAGTCCAATTATTGAAAATATCATCCCAATCTCTCCCTTCTTGAACGGATTCCTGCGAAGCGGGTTGTTGTGAAACAACCTCCATCGGTGTTGATGGGGATGGGAGTAACCCTTCGATTCTGCCACGCCATTTTCTGCCTTCAATTGCGTAAATTTCGTCTTTTGATACAGTTTCAATAATTTCATTTCCTGCATTATCGAAACCTACAAGGATTTGAACAGGCGACTTTGCACCTCTTCTGCCACCTACAATGGCTCTAATAAAGAAATTATCGGTATCATCAGAAGCGTATTTTTGTAAATGAAGTGCAACGGCTTGTTGGAATTTGTTTTCTGCTTTCGCCATAGCACCTGCCGAATCCCCTGCATTACTTAATTCGACTATTTCCTTAATTACAGGATGTTTTCTGTTAAAGGAAATGTTTGTTCCTTGTGTGAATTTTTGCTTTTTAGCAGGGAATATATTTTTAATTGAAGTAAAAGGTTGTCTTTTCTTAGCCCAAGATGTTGATTCATTAACTAAGGCATCTATGTCGTCAAAATCGCTCATAATATCAAATCTCCTGCATTGGAATGCTAATAATTATTGATTCGGATTCATTATCGGGGTCGGGAACTAAAATCTTTAAGATTTCACCTGCCTCTCCCGCATACCAAGCCAAACTTCTTGTGATGTTATCATCATCAACAATAATGTTAAACTTTCTGTTAAGATTTCTTTCTCTTCTTGCTTGCTTAATCTTTTCATATTCTTGTGTAGGATTTCCACTATACTTGTAAAATCCTTCTGTTTGAACCGTTCCTTTAAGCAATTGACCTGTTTCCTTATCGGTTGCACTAAATTCCTTTGTTTCGGGGTCGGGGAATAAACAAGATGAACCATCTCTAAAATCCATTTTAACTGAAATAACCTCTCCGTTTTCAATAAAAGGTGTAACAGATTTAATTGTTCTGCCTTCGGGGGAGTTTTCACCGCAATTTACAGTATTGCCCGATTTATCTATTCCGATTGGTGCGAGCAAACCTTCATCACCGGGAAATATCAAAGTTTCAACAAGAGGGGCAGATGGATTTAATGTGTTTCTGCCCGTATAGTTATCTGTTGTAAAAGTTTGGTTTGGAATTAAAAGGTTGAAAATCACGGCTTCATCTGATGCAAGAGATGAAATGTTATCGTAATCAACATCGGGAGGCAAAAGGTAATCATCTTCTTTTGCCGTTCCAATATACAAATCGGGAGAGGCATATACGGAACACTTCTTTGTAAGATATGCCGTTCCTCCACCATCTTCAAATTGCTTTTCAAACTTTTCATAGTATTCCTCATCCAAAATATCTAATCCGCAACCTCCGATTCCTTTTCCTTGAGGAAAATAACCAAACTCGTAAGCGTCTTTAACTTGTAAAATCTTGCCTCCGTAATCTAATTCTTCAATATCGTCTGTTTTAGCAAATCCTTCATCAATTTCATAAAAGTCGCCTTTTCTTGAAAGTGTTAAAAATCCTCCGTCAAAATTAATGACAATTGATTCTGCTACAACGGGATTATCTTCGGGATTCGACCACATAATACGAATATTATCAATATTCTTTTCTGTAAATGGATATGTCGGTGCATCATCAGCCACATAACTACTCCACTTTGCAGGTTTGCCGGGTGTGAATTTAGCAATAATGTGCGGGGATTTTCTTTCACCCATAAAAAATGCTTCATCAGCGTTTTCATGCGGGTAAAACATAACGAATACAGATTGATTGTCAATCTTATCTAAATCGGTTAATTCATAACCTTTATCATTCTCCCAATCGTTTTTCTTTAGATTACGAACCGCTTTCTTAGCATCTGTTGGAATTGGCATACCCTCTTGATACGGTGATAATTCGCTTGGAAATGAAACTAACTTGTCATTAGTTTCTTGATAAGGAATTTTCCTTTCAATTAATTCTTCGTTAGTTTTCATACGACCACTTATTCTATGTGCGACTATTTAATAAATCACTTTTAAATCTAATTATATGAAGCATTTTATCCTTTAAACTAAATATTACGCCCCGAATTTCTCAAAAATTCAATAATATCTGCTCTTACGAAAGCATAGACTCTTTCAAACCATGATAGGTTCGCATCAAGGAAATCACAAACCTTTTCGATTTCGTTAAAACGGGGTGCATAAAATCTCAATTCATCAATAAAATCTCCAAAAGAAGATACGACCCAAACTTGTAATCCTTTATCGGATAAGGTGTTTATGTATTCGGGATTCCACATGAGTTTTTCTATTAATTTAACTTCTGTATCTTGTTTATGTTGTGAAGGCACAAAATGAGGATTCAAATCAATAAATCTCTCAAACAATTCAATATGAGATTTCAAGTGAACATTTTTAAGCCAATCTAACCAAGACTCTATGTGATGTGCAACATAATGTTTCCAAACAGGATTTCCCATTTTTTAACCCCCTATTCTTGATTTTCTTCTTCATCAAACTGTTCGGGCAAATACTCTTGAAACTCTTCAATATCCACTTCAAATTCGGGGATTTCAAAACCTTGAATGTGTAGCGGGTCAAAGTTTTCAGCATCTTCGGGAACATCAAATTGGGTATAATCCATTTCGACCTTTTCATCCATTTCTTCAAATTCGCTCAAATCTATTTCCAAGTCCTCTTGTGTTGTTTCAATTCCAAACATTTTATTTTGGCTATCGCTTTCCATGACTTCATTTACACTTAAACCTGCTTCTTTCGCTAATGCTGAAACATCAAGAACGCCAAACGAATTATCCAATGTTTCTGCAAATGTATCGGCAAATGCACCATCTCCCAAGTTAAACTCTCCGCCCACTCCTTCTGTCTTAGCAGTATGAGGTCCTGATTGTGCGTTTGTTGTTCCTAATTCTTTATTAGCCCACGCCTCTAAAGCAGATTGTTGTTGTTCCATCTGCTTTGTTAAATCGTTATCTAAAAAGGTTTCTTGTTTGTTTGCACCTGTCGCATCAGCCCAAAAATCGCCCCATTCTCCCTTACCAAACGATGAAAAATTAGGTGCAGGTTGTTGAGGGGTTTGCGGAACATTTGTTGCAGTATTAACGGATTCTCCAATAGTAAATAATTCTTCATCCTCTTCTGAAAACAAAGAGGCATCATTAGTCATTTGAGATTTCTTTATCTCTTCTAAAAATGCTAAATCATCAGCCTTCAATTCGGCTCTTTTTCCCGATATAAATTCTGCCGCACCCTTTACAACAGGGGCAACATCTCTAATTATTTCCATAGTGCTTGAAGCAGATTCTAATTGGGGTGATGAAGTTATGCTTTCACCAATCCCATATTTATCAAGAAGTGAAAGAATTGGAACAACAATTTTTTGTGACATTTCG
>MDSZ01265438.1_pt1 | contig 15444 bp, 18 predicted proteins | sample 811201 | NCBI WGS metagenome assembly MDSZ01 (sample SAMN05326647, study PRJNA326480) | marine metagenome | isolation source: seawater | place: Indian Ocean: North | collected 2010
TAGCACCAACCATTGGGACTTGTGAATTAACGTCAATAATTACTTGAGATAATGCAGCACCAACACCTGATAATAAATAAAAAATTAAAAATCTTAAATGGCCCAAACTGTCTTCAATATTATCTGCAAATATCCATAGATACAACATGTTCCCAATAAGATGCATAAAGCCACCATGCATGAACATCGAGGTAAAAATGGTAATAATTGACGTGACTTTATAAAGATCTGAAGGCAGTTGATCGTATCCTAAAAGTACAGAGGGAATTAGTCCATATGAAAAAAAAAGCTCACCAGTTCTATATGACGGACTGCTCAATTGTAAAAGAAAAACAATGATACAGATAATCAATATTGTGTAACTAACAATTGGTTTTGATGATGTAGGATTGTCGTCTTTTAAGGGTATCATTTGAATTATTTAAAATTTCCACTCACTTACTTTGCTGAATAAAAAGTTTCTAAATGCTTTAACTCTAGCTACATTCTTTAAAGACTCTGGATATACAAAATGTGTTTCAGTTTGTGGACCTTCTTGATTTGGAAGAACTTTAGTTATGCTTGGAACATTGTGAGCTATGTAATCAGGTAATGCAGCCAAACCAACTCCGCTCTGCACAGCTAAAAGTAAGCCATAAACGCTGTTGACTCTCATAACAGACTTTCTTTTTTTATTATCTTTTACTCCTAGTTTTAATGCCCAGTCTGGATTAAATACTGGAGATGGAGCTCCTCTACCGTAAGTAATAAATTTATGTTTGTTTAAATCGTTAATATTCTTTGGATAACCTGTTTTTTCTAAATATGTACTTGAGCCGTATATATGGTACTTAAAATTAACAAATTTTTTCTGTATATAATTTAGTTGTTTAGGCCTTCTCATCCATATGCCGATATCGGCCTGTCTTGTGCTTAAATCAAGCTCTTTATCATCAAAGATCAATTCAATTTCTATGCCTGGATGTAAAGCCATAAACTCTTGGACTCTTGGAGTTAACCAGGTAGTTCCAAAACTTACAACAGTTGTAACAGTTAATTTGCCATTTATTTTATCTTTTTCCTCACTTAGAGTGGACTCAACATCTTTGAGTTTAGATATTATATCGTGTGCAGTTTTAAATAAATATTTGCCATTTTCTGTCAAAACTAGGCCTCTAGCATGTCTTTCAAAAAGCTTTATTTTTAATTCATTTTCTAATGATTGAATTTGTCTGCTTATAGCTGATTGGCTTAAGTTTAAAATCGTTGAGGCTTTAGTAAAGCTACTAGCTTCCGCGACAGTGTGAAAAATTTTTAACTTGTCCCAATCCATATCAAAAATTAATTATAGTTTATTTATTTGGATTTACTATAGCTCTTCCAAAAAATTCTCCTTTTAGAAGTTTTGGATAAGTCTCTAAAAGTTCGGTAAACGATAGTTCTTTAGTGAAAGATTGAACTTTAGAAAAATCAATTAATTTTGAAGCTTCTCCCCAAACAAACTCTCTTCTTTTAATTGAGGATCCTGAAGAGTCTATGCCCCAAAGTTTTACTCCCCTTATTATAAAAGGCATAACATTTGTGTTTATCTTTATTCCACCGGCGTTTCCACATGCTGCTACTATTCCCCCAGGCTTAGTTTGAGAAAATATTTTTGTCAAGGCAGCTCCACCAACAGTGTCTACAACTCCATCCCATATTCCTTTTTCAAGTAATTTACTTTCCCCCTCGAATTCTTTTCTGTCTAATATATTTTTTGCACCTAAATTTTTAAGATAATCGTTTTTATCTTTTTTTCCTGTAACAGCATGAACATCATAGCCCATTTTTGATAGTATCATTACAGCTATGCTCCCTACACCGCCAGTCGCTCCAGTTACTAAAACGTCTTTAACCTTTTCGCCTAACAATAATTCCTCCTTGGCCTTAACTGCAAACGAACAAAGCAAAGCAGTAAATCCAGCCGTTCCAAGCATCATTGATTTACGTGTGTCCAGACCTTTCGGAATTTTTATTAAAAAATTCGAGTCTACTTTTGCATACTCAGAAAAGCCACCGAAGTAAGCTTCTCCTACTCTAAAGCCTGTTAAAATAACTTTGTCATCCTTTTTGAATTTTGAGACCTCGCTTTCAACAACTGTTCCAGAAAAGTCTATTCCGGGAATAAAAGGAAATTTTTTAACTATTCTTCCTCCGTCTTTTAAGATAAGTGCGTCTTTGTAATTAAGACTGGAGTATTCAATTTTAATTAACACATTCCCATCTTTTAAGTAGGATTGATCTATTTCTTTAATTTCCTGCGTAAATTTATTGTTTTGATTATTAATAACTATTGCTTTAAATTTTTCTGACATCTAAATATCAATTATTACTTTGCAATATATCTTAAATATCTATTTTGGTAACTGAGATCATCTTTGAATGTACCTAAAAAATAATTTGTAACTGTAGTAGATTTTTCTTTCTTTATACCTCTCATCGTCATGCATTGGTGTGCTGCATCAATAGTTACAGCTACCCCTCTTGCGTTAAGAGAGTCCATTAAAGTTTTAGCAATTTGCATTGTCAATCTTTCTTGAGTTTGAAGCCTTTTAGAAAAAATTTCAACTGTTCGAGCTAATTTACTTAGTCCTACAACTTTTTCTTTAGGAAGATATGCTATATGTACTAAACCGATTATCGGTGCCATGTGGTGTTCGCAGTGACTCTGAAATGTAATATTCTTTTCAACAACCATATCATCATAACCCTCGACTTCACCAAAAGTTTTTCTCAATTCTTGTGATGGATCTTGTTTATAACCTTGGAAGTATTCTTTAAAAGCTTTTACTATTCTTTTTGGAGTTTCTACTAAGCCTTCTCTGTAAGGATCTTCACCAATCCATGTTATGATAGTTCTAAAAGCTTCTTCAGCCTGTTTATCACTAACCTCTTTTTTAGTAGTGTTTTTATCTGTATCTTTTACTAATTTCATAACTATTATTTAATATAGGACATATTTATGTAATGCAAATTGCTATTTTGTCCTTTTTTCATTAATTTACACTCATGTTTAAAAAAAGAGAAAGTATTTTTGAAGTAGAAGAAGGTAAGTATTTATCGCCTAAATTCGATTCTGAAGGTTTGATACCTGTTGTTACGACTGACCATAAAACAGGTGAAATATTAATGCATGGCTACATGAACGAAGAAGCTTTTAAAAAAACCATTGAAAATAAAGAAGCACACTATTGGAGTAGATCAAGAAAAAAATTATGGCACAAAGGAAAGTCTAGTGGCTTTATTCAAAAAGTAGTGGAAATAAGAATAGACGACGATCAAGACTCTGTCTGGATAAAAGTGGATATTGGTAATGGCGCAAGTTGTCATGTTGGATATAAGTCTTGTTTTTATAGATCTGTACCTCTGGGAAAAATTAAAAATCAAAATAAAATTGAAATGAAATTTGAAGAAAAAGAAAAAAAATTTGATCCAAAAAAAGTTTATAAAGATCAAACTAACCCAACAAAATTATGACAAATAGTGAAGAAAATCTAGATTATAAAAAAAAAATAACAGATGAAATTTGTGAGGAGTGTAAACGTTCACAAAAAAGTGTTTTATCAAACCTAATTATGCATGGTTTCAAAATTTGTGACAGTTGTAAAATTTCAAAAACAATCTTTCCAATCTAAAAACCTTTAAACAAAATTAAAACTAAAAATAATGCAAACGCTTGTATTAACCAAGCAACAACGACAACCCCTAGAGCTTTCCACATACTTGTATAGTCAAGAGCAGATTTTACAGCTACGACCATACATGCAAGCATCCAAAATGCAGAACCAATATATGTAACAGTCATTAGTTCTGGCGTAATTCCAAAAATTCTAATTATTCCTGGTGCACTTGAGAAACCTATTGTTCTTAATAACTCTCCGTGACTACTTTTTGTTCCTGGGTCAGGAATTAACTTTGCGCCTACAATATAAATAATATACGCCCATATATACCAGCTAAGAAGAGATAAAATTGGTGCTAACAATAAATTAGACGCTCCTAAATGCACCGCTCCTACACCAGCTGCTAAACTAGATAACACAACAACCAAACCTGCTTGTAGTGTTGCTTTTTTATCTGCCTCTACTTCCTCATAAAGCTCGATGTCTATTTTTATTGCCCTAAATACTCTCTGAAAAAAAACATTAATCATTTTTTTTATTTCTCTAAACGTATATAACTTAAATAAAGAAAAAGCATATGAAAATAAATAAAAAATTCGAACCAATATTATCAGGGATTTCAGCATCAATAGTCATTGGAATTTTAGCATTTTTAACTTTGCAAACACCCGCAGGAATATGGTTAATGTTCTCTTTTGGGGCAACTGTTTTTCTTGTTTTTGCTTTATACGATCTCGAAACTGCTCAGCCAAAAAATATTTTTTTTGGACATTTGATATCAATATTGGTTGGAATAATTTTTAATGAAACTATTGGTTTTTCTTTTTATTCTTTAGGTTTGTCTGTGGGAGTAGCTGTTACATTAATGATATATTTGAAAGTTATGCATCCACCAGCTGCATCTAATCCTATAGTAGCTTTATTTATGGATTTATCTTTTGATTATATTTTATTTCCTGTTATTGCAGGTTCAATATTAATAATAATTTTATCAGTCTTTATAAATAGAATAGTTTTAAAAAGAAATTACCCAAGAAAATTTAATTTTAAAATAAAGTTATAATACGTAGGGTTCAGGTCTTTTTTTATTTTCCAGTACTCGTTCAATTGCAAAAGCTTTTAAATCAATAGATTGATATTCGCCTGTTGTTATCAATTCAGTTAAAGCTCTTCCAATGCCTGGAGCCTGCATCAATCCTCTTCCAGTAAAACCAGACGCCATGTAGAGATTTTCAAATTTTGGGTGCTTCCCTACAACAGCATTATTATCTAATTTATTGCAATCATAGTAACCTGCCCACCCACCGGTAAGTTTTAATTCTTCAAATATAGGAACTCTTTTTGCAAGAGCAGGCCAAACAAGTTCTTCGAAATGCTCCCAATCAGGCTCTAAATCTTTAGCGTCAAATGTAGAAATTGGTGAACCTGCTAAGTACTCTTTACCTTCTGGCCTCCAATAAACTCCTGAAGTAAAATCAGATATTAAAGGCATCTCTGGTATTTGCTTTGGACACTTTATTCTAAAAACAGTATGTTTTTGTGGGACAACTGGGATATCCTTAAGCAATTCCTTAGTAGCATACCCAACGGCAGAAATTATTATTTTAGCTTTTATTTCTGAAATACTTTTTATTTCCCCTTTGACAAATTCAGCACCTAATTCTATTGCTTTATTTTTGAGTGCGCTGTGAAATAAGTGTGGATCAATCCAACCTTCCATTTTGTTATCAGTGTAAGTAAATGTTTCTATACCATCGTCATTTATATAAGGAAATATTTTTTTAAGATCTGATCCTTTTGTATTTTTTGTACCAGCTTCACACTCTTTATGATTTTTTAGTGCTTCATATTGCTCTTTTGCATGATTGGATCCAAATAAAAATAAATAACCATTTGGCACAACACTCGCAGTGGGTTTAGGATTATTTTTTGTTTTTAATAATTCAGGTATCTCAAAAATAAATTCTCTCGCAAATTTTCCTAGTAGAATATTTTCTTTTTGAAAAAATTGTCTTCTAAAACCTCCTAAAGATAGTGGGAATGAAGCTGTTTTGTAGGTAGGATCTTTTTCTATAACTTTAACTTTTCTTCCTTCGAGTGACAAAAAGTAAGCAGTAGCAGTTCCGATTATTCCACCACCGATTATTACAACATCATCCATAATTAGTTCAAATAAAAAATATTAAAATTTAATAATAGCGCAAAAGATGACCATAACAAATATGGTATCATTAGTAAAAAACTAATTTTACTTATTTTATAATATATTCTCATTAACCATAATATAAAAAATAAAATAATTATTAAATCAATTAGTGCAAAAAGAATATTGTGAAAGCCAAAAAATATAACACTCCAAATACTATTAAAAAATAAATGAACTAAATAAATTATTAAGATTTTTTTATCCTTAATTTTATTCCAAATATTCCAAACCGCTAATGACATCAAAATATACAAAAATGACCAAACAGGACCAAAAACCTCGCTTGGTGGATTAAAAGAAGGTAAAATTAATTCTGAATACCATGGATCTTTTAAATTCGCTGTTACAAATCCCCCTATCGCTGATGCTAAAAATGTGACTAAAAGTATTAAAGTTAAAGATAAATATTTATTATACATTATATTATGAGATATAATTTATTATGATAAAAAACCAGAAAAAAATATGGATCACTGGAGCAAGTAGTGGAATCGGTAAAGCTGTTGCAGAAAAGTTTTCACAAGAAGGATGGAAAGTAGCCGTATCTGCAAGGAGAAAAGAAATTCTAGATAATATGGCTAAAAATGAAAATATTTTCTCTTTCCCTCTAGATGTGACAGACGAAAAACAAGTAAATGATGTTTTCGCCAAAGTTATAAAAGACTTTGACGGCTTAGATGTTTGTATATTTTGTAGTGGAACTTATGACCCAAAAAATGAAAAAAATATCAATATTGAAAAAATTAAAAACACAATTGAAGTGAATTTTTTTGGAGTGACTCATTGCGTCAAAGCGGTTGAGCATTTTTTTAAAAAGAAAAAAACTGGTCAAATTTCAATAGTTTCATCTATTGCAGGTTATAGAGGTTTACCAAATTCAAGCGGGTACGGTCCTTCAAAGGCAGCATTAACAAATTTTACTGAAAGTATATACTTTGATTTTAAAAAACATAACGTTAAAGTCTCAGTAGTTTCTCCCGGGTTTATAAAGACTCCTTTAACCGACAAAAATGATTTTAATATGCCATTTTTGAAAACGCCTGAATTCGCAGCTAAAAAAATATATGATGGGGTGTCTAAATCAAATTCTTTTGAAATTCACTTTCCTTTACAATTAACTTTAACTTTAAAACTCCTAAGAATTTTACCTTATAGAGTTTATCTTTTCCTAGTAGATAAATTAGTAAAACGTTAAATCTAACCTTAATGAGGTATTAAGTCCTAGAGAAAGTCTAAATTTAATATTATAGATTTTTCATTATGAAAAAAAAATTTACTAAATATTTTCTTTTTGGTGCTTTTTATTTTTTTTTAGCTAAAGGAATAATATGGTTAATTATTATTTTAGGTGCTTTTTTTGGGATAAATAAAATATTTTAATTATTCTTTAACAAATATAACTGTAAGCTCTGCAACCTTAAAGCCAAATTTTTTCATTGTTGCTCTATTAAGGGCAACACGTTCGTCTTGCATAAAAATCCAGTCATCGAAAGTGATATTAATTTTTCTTCCTTTAACTGGAACTTCGAGTACATACTCAAACTTAAAAGCTGGACCATAGGAGAAACCTTTAGCTGTTCCTACTACATCAGAGGCAGTTCCAGAATAAGTATGTTCATCTATTTTATTTATTTTCCATTGTCTTGTTTGCTCTTCACCATCAGTCCAGTAAAATTTTTCATCAAGAATAAGAACAGTACCGTCCCAATTACCTTTTAGATCTGCTTTAAATTGTCTTGTAACTTTTCCAGATCTATTTTGTAGTACTCCCCAAGCTTTTACATTTCCTGATAAATAATCTTCAATAATCAATCTTGGTTTCTGATTTTTAAAATCTATTGGTTTCATACTGTTCGCGCATCCTGTTAAAAAAGTAATTATAACAATTAAAGTTAATTTTTTCATTTTTTATTTATTAGACAAAGAAATTTGAATCAAGTCAATATTTTTCGATTTGAATCCAGCTTCACAATAAGACAAGTAAAATTCCCACATTCTTTTAAAAGACTCTTCAAATCCCAAAGCGGATATTTTATCCCAAGACTGGAAAAAATTATTTTTCCATAAACGTAAAGTTTTTGCGTAATCGTTAGGATATGATTTCATTTTATTAATTTTTAGACTATTTTTATTAGTAAGCTCTTTTAAAAAACTGACAGAGGGAAGAAAGCCACCAGGAAAGATATATTTTTGGATAAAGTCCTCATTATTTCTATATCTAGCAAAAAGTTCATCATTGATAAAAATTCCTTGTAAGGCAACGGATCCATTGGGTTTGAGTGAGTTTTTAATCTTTTTAAAATATTGATTCAAATACTTTTCTCCAACAGCTTCGATCATTTCAATTGAAACAACATTATCATATTTATCTTTTAAATCTCTATAATCTAAAAACATTACGTTTACTTTATTATTTAAACCTTTTTTAAAAATATTTTTTTTTGTGTACTCAAATTGTTTTTTTGAAATAGTAATGCAATCAATCATTACATCATTTTTTTTTGCTAAGTACTCAGAAAAACCACCCCAGCCACATCCAATCTCAAGAACCTTATTACCATTTTTAATATCAAGTAAATCGATTAAATTTTCATATTTATTTTTTTGTGCTGTTTCTAAATCATCATTTTTATTTTTATAAATACCACTAGAATAAGTTAATGTGTTATCTAACCATTGAGAAAAAAACTCATTCCCTAGATCATAATGTTTAGAAATATATTTAATACTTTTAGATTTAGTATTAGATGCAAAAATATTTTTGAGTTTATTTTTTACCGCTTGTAATTTTATACCGCCAGAAAAAGAATAAATAAGTTGGATATTTTTTGCCAAAATTTCTATTAAATCTGTCAAATTTGATGTGTAAAACTCTTTATTGATATAGGTTTCTCCTAAACCAGAACTTCCACCTAAAATTATATTTAAAAAAAATTTCGAATTATTAACTTTTATATTAGCTGAAAGAGGATGGTCTAAATCACCAAAATGAAATACCTTGCCATCATAATTTATTAATTTCAAATTACCATTTTTGATATATTTCAATTTACTTAAAACAAATTTTTCTGAAATTTTAGATAGGCTCATTTATTCTTCAAAACTTAAATTATTTTTAATTTTTTTCTCTCTTGACCTATATATTGCACCTTTTTTCCATAATAATAATGCTTCAAAATGTATCGCACCAATAATTTTTAGAGTCATTAAAGGGTACTTAAAAAAGTTAATAAATAGTTGCTTTAAATTGAAATCTTTTTTTTCTCCTGTTTGGATCGCCGTCAAAATGATTCCTTTTTTATCTGATTGTTTAATAAAAACTGACAGTTTTTTTTCAGGATTTATCAGAGTAAAGTTGTAGAAAGTTTCCATATCCATAAAGGGAGAAACGTAAAATTTTTTTTTGCAGCTTTGTTCTATTTTTTTATTATTATTCACTTTAAAAACATAAGTATGTTGCTCATTAAAAGTATTTTTTACCTCATATAAAATCACTTTTAATAAATCATTTTCATAACAATAAAATATACTGAGAGGATTAAAAACATAACCTAAAATTCTAGGATAACAAAGTAGTTTTACTTTATTAATATTTTCCTTTATTTGAAATTTTTTTAAGTTTTCAGTCACCCAATTTTTTAGTGATTTGCCATCTCTATCACCGTGATCTTTGTTATAAAAACTAAATATATTAAATTTATTAAATGAAAAAATGAAATTTTCTTTATCCAATATTTCAATTTCATCCAAGTCTATTAATAACGAGAAAGTTTTATATTTTAAAACATGTTTTACCGGTTTAAATCTCGTGTGTACTACTTCACCATTATAAATACATGAGTTCATTTATCTTCAAATTTTTTAATTAAATTTAATGCTGATTTTAAACCATCTTCATGAAATCCATAACCAAAATAACTACCACAAAACCATGTTCTTTTTTTTCCTTGAATAGAATCAAGTTTTTTTTGAGCTTGTAGTGTATTCAAATTAAAGTACGGGTGAGTAAAATTAACTTTTGTGAAAATATTTTTTTTGTTAATATCGTAAATAGGATTTAAAGTTAAAAAGTAATTAGTATTACGATTTAAATTTTGTAAATTGTTTAACCAATACGTAATGCATGTTTTTCCATTAAGTGAAATAGAATTCCAGCTAGACCAAGCAATTTTATTATTTGGCATCAACCTAGCATCATTATGTAATATAGCGGTATTTTGTAAATACTTAAAATTTTCTAAAACTTCTTTTTCTTCTTTCGTTGGGCTTTCTATAATGTTTAAACTTTGATCTGCATGTGAAGCTAAAATAACATGATCGTAATCTAAGTACTCATCTCCAATAATCACTTTTACATTATTTTCGTTTCTACTAATTTTAGTTACTTTATAATTTTTAAAAACCTCACCACTTATTTTACCTATAATTTTATTAACATATGTTTTGCTTCGATTAGTAACTGTAAACCATTGTGGTCTATTTTTTAGTCTAAAGAGTCCGTGATTTATAAAAAATTTTAAAAAAAGTTCTAATGGTAAATCTTTTGCTTCTTTAAAGGGCATTGACCAAATAGCTGCGACCATTGGAATTATATGATAATTTACAAAATAATTTGAATGTTTTTCTTTTTCTAAATAACTTCCAAGAGTTTCTTTATTAAAATTTTTTTTAATTAATGAAGGGGCACGTTTATAGAAAGATAAAATCTCGTTTATCATTTTAAGAAATTTAATATTAAAAAGATTGGTTTTGTTTGCAAAAATTGCTGTTAAACCCCTGCCACCGTACTCGACCTTAGTTTCTTTTATTGAAACAGAGAATGACATGTCACTTTTTTCGTATGGAACGTCCAATTCTTTAAAAAATTTAATTAAATTTGGGTATGTTAGTTCATTAAAAACTATAAAACCTAAATCTATAGGGGTTGTTTGGTTTTCATTTTCAATTTCAAAAGTGTATGAATGCCCTCCAAAATGGTCGTCTTGTTCAAAAAGATCGACTGTGAATTTTTTTGATAAGTGATAAGCAGCAGTCAACCCAGATATTCCTGATCCAATTACTGCAATTTTCATTTATATTTTAAGCTGCCTCTTCTCTATAAGAGTCTAAACTTGGACAAGAGCATACTAAATTTCTATCTCCATAAACATTGTCTACCCTAGATACTGGGGGCCAAAACTTATTATCTTTTAAATATTGATTTGGAAATGCGGCTTGTTCTCTCGTATAAGAATGTTCCCATTTGTCTGCACAAAGCTCGAGATAAGTGTGAGGTGCGTTTTTTAATGGATTATCTTTTTTATCAAAACTTCCTTTATCTACTTTTTCAATTTCCTCTTTAATACTAATAAGGGCGTTACAAAATCGATTGATTTCAGTTAAGCTCTCGCTTTCAGTAGGCTCAATCATAAGTGTTCCGGCAACAGGCCAAGACATTGTCGGCGCATGGTAACCGTAGTCAATTAATCTTTTAGCGATATCCTCCTCTGTTATTCCTGTTTTTGCTTTAATTGGTCTTAAATCAATTATACACTCATGCGCTACGTTTCCATTCTTACCAGTGTACAAAACCTTATAATGATTAGATAATCTTTTTGAAATATAATTTGCATTAAGTATCGCTACCTGAGATGCTTCTTTAAGACCGGTAGCACCCATCATTTTTATATACATCCAGGATATTGCTAATATACTTGAGCTTCCCCAAGGAGCTGCAGAAACAGGGCCGAAGCTTTTTTTTGTACCAATATTTTCAATGACAGTATGGTTAGGTAAAAAATCTTTTAAGTGTTTAGCGCAAGCTATGGGACCCATACCTGGGCCTCCTCCACCGTGAGGTATACAAAAAGTTTTATGAAGATTGATATGACAAACATCTGGTCCAAAATTTCCAGGTTTTGCAATACCCACAAGTGCATTTAAATTTGCACCATCCATATAGACCTGACCACCAGATTTGTGAACATAATCACATATTTCATTGATTTTTTCTTCGAATACTCCGTGTGTTGAAGGGTAAGTTACCATTAAAGCTGCTAAATCATTTGAATATTTGTCAACTTTGTTTTTTAAATCTTTAAGGTCAACATTACCTTCTTCGTCACAATTAACAACAACAACCTTCAAACCACACATTTGTGCACTGGCAGGGTTTGTTCCATGAGCTGACTCGGGTATCAAGCAAACGTTCCTATTACGTTGTCCATTGTCTATGTGATACTTTCTAATAGTCATTAATCCTGAATACTCTCCTTGTGCACCAGAGTTTGGTTGAAGTGACACAGCATCAAAGCCTGTTATTTCTTTTAAATCATTTATTAAGTCATTAAATAACACTTTATAACCCTTCATTTGGTCTTGTGGAACAAATGGGTGGGGTAAAGAAAATTCCTTCCAAGATACAGGAATCATTTCTGCAGTGGCGTTTAGCTTCATTGTGCAAGAGCCTAGAGCAATCATTGTCCTATTTAATGCGATATCACAATCCTCCAATCTTTTAAGGTATCTGAGCATCTCGGTTTCAGAATGATATTTGTTGAAAATTGGATGAGTGAGATATTTTGAGCTCCTCAATAAATTTTTTGGCAAGTTTTTCAGTTCTACTTTTGTTGAATTGTCAAATTTTTTATCAACACCAAAAATTTTGAGAAGGGTATTTACATGATCAACTTTTTTAACTTCGTCAAAAGCAACTGACAAAGTATTTTTATTTACAACTCTAATATTAATTCTTTCAGCTAGTGCTTTATTGTAGATTGTCTCGGTTTTCTCATTAGTTTGGATAGTAACAGTGTCGAAAAAACTTTCTGAATAAAGTTTAAAACCACTCATTTGCAATGCGTCTCCAAAAATTTTTGCTAATTTTGATGTTCTTTTTGCTATTTTTAAAATTCCTTCAGGTCCGTGATATATAGCATAAGCAGCAGAAATAATTGCTAAGAGTGCTTGAGCAGTGCAAATATTACTTGTAGCTTTATCCCTTCTGATGTGTTGTTCTCTAGTTTGAAGTGACAGCCTAAAAGCCTTTTTTCCATGTCGATCTACAGAAACTCCAATTATTCTTCCTGGCATTGATCTTTTGAATTCCTCTTTTGTTGCAAAGAATGCAGCATGTGGACCGCCATACCCCATCGGTATACCAAATCTTTGAGCGCTTCCAACTGCAATATCTGCACCAAGTTCAGCTGGTGTTTTTAACAAAGCTAATGATAAGAGATCGCAAACCATAATAGCTTTTCCTTCTTTTTTGTGTATTAAGCTAATATATTCACTCGGATCTCTCACTTCACCCAAGGTACCTGGATAAGCAAGCACGCCACAAATAATTTTTTCTTTTATTTGTTTTAAATCCTTTTCTTCATCACCTATAATCACTTCAATTCCAAAAGGTTCAGCTCTAGTTTTAATAATATCAATGGTTTGAGGGTTGCAAGATCTTGAAACAAATATCTTTTTTGAATTACTCTTATCTAATCTTTGGCATAATCCAACAGCTTCAGCAGCTGCTGTTCCCTCATCTAGTAAAGAGGCGTTTGCTATATCCATACCGGTCAAGTCCATGATTACTTGTTGAAAATTAATTAACATTTCTAACCTACCTTGTGCTACCTCTGGCTGATAAGGTGTATATGAAGTGTACCATCCAGGATTCTCAAGAATATTTCTCAATATTACGTTTGGAGTGATAGTGTTGTAGTAACCCATTCCAATAAAATTCCTAAAAATTTCATTCTTTTTAGAAAGATCTTTTAATTTTTTTAAAGCATCATTTTCTGACATAGACTCATCTATTTTAAGTTTGTCTTCTAAAAGAATATGTTTTGGAACAGTATCCTCAATTAAATTTCTAATTGACTTTGACCCTATTACGTCAAGCATATTTTTTTGATCTTCATTAGATGGGCCAATGTGTCTATATATAAATTCTTTTGAAGTATCTTCTATCATTTTAGTTTGGATTCTCCTTTATAAATTTTTCGTAATCAACTTGATTCATTAAAGACTCTAATTCAGATTTATTCTTAATCTTAATTTTAAAAAACCAGCCGTTATTTTCTGGATCTTTGTTTACGTTAGATGGATCGTCAGCTATTGGTTGATTGCTTTCAACAACCTCGCCGGTTAATGGTGTATAGACGTCACTGGCAGCTTTAGTTGACTCAACTACAGCAGCTTTCTCATCTTTGTTAAGACTTTTTCCTTTTTCAGGTAATTCAACGAAAACTATATCTCCAAGCATTTCTGTAGCATGTTTGCTAATCCCAATAATTGCTGTGTCTCCCTCTAAAGTAACCCACTCATGTTTTTTTGAAAATTTTTTTTCAGCCATTCTTTCTCCTTATTATTTGACGTAACTTTTTTTATAAAACGGTAATTTTGTAATCACTGCTTCATGTTTTTTTCCTCTAACTTCTAGAAGAATTTTACTATTAATTTCAGAAAATTTACTTTTTATATAACCCATTGCGACAGGGCTTTTAACGCTCGGCCCAAATGTTCCGCTAGTTACAAAGCCAATTTCGTCTCCTGACTGTGAAAATATTTTTGTACCTTCTCTTGCTATTATTTTACCTGAGGGTTTTATCCCAACTCTAATTTTTGAAACTCCATTTTCTAATTCTTTTTTAATTTTTTCCCAACCATTAAAACCACCCTCTTGCCGTCGTTTTTTTGAAATAGCCCACTTCAAGTTAGCTTGAACAGGATTAATATCTTGATTTAATTCATTGCCGTACAAACATAAACCTGCTTCTAATCTTAATGTGTCTCTTGCTCCTAGGCCTATAGGCTTAGCTCCTTTGCTTGAAAGAAGTTGAGTTAAATTTTCAACAATTTTATTTGGAATTGAAATTTCAAATCCATCTTCGCCTGTATAACCAGATCTTGTTACATAAATTAGTTGATTATTAAATGTAAAATTTTCACCATTCATAAATTTTAGTTTTTTCACATCTTTAATAATAGTTTCTAAAATTTCTTCAGATTTAGGCCCTTGCAAAGCAATAAGAGAAAGGTCTTGTCTTAATTCAAATTTGTTAGTTGAGTTTAGGCATTTAGAAATCTCCTTAATATCATTCTCTTTACAAGCGGCATTTAAAATAATGTTAAAGCCCTTCTTTACTCTTGTAATAATAAGATCATCAATAACACCGCCTTTTTCATTAATTAAAAATGAATATTTGGATTGATTAATTTTAATCTCTTTGAAGTCTAAAGGGATAATTTTCTCTAAATTTTTTTCTAAATCTTCATTGTTTGATATGAAAAGCTGCCCCATATGAGAAACATCAAAAAAGCCGCAAGACTCTCTTGTGCAGATGTGTTCTTTAATTATCCCGTCTTTATATTGAATTGGCATTTCATACCCGGCGAAAGGTACAAATTTAGCACCTAAGTTTTTGTGAAAATCGTATAAAGCTGTTTTTTGTATCCCCATAATAACTTTTGCCCGCCCCCTCTGTCTAATTACCTGAGAGATTTACTCCTTCGGTGAGGCAATGCCTGCTTTCCAGAGTTATTATGTACGGTCCTTTTGCCTGAGAGTTTCCGGGGTGGTTGCTCCTTCGGCTAGCTCTATTGTTGGTGTGTTGCCTACAA
>MDSZ01123002.1_pt1 | contig 15443 bp, 14 predicted proteins | sample 811201 | NCBI WGS metagenome assembly MDSZ01 (sample SAMN05326647, study PRJNA326480) | marine metagenome | isolation source: seawater | place: Indian Ocean: North | collected 2010
ATTGAAAGCGAGGCTTCTATCGAACACATACGAGTTGCAGATGAGTGGGCAAGCAACAGTCCGTTTGTCTGGCCAGAAGACATCACAAACGAGGTCGAAATGACGCTTCGAACTGTAAACTATCCAGATGTCTCGCTGCTGGAACATCTCATGACGCTTGACAATGTTGATGCCGCACGGGTCTCGGCGTGGATGCATTTCTCCACAAATCTGTTCCCGCTCTACACCCAAGCAGCCTGTGATACTCTCACACGTATGGGAGTTCCTACACCGTTTCACCCCAACGATATTGCAAGTTATGGCCTGTATGTTTCTCGAATTGAAGGCCTCAAAATGTATGCTCCTGCAGCAGGTCTACCTGAAATTGGTCTGCCTCGTTCTCGAATGCTCCAACTTGGATTGGAGCGGTTTGCATGAAGCATGTTTTGATTCACATCAAACTACTCATTGTCGTGATTATTTGGGGAATTGGTTGGCCTGCAGGTCGAGTTATTGCCCAAGATATTGCTCCGTTTGCCGCATCCTGGATACGTTATGTTATCGCAGCAGGTTTGTTCCTCATCTATTTGCGAATGTCAAATCAGTGGATGATTCCAACTCGATTTGAATGGAAAAGAATTGCTTGGATTGGATTCTTCTCGACCTGTTTGTATCAAGCTTTTTTCATGGTTGGAATGAAGTATACAGCAGCAGGTGACGCCTCGTTGATGATTACTTTCAATCCCTTTTTTACCGCACTACTTGCCATTTTTTTCCTCAAAGAAGCAATGCATTGGAGATTGGGAGTGGGAATTTCGCTCGGGCTTGCAGGAGTTACGGTTCTGTTCCTGTATTCGCCGAATGTAGATATCCCGTTCTTTGAGCGTGCTCTTGGAGATATTCTCATTGCTGGAGCAGCGTTTGCATGGGCTTGCAATACGATTCAGATGAAGATTGCAATGACAGAACCTGCAGTCGATTCGAATCGCTGCCTTTCTCCATTACAACTCACCGTATGGTCGTCAGTAATCGGTTTGGCGATGCTTACTCCAATAATGGCAGTAGAGACATGGATGGTTGGCATCCCAGAACCTTCGACCAACGGATGGATTGCGATGGTGTTTTTGGCCGTCTTTTCAACGGTCATCTCGTACGTATGGTTTGCTGATGGGATACTTACAATTGGTGCTGGAAAGAGTGCATTGTACGTGTATTTGACTCCAATCTTTGGCATACTGAGCGGATATATTTTGCTCGGTGAGAAATTAGGTCCATCGCTCATTGTTGCTTTCGTCTTAATCGTGGGTGGTGTTGCACTGGCTCAGACAAAGCAAGACGATGTCAAGCAATCATCATGAAGTCTCTACCCTTGGGGTGTTCATGGAGATTCGTTGTGTTGCGGTAATCGGTGCTGGAACAATGGGGGCAGGTATTGCTCAAGTTTGTGCTCAAAGCGGTTGGAAAACCAACTTGTTTGATGCTTTTCCGGAGGGTCTTGAGCGCGGAATGCAGCGTATAGATGCCTTTTGGGACAAAGGTATTGCTCGTGGCAAAACAACAGCACAACAAAAAGAACTGTGGCAAGCCAATCTCAACACGTTCTCAGATATGGCACAAGCAGTTGCTGGAGCGGATTTAGTCATCGAAGCAGTTCCCGAAATTCCGGACCTCAAACATTCCATCTTTTCTGAACTGGACCGACTCGCTCCTGAACATGCAGTACTCGGGACCAATACATCTTCACTTTCAATCGCCGATATTGCTGCTGCAACGACTCGTCCCGAAAGAGTCATTGGTATGCATTTCTTTAATCCAGTTCCAATCATGAAACTTCTCGAATTGGTTCGCCACGATAGCACCAGTCAGCACACCATTGAAGTTGCCCAAGCTGCTGGTGATGCGATGGGAAAAACCACAATTTTGGTCAAGGACATCCCTGGCTTTGCGACCAGTCGACTCGGTGTAGTACTTGGAAACGAAGCAATACGCATGCTTGCTGACGGTGTAGCCAGTGCAAAGGATATCGATACTGCAATGGTTTTGGGTTACAAGCATCCGATGGGCCCACTCGCTCTTACCGATTTGGTAGGACTCGATGTTCGACGTGATATCTTGAAAAATCTTCAATCATCTTTCAATGATGATGCATATGCGCCTCATCCCTTGTTGGAGAAGTTGGTTGCTGAGGGCCGTCTTGGGAAAAAATCTGGTAAGGGAATCTACGACTGGTCAAGTGGCACTGCTGAAGAATCCGAATTGCCGAAGTGACTGTTCACTGCAAAGATTGGATTGCGATAGGGAAATCACTTTTTGCGAAACACAGGTTTTCGCTTTTCAAGGAATGCATGTACACCTTCTTTGAATTCCTCAGTCGTTCCAGCCGCCTCAATAAGTGTGCGCTCATGGTCCAAATGTGTTTCAAAGTCTTGAGCAGATTGAACATGGAGGAGGTGTTTAGTTGCTTCTTTGGTGTGACTTCCCCATTGACTCCATCGTTGCGCCATGCTTGAAGCAGAATCTATCAGTTGACTTTCATCAACAAGTGCATCAAGAACACCAAGCGATGCACATTGTTCAGCATTCCAAATTTCATTTTCAAGGAAGAATCGACGACTGGTTTGTTCACCAACGAGTCGAGGTAGCAGCCACGTTGTTCCCCCGTCTGGAGACAGTCCCATACCCGCATAGGATGCTGCCATCTTGCAGTTTTGAGACCCTATACGCGCATCACAAGCAAGTGCCAGGCCGAGTCCACCGCCAGCACATGCACCGTTTATCGCAGCAATTACGATGGTTGACGATTGTCTCATTCTCACCAGCAACGGATGGAGAACTCCGGTCAGGTCTCGAATGAGTTGAGGCGAATCGTTTTCCTCAATTGATTGTAAGAAGGCATTGATATCTGCACCTGCAGAGAAGAACTTTCCTTCACCGGTAAGTACCACAGCATGCACATCTTTGTTGGTCAGTGCTTTGTCGATCGCTTCAGCGATTTGTGGCAAGAACGCTCTTGAGAAGGATTGCGTTGCCGATTGGCCTGAAAAGCGTATCAAGCATACTCCATTTCCGAGGTCGCTGGATGAAACGCTCATTTGTTCACCTCAAAGTTTCAGATTGACATTCTTGACCTTGGTATAGAAACGCATTGCATCCTGGCTTTGTTCAACGCCGATACCCGATTGCTTCCAACCTGTGAATGCAGTTTGAGGGAATGTGATTGGGTATTCGTTGATTGAAACCATACCGCTTTGGACTTCGCGGGCCATGGTATGAGCCCGACTAAGGTTTTGAGTCCAAATTCCGTTTAGCAATCCAAACGGGGAATCATTGGCCAGTTCAAGAGCCTCGGAGTCTTCACTGAATTTTGTGACCGAGAGAACAGGGCCGAACAATTCCTCATTAAACAACAAATTATCCCTGTCCACGCCGGTAACAACGGTCGCTTCCATGAATGCACCTTCACCTTCGATGATGTTTCCACCGCAAACGACTTCTCCACCCATTGCAAGTCCTGCTTGGAGTTTTTCCATTACTTCAGCACGATGCTGTTGATGGACAAGACTGCCGATTCGTACCCCTTCAGACATTCCTGGGCCAACTTTCCACTTGCCTACTTCTGCTACGACTGCTTCAACGAGTTCATCATGAACATCTTCATGGACGATGAGACGAGAACCTGCCCAGCACATTTGTCCAGCATTCATGAAAATTCCAAAGCAGATGGCTTTGGCTGCATAGCGAAGATTTGCATCAGGGAACACAATGTTGGCACCTTTTCCACCGAGTTCAAGTGTGACGGGAGTCAGGTTTTCACTGGCCTTGGCCATGACGGTTTGTCCGGTAGGTACGCCACCGGTCAGTACGATTCCATCTACACCTTTGTGTCCAGCAAGTGCATCACCGATCAATCCTCCTGAGCCAGTGATAACTTGCAAAACCCCTGAGGGTAGTCCGACTTCAGCCTCTTCCATTGCTCTGGCCCAAGCCAAAAGCGAAAGCGGAGTCCAAGAAGCAGGTTTGGCAATAACTGTACATCCTGCAGCGAGAGCAGGAGCAATTGACCGAAGTGCAAGTTGAAGTGGGAAATTCCAAGGTACGATATGAACGGTGACCCCAAGGGGTTGTCGCAGTGTGTAGTTCAGTCTGTTTCCAGGAACTGGAATAGTACTGCCCTCTATTTTGTCAGATAATCCTGCGAAGTATTCCAGTGTCCAGGCCCCGTATCGAATCTCGGACAGTGCTTCACGGAATGTCTTTCCGTTGTTGCTCGATTCAATGGCCGCAAGCTCCTTTGCTTTCGCGTAAGTTGCTTGTGCCATTTTGTTGAGGATTCGACCTCTTTGGGCTGGGTCCATTGCTTTCCATGAAGCATCTTCAAAAGCAGCCCGAGACGCATCTACGCATCGATGAACATCAGCTAAAGTTGCCTTGGGAGTAGTAGCAATTACTTCACTCGTGGCAGGATTAAGAATCTCTGCGGTTGCACCATCTTCTGCATCGCACCATTCACCAGCAATCGACATTTGTTCTGCGCTCATGAACCGCTCCAAGTGCTGTCCCCTCAAAGGTATTCGCTTGCAAAGACTTCATCGGAAAGAACCCGAATGCACCAACAAATGAGAAAAGACTCTTGAAGCAGAATCGATGTGGTTTGAATATGGCTCGAGAGATTGGTTTAGCAGATGCTGCTGCTCGAACCATTGCGGATAGAGCACCGCGTTTGCTTGTCATCGCTGGAGCAACCGGTACTGGAAAGTCAACCGCTTCTGTTCAACTGGCTGCTGAGAGTAACTTTTCACGTCTTTTGTCTACCGATGCGATTCGAGAAATTATGCGTTCATGCGATGAAGAACGCAGCCAACCTGCATTGCATCGTTCATCCTTTTCACGTGGTGATTCTGGAGAACCCGTCATCGATTGGCTCGAAACCTGTCAAGCAGTTGAAACCGGAATCGTAGCGACGATTGACCGTGCTCGTCGCGAAGGTATCGACCTGCTCATAGAAGGCGTCCACATCAATCCAAGCGAACGACTGTTGCGAAGTTGGCGCGATGCAGGTGGCATTGCTCTTGGCTTGGTGATGGCGGTTGGTGAAGAAGACCGTCACCGGTCGATGATTCGTTCTCGCGATGCTCACTCTTTCCGCCGAGCAGACCGTTATTTGGCAGCATTTCCACGAATTCGCTCCATTCAGGATGGACTTGTAGAACGGGCGAAAATCGCTTCATGGCCGGTGGTTGATTTGTCACGAGTCAGTAAAGATACAGACCGCATAAAGCATCTCATGGATTTGGCTTGGAACGAACACACTCAGCGTCGTTAACTGTGCGTCACTTCAAACGAAATCGGAATTGTTAGCATCGCTGAACCGTCTGATATTCCCAGTTCGGCATCAAATTGAAGAGTCGTTGCTGAAGTTTCGTTGACTTGCATATCGATGATTTTTATCTCAATTCCTCGTAACTCTCCGTGATAAAGTATGTCGTCGTGGACACTTTGGAAGGCAATTTCGCCCGACTCCAGCGGTTCCATGCCACCGTTAATCCATTGTTGAGTACGTGCCTCAGTAAGTTCAGGTACAGCACTAACGACTTCTGTTGAAGTTACCAAAACGCCGTCTGATGCAGTATCGTGTGGCATGGTTAAGCCGGCCACCTTGACACCAAAAATCGCCATAGATAGCAGAGACATGAGCAGCACAACACCGGTGGCTAGGAGCATTTGTCCTGCGTCTCGGTCTTGTTGATAATTCGACATTGAATGGTCACGCATCAGTTCCCACCCCCTCGACTCCAAACGTCAAGTGTAACGGTCCAAGAATTGCTCCCTATGGCAAGAAGATGATGGACAGTAACGGTTTCACCGTTGGGTGAGCCTGTATTTCCATGCGGAGCAGCAGAACCGCTGTTTTGAGCCAGCCAGCAATTCGCTTCATTACCAGCAGATATTGAATTTTGTAACAAGAAACATGCTTCATCAAGTTCTCCATTCTCCAGCAATTCACTCAACCGGTTTTCACCAGAAACTTCCGCCTCGAGTCCGATTCCATATCGAAAAGCGTCGTCGCCAGCAAGTTCCAAGGCAGCATCATGTGCAACAGATGGAGCATCAGGAACCTGTATTCGAATCAAGAAGGTTGCAGACATGAAGAACAGCCAAAACAGCGTCAGCATCTCAAGGATGTGAACTTGAGCATCATCATCATTACGCATTCAATCACCCTGGGAAAATCGGTGATGGGACAAAGGTACCGGTTGATGGATTAAGTCCAGGGACCTCTGTAACCCCAATCAAGTTCGGGGTGAACGCTAACAGGTTAAACACAAACAAGGAGACCACAATCATCATTCCGGAATGCTTGAAACCGGTAGAGAAACGACCGGTCGACATCAATCCTGCCATGGTGCCGTTACCGACTGCTTGCATGGTTACACCGTAATAGAACACCGTTAGGAAAAACAGCGGGTCAATATTTCGAATCGTCATGTTTCCAATCGTTTGTCCACCGCTGTCGCCGCCTTCTTCACCACTGGAATTTGAACCAGCAATAGCCGGAATAAAGACAACTGCGAGCGTGACAATTACGCCAAGGAAAACGAAGTACGATGTCCAAATAACCGCAATATACGAACCAATTGCCCGTTTACGTTCACCTTCCAAGAATTTCAATTCGCGAGAATCGTTTGCAGCTGTAACAAGAATGTCCGAAATTTTACCACCGGCACGATCTGCTTCTGCAATCAGCGCAATTGCTCGTTGAACCAAAGGCGTCCCCACTCTGTCAGCAAATTGTTTGATGACATCACTGAACTTGATACCCCAACTGAGCTGGTCTGACATCTTTTTGACTTCGTCATTCAGTGCACCGTATTCAGAGGTTGCTAGGGTTTGAATTGCAACTGTCATTGAAAGACCACCCTTCCAATATTCTGCAAGGTCTCGAAGGAAATCTGGGAATTTTTCTTCAACTTCATTTTTCGCATTTTCAACTCTTTCCCAATAATATGAAGCAGGGTAGAGTAAAAAGAAGAATGTCAATCCAAAGAAGTTCAAGAATATGAACGGGCGCATGGATTTTGGCCCCAATTCAACTTCAGGCCCCAGCCAAAACGAAGCATTGTTCATGTTTGAAGGGATGCCATCATAGTAGTGGACCGTGACATCAAAGGTCGCTTTGGACAGGCGCTTACCCTCTTCTTTTGAGAAGATGACGAACTCGTATCGGTCGTCTGCAGGGATGTCACCGATAATGATTTCACAACCATCGTTGTCAGGATTGTTATCGGTATCTGTCGTTCCTTCATAATCCCAAATGTCTCCGTCTTGTGAGCGAATAGCAACAATATAATCGGTTGGAGTATCTGCATCGACGCTGCAGTTTGCCCACAAAGGTTGCATTACATTGATTCCTCCGGTCTGGTCAGAAGAGACACCGGGCACATCGAAATTTTTCCCCTGTTTTGTAAACGACTTCCATTCCTCTCCTTCCCAAACCACTCGGTCAGGGGCGTCTTGAAGAATTGCACACGACTGATTTGCAGCATAGTCCGGTTTGATGTTGGTGTTGAACGCATCTCCGTTTGGATTTCCATCAGCATCTTTAGCAGTGATTCCGCAGTAAAGGTTGGTGAACATCGGCTCGCCGTTTTGTGTGGGTATAAATCCTGAATTCGTCACCCAAACAGTTGCCGTGCACAGACCTAAAAAAATAGAAACAAACAGAATTGCATACAATTTCGTGAGCGTAGTATCGTCCTTGGGTAGGTCAAGTTTGACGGTAATTTTCTGCTTCTTCTTACGTGCCATGACTTCACCTCCTCTCACATTTCTTGTTCCTTGCTGCTGGTCCAAACCAGAATTGAGTACGCGATGTGAATCATCGGTACGAATCCAAGTACGATTCCGTAGAGCATGCCTTCAGACATCTGTGCTCCAGAGCCTGAAACCCAGAACATAATGACCAGCATAACAATCAGGAACAGTGGCATTGCGACTGCGACTACAATGTAGGATTCCGCTAACAAAGCAATGGATTCCAAAAACATCTGAAGCCGAGTTCTGTTTTCCCTCATGTAGTGTTCAGCACGGTTGAGGAAGTACAGTTTGAGCTGTCCACCAGCAGTTAATGTTCCAACCATACCTTGGAAAAATTCGGTTAGCCAAACCGATGCAGCTCGGTCGACACTCATCTTCATCGCTGTAATGAGGTCGTATCCCAAGAGCGTGACATCACGATACACCATTGCAGCGTCATCAGCCACGTCACCGTAGATTTCTTTGTTCATAGCCAGTGATCTGAAAATCTTGGACGGAGTTGCGTTTGCGGCTGACATTGCGGCAGTGTAGGATGCAGCGTAGGGGAGGTACTTCTCAATCATTGAGCCTCGTCGCTCTGCTTCTCGCTTTGCACCACTTTTGTTGAACTTGAACGCTGCATAGGGGATAATCAATCCACCCACAAGGACAAGAATCACTTTGAGGAGAGGGGGAAATACCTGATATGCGAATCCGTCACATCCATTTCCGGGTTTCGTCGGGTCAATCAAATCTTGATTCCAATACTCCCATTCGAAACAATAGTCGACAGTGGCAGGATCTTGTATGCTTTCCCAGTAGGATATAATGCCGATGTCAGGAATAAAAAACAAGGAAACAAAGCCCCAAGAGACCATGGTAATGGCCAGTGTTGTCATGATTGCCGTAGCAAGGTAAACTTCTGGCATCATCGGCATCGAGCCTTTGACCAGATTTTCGGCAAGTACTTTGTCTCCACGTGCTCGCTTGCGCAAGGCTCTGCCTAGGATTCGATTACAAATCCTCTGCCACGTGGTTAAGTCCATCCTCTCACATCCACACTAATTTCAACGAAGTCCATCGACTCGAGCAAGAATCTCCGTAGGTCGGACATAATATTCGGTAACGATTTGAGAAACCTGGTCCGCTTTACGAATATCGTTCAATACCATCCACTCAAGGATACGCTTACGGGTTCGTAATTCGCGTCGCATATCGTCTTGAGAGTAGTTGAGTTTGACCATGATTTTCTCAAGTACATACGATTTACCACTGAAGATGAAATCATCGCTTGTAACGTCCCAACGGAACACTTCGTTGGTGATAATTTCAAGCGAGTTCGGGTCAATTCCAACGATTTCGACAAGTTGTTTGGTTCTTCGTACACGCTTACCGTTGATACGGGTTTGAATCTGAATCGAACAGGCTTCTAGAGCGGGCAAAAGAACTCGAGGGATGTCAATCGGTTTGTTCTCCAATCGGTGAACGAGTGACGGAACAGAGTCAGCGTGAACCGTTGAATATGCGCAGTGGCCAGTAGCCATGGCTTGGAACAGAACGTATGCTTCAGCACCACGAATTTCACCGACAATAATGTATTCCGGCCGTTCACGAAGTGCTGCTTTGAGCAGTTCGAACTCTCCGATTACGCCATCGGTTGACTCGCCACCGAAACCTTGCCTGGTTAAACCAGGAACCCAGTTCGGTTGAGGGATGTTTACTTCGCGAGTTGATTCGATTGATACAATCTTCATTTGCCAAGGAATGAAAATACACATGGCGTTGAGTGTCGTTGTCTTTCCAGAAGCAGTACCGCCGACAAACAGCATTGGGACTTCATTTTGGAACGCAATCCAGAGATAGGCGACCATCAAGGAGGACATTGTTCTAAACGCAACGATGTCGGCTGGAGAAAACGGGTCGTCCTTAAATCGTCGAATACAGAAAGCCGAACCACGGGTTGAAATTTCGTGTCCAAGTTTCATGACAATTCGAGAACCGTCCATCAAAGTTGCATCCAGCAATGGGTCTGCAACTGAAATGTGTTTTCCACAGCGTTGTGCGAGTTTGATAACGTAGGACTCCAGTTCATCATCGGTATTCCATACGCAGGTCGTTTCAACGGATTCGAACTTTCTGTGGTATGCGAAAATAGGGACTCCTGTTCCATCGAGAGAAATATCTTCAACGTTGATGTCGTTCATCAATACGTCCATTTGTCCGTATCCAATCAGGTCTCGACGAAGGTAGTAGAAAATCTTCGATTTTGATTTTTTGTTGATTTTCATACCGTAGGATTTGATGACCTTGTCCATTGCAGTTCGGATGTATGCCTCCGGGTTGGCATCGATTTCTTCGATGTTTGCGGTCAGTGAGCGAATAAAAATGTCAAGAATTTCATCTCGGTATTCCTGCTCCTTTTTGGTCATTGGAGGCTCAATGATTTGGTAAATAATATTCAGAGTTTGCTTGTCACGAACGATGCGCGCAAAGGCATGCGGAGGCATGACTGGATACTTGTCAAGTTCGTCATATTGAGCGCGTTGTTTGGCACGCTGACGCTTGCCACCGCCCTTGTTTTGTTTTCTTGCCATACGCGCACCCTCTGCCGAAGCAATTTATCACACGCTATGGCCGACTATAACACTTGGGTGAAAACCACCCCGAAAACCGTCACCTGCGAGCAGAATAATTTCTCCAGAGAGCCCGGAATTTCTCAACAACTTCAATCCCGGTTTTCAAAGTCTGAGAGCCAGTTTCGACATGAGTTTTGAAATTCGGTTAAATCGATGTTGTTGTCGATTAAAAAATCAGCCTCGCGAATGATGGATTCAAGCCCCCATCCCCGTTCTCGATTATCGCGTATCTCAAATGCAGCACGGTCTCCATCCTCTGAACGTCCACGGTTTTGGATTCGGGTAAATCGAGTATCTGGCGATGCAACGACAGCCAAAGAAAAGAAATTCCTTTTCCATCGCTGTTCAAAGACGACCCGTTCAGCGGTACCTCGCATACCTTCAATCAAGACAATGGCATTGGTTTTGAGAAGTTCATCTACAGCATCAGCAAGACGGACTGCGAGAACATCTTCGCCATGTTCAGCACGAAGTTGGGCTGCAATTTCACCAAATATGCCAGGGCTTTCTTCAAGTTTCAAGCGTCGCACTTCAGCACGAACCATGTCCCCCATTGAAAGAACAGGAATGCCATGATTGTTCAGGACGCTGGCAAATTCTCCCTTTCCTGAGCCGGGCATGCCGCAAACTGCAACGACTCTTGCCATGCTTCATCGGGGTGGTCCACCGCTCATCAAGATACCTCTGACAATCCCCGCGTATCTTCAATTTGAAAACTCGGCTTTGCCCCACCGACGGTCCATCAATTTCCATAACAGTGCTGATGCAAAGAGGAGTCCTATCGATATAGCAATCATGCCTTTGTACCCTTGTTCAACTGTACTCTGGTCGAACATTGTTGAGGTTGCAGCCAAACCGTCTTGAGATGCACGTTCCCACCAGTTTCCATACAACGATACATCGCCTTGGGTAAAGGACAACAAAAACAACAACAACAGGGGAACGACTGTGCCAATCCAAAACCATATCATGATTGAGGCATCGAAAATGGCCTTATTCGGGCGTAGTCCCATCAAAAAGGCTGTGAGTGCGACAATGTAGATTGAGTTTGCAAACATGACGATGATACTGGTTGGCAACGAGTTCCATTCATCCAATCTCCATGCCATCAATACGATGAAAATCAGTGAAATCCATGAAGTGGCCAAGAAATACACCACTACTTTAGCTCGAATCAATTGAGGGACCCTAAGGGGAAGGCCGTTCATGAATTCAGGAGAGTCAAGAATTGTGAGCCATGAATAAAAATTGAATCCAAAGAAGCCGAGGAATGGGGCATACGACAGTAAATTGATTGGGATTGGTGCCTCAGCAAAGTCCACCAGCCATGCCATTCCAAGCAGAACCAACAGAGGTATGGCGTAGGACACCGTCATTTTCTTAATGGAGCCTGAACGGAATAAATCAACAAATTCTTTGGCCACTATAAGTCGAATTTCTCCCTTTCCGAGGAAACCGAGTCGATTGTAGATTGGCGTGAACATCTCTCTTCTTTCGACCACAGATACATCAAAGTCATCAACGATCAAAGAAGAAGAGAACATACCAAGTCCTATGCTCGCAGCCAAAGCTAAACCGGCGGTAGTGAAGTGTTGACTTGACTGAACATTGAGGCCCCAAAGTAAGGCACGAATATCCAATTGACCAAGCCCGATTCCTATGCCGACTGCAACGATAAGTACCGGTCCCAAGACGGTGTATGGTCGCCCTCTCATCCATAGAGAGGAAGCAAAGAATGCCAGTGCCAAACCCTGTGCGAGTGTGATAATCATCGCCAGCCATGTCCAAGGAAGGCTTGACCATTCCAGAGGAGTTGTAATACCTGCTACAGAATCCAGCATAATTCCAATGGCCATTCCGGCGATAACTGGGGAGAGAATCAACATCACATAGAAACACAAATCCTTGATGAAATAAGCGAAATGTGCCACAGAATTCGGCAAGGGTTGGAGTGCTGGTGCTGCAAGAAGGTAATTCTTGGTACCTGCTCTGTGAACGATTGCGTCATGACCCATGAAGGCAAATGTCCCCATGCCCAAACTAAACATCAGCAATGGTAAGTGGAGAGCGAATCGCAGTTCGCTCCAACTGAAGGTTTTGGAATCAATGTCGCTGACTTGTGCAGAGGAATCTCCAACAAGAAACTGAAGTCCAATCGTCGTGATGGCCGTGACCAGAGTCAACAGAAGCGGAAACAAAACAATTTGGCGCTTCTTGGCAAATTCTATGCTCTTACGTCCTTCTTCCTTGAACATAACTCGGAATGTTGCTGAAAACGCGTTCCATCCTCGTAACGGTTCGTGGAGCATTTGGTCATGAGCACTGGTCCCCAGTGGAGCATTGGATGAATAATCATCGCCAACCACTTCATCCCAGTCTCGAGAGACGACCTTTACTCCAGTCATCCATTACTCCTCCTCGCTTTCACCGTCTTTGATTCCTTCATCACTGAGTCGTTCTACGTCCTCAATCGAACGACCAACCAATCGAATAAAGACATCTTCAAGAGTCTCATCATCAGATTCTTTGAGTCCTTTAACGGTACCTGCTGCCAATACCTTGCCGTGATTGATGATTGCCATACGATTGCACATTCGCTCAGCCATCTCCAAAACGTGGGAACAGAGGAATATTGTGCCACCGTTTTTGACATGTTCCAACAACCACTGGCGACATTTTCGCTGATATATTGGGTCGAGATTTGCGAAAGGTTCGTCAAGAAACAACAACTTTGGTTTGTGAATAAATGCAGCAGCAAGCATAACTTTTTGCCGTTGACCCTTGGACAGGTCTTTGCACATTGTATCGCGCTTTTCCTCTAGACCAAACCAGTCAATCCAATGCTCGACATGCTCCTGTATTTGGTCAACACTCCTCAATTTCGCCACGAATTCGAGAAATTCAAATGGTGTCAAGAACGAAGGTGGTGATTCGGATTCAGGTACAATACCGATGTTGGCTTTGACTTTTTGAGGGTCGGAAACTGCGTTAACACCGAGAACTTCAATCCGGCCTTTGCTCGGACGCAATTGGCCTGTGAGGAGTTTGATGAACGTTGATTTTCCAGCACCGTTTGGTCCAAAAACACCGAAGAATTCACCGGCATGAACTTCGACATTCAATGGATGGAGTGCGATAAAATCGCCGTACTTTTTGGCCATATCTTCTGCTTTAACGAGTGGGGCAGCCGGTTCAACCATGCAAGGACTAAACGGTCGTGGTCTTTGAGTTCTTGGTCGTTGAGGAATGAAACTCGAGTTGACCCCGTCGGTGAAATGATGAACTGAATCTTCTTCGGAGTGTCATGAGCGCACCTCAATCCGATGTTTTGAACATCGAAACCTATCCCATAAGTGAAGAAAAAGACATTGGCGAAATCGCCTGGGTGACCATCAATCGTCCTGAGAAATTGAATGCTCTCAATTCAGAGGTGATGTCCAGCATCAAGGCTATGGTTGCGTGGGCTGAATCTACCGATTCAGTACGTGTGGTTGTGGTTACAGGTGCCCAACCTGGCCCACCTCCCGAAGGAAAGCGTGCCAAACCGAATGCCTTTGTTGCAGGGGCAGATATTACGGAATTTGTCGGAAAGAACAGCGAAGATATTCGTGTAAAGTTTACCGATAATGCCGTTGAAGCTCTGTGGGGCCTCAGCAAACCTACCATTGCGATGATTGACGGTTTTGCACTTGGTGGCGGATGCGAAGTCGCATGTTCATGCGATGTCCGGATTGCAAGTGAGCGTTCTCGATTTGGAACTCCAGAAATTAATCTTGGACTTATTCCAGGTTACGGAGCAACCCAAAGATTGGTTGAAATCGTGGGATTGGGTAAAACCATGGAGATGATTATGACTGGAGAAATGATTGATGCAAATGAAGCACATCGAATCGGCTTGGCCAACCATGTTTGCTCTCCAGAGGAACTTCATTCTTTCACCCTTAACATGGCTCGAACCATAGGTGGCAAATCGTCTCACACTCTGCGAGTTGGCAAGGCCACAATTCGTGCAGCTCTTGACACGGGTTTGACAGATGGTATCGCTATAGAGGCTGAGTCTTTCGCTGAATTGTTTGATTCGAAAGACCAAGAAATCGGCGTCGATGCCTTTCTCAATCGCACCTCTCCCGAATGGGAGCACAAGTAAGCGCTTGGTAGCTACCCTTCATTTATCGAAAGCAAGGTCCTGTTGCACTTCAAGTTTTTCTGAAGCTTTTCTTTCAATTCAGATTGTTTCGTAGTATTACAAATACGCGTTAATACTGTGTTAAACACGGGCGGGATAGCCCTTTTTTGGCCTAGAAACCAACAATAAGTTCCCAAGCAATTGCGAAAATTGCCACGTCTGCACATGCGTGGGCGACCCACGCAACCCAAATACTGCGATACTCAATATACAGCCACGAAAATATTGAACCGCCAATAAATACCCCAAGTGAAGCTATTATTGCACCCAATGGGTCAAGGAAAAAGATCAATGCAATGGAATGATGGAGGGTGAAAATCGCCGACGAAAGAAACACTGCAGTCCATTTGCCATTGACAAATTGTTCAATTTTGGAGGTAATAAACCATCGAAACACATATTCTTCGAGTACAGAATTGATGAATACCCAAAACACAATTGCTGCTGCTAATCTCCACGGTACAGTTAATCCAACCGGATAGAGAATGGATTTCAAAGCCTCAGGTTGCAACATCTGTTCTCCCAGCAGAAAGTACGCAGCCCAAATCGTGAGAATCATGCCTATGCCAAGCAGGAACGATATGCCCCACCCGCCTTTTTTTGCAGGCGACCATGAAAACGGTTGCTTCTCAATACGTAGATGCCAAAAACCAGGTAAGCCGAAAACCCAGGCCTTGGTAAAGACAAACACGATAACAGCCCATAGGCCTGCTTTGAACACAAATCCAGTAGTTACTGAGACGGAGGGTGCAATACTTACCAACACCAACCCCAAAAGGGCAAGGTTACGAGTGTTGTGATGTGAATCACTATTCTCAAGGTCTTCAACCATCATCAAATTCAAAGCG
>MDSZ01014915.1_pt1 | contig 15442 bp, 18 predicted proteins | sample 811201 | NCBI WGS metagenome assembly MDSZ01 (sample SAMN05326647, study PRJNA326480) | marine metagenome | isolation source: seawater | place: Indian Ocean: North | collected 2010
CTAACATACCGACGGCACTGAGTGTAAAAAATTATGTTGATGCACAAGTAACCGCATCAGACTTAGATTATGCCGGTGATACCGGTGGTGCCCAGTCAGTCGATCTTGACTCTCAAACGTTTACGATTGCCGGTGGCAGTAACATTGACACAACCGGGTCCGGGCAAACACTGACAGTCAATTTGTCGGGTTCTCTCACTGGCATGACTGCCGCAACGTTTTCCGGCACTGTTACAGCGGCAACATTTAGTGGTGATTTAACTGGTTCTGTTAGTGGCAACATATCGGGCACTGGTTCGTCGAGTTTAACTACGCTTGCAACGACAAATTTAACGGTCGGCGGCGTGTCTTACCCTTCAAGTGATGGGGGGAATGGTCAGGTGCTATCGACCAACGGATCGGGCACCGCGACATGGACTTCGATTCCGGGGCTTGATGCAAATTTAGCCGCATTCGCAAGTAATTTCACACTTCCTGAAGTAGACGGTGAAGATGGTCAGGTTTTAACCCAAACATCATCCGGCAATCTGGGTTTCACATCAGTCAGTTCGGGTGGTGGTGGCGCAACAGAATTTATTGAGGCAGATTCATCTGCTGTGAATTATGTCGTCAAAAACACTTATGAAGTTTTAAAAAACAACAAAACATTTACTGGAACATGGCAAATATTTTCAGGCACCAAGACTTTGCATGTTGTTGACGCAACCAATATTGGCGGCACTTCGTCGTATTTTGATTCAAGCGAAACTTTAAGCAGTGATCGAGTTTTTTATCAGGTCGCTTACATCGCTGATGCTGCAACAATTACCGTTCCGTCACCGCATATCATTCAGGGGGTCAGTTCTTTGGTTGGTGGTTCTGATGGTTCAGGTTCAGACATCTACAGAAGTTATGGCGAACTCATGTACTTCGGTTTAATAAAATAGGTTTAAAAAAATGACTGCATCGATTACCAAACAAACAGTTAGCACCAATAGAGCGGCAAAACTTTACACGAATAACACGGAAAAAGACGTGATCGCAACCTTAAACGTCGTTTCTCAAGACCCATTAAAAAACCCAACGATTTCGGTTAAATATTCGAGCACAAGCGACACGGCTTTGAATTCAATAATTAATGAATTTAGCGGTGGTACGCCGTCGGCTTCCGTTGGTCCAGTAAGTCTTGGAATTCCAACAAGTAACGGGAATTCGCAATATGCAATGAATTTAAACAGTAATGCTTACGGTACACACACAACCTTCACCGGGAGTGGTTTTTCAGCAAATAGAATTACCGAATGCTTGGTCTATGACCCCTACTATTTTGTTGATCCCTCTCAATGGACCGGAGAAAGTACAGCCTTCGTCAAAGCGCATAATCAAAGCAATAGTGTTTATGGTTTTGCCGATGGCGTAACGGTAATGAACAATGATCCCAATTTGTATTGGATGTCGGGCAGTACTATCCCGTCCGGTGCCGCATGGTCAAACGCTTTAAGTTATTATGATTATGGATATGCAACATGTATGTACTCATGGATCGGTATCGGTTTATCAAGTGCTTGTTATCAGACTATCGATATAGTTTTTAACAAGGGCGGGTCTTATACGTATTCAGATCAATCAACAAATGGTGGCATGTATAATTGTATGGGCGGCAATAATATGTCATCGTTTTGGCAACAAACTTGGTCGCCGTATAACAATGCAATACTTTGCGATCGTGGCTATTTTTTCAGTAATTGCGGCAGTTACGGAAATTATACGTGTGTACAAAAAACGTGGGATTATGAATGTTTTTCCGATCCAACATCGGCTTCAAGTTTTACCAATGCGATCGCAAGTCCCAATTTTTATTATTTCGGTACGACCACGCAAGGCACTGTGAATTGGTTGAAATACAACCCTTTTAATGAAACTTATTATTTTTATGTCAATGGCGCATCGGATGATATGGGTCTTTATAGTTTTACTGAATCTTTCGAACCTAATAATAGTCTTGCAGGAGTCGCGCAAAACGTCGCTCTTTGCACCCAATTCACAAAAATTTCGTCGTTTTCTGGGATTCCCGGCGGGGCGAAAATGACGATACCAGTTCGAATTGCCTATGGCACTTGGATGTCATACGACGCTAACGGGAATGCGTACTTTACTAGCGATTTGATAACTTGGAAAACACTCGAGAATTATGATGCCGGTTCCGCTGATATAAGTGGCGCAAAACTTTTCAACGAAGATAGTAATCAAAAACGTTTTTATCTTGACGCTTCAAACACTTTAAAAAGTATAGACACCGGTTTTGCGGGAATATCTCTCGACGGACAAATTGAAAATAAAACACAGGTTGGCAATTACGAGCGGTCGGGTTTGATTATTCCAAAAGGTGAAAGTTTGTACATGGAAAATACCGGGACTTGCAATGTTTCAACTTCAGTTTTAGCGATGAGTATATAATGAGAACTATTCAACTTAACGAAACAACGGGCGAGGGTGGTATTCTCGCAGGTACCGGAAACGTCACACTCAATGATGTTCGCAAAGAGATCGAAAACGAGTGTGAGTTTTTCTTAGTAAAATCATATTACATAACCGCTGATACTGATTTTATTGGTCTGCATAATATTGACACATCAGTTTATCAACGATTGAAATTTAGAATTAAAAAACCGAATTTTAGCGGTAATGCTTATCTCCAATTTTGCCCATCAAAAAAAGGTGTAATTAATACAAACAACACTTATTTTTCAGGCACCTATTATAAAAACTCAACCCCGTCTGGAATAGCTAACAGTAGCAATCCTGCATACGCAGGGGACGCAAGTTATATGAATAATCAAGGTATTGTTTCATGCAGCACATGGACTATCACCGCAACGTTTTCACTACCAAAAGATAAGGTTCAAGGAATCACCGTGTCTTATGAGTGCATTGTCCAAGAAGTCGGGGGTTATACAGGTCTAAGTCGTAACGGTAATTTACTTATAAGAGAAGGAAGCGGTGCGGGTTATGAGCACTGGGATGGTTTAGCTTTACGACCAAATTCAGGTTCATGGGGTAAGGGTAGCGGCACCAACCCAGACAATATTGAAGTTGAGATTTATCAAGGTAAACGAACAACTCCGACGAAATTATAAAATTAGTCCCTAACCAAAGACGAGGAAAAAAATGTCTAAAATCATAGTAGATGAAATTCAAAAAAACGGTGGGGACACTCTGACTCTACCGGCCACTGACGCAACTGCGAACAATCAGCCCATGGTTGGTTCAAGCGCAGGTGTATTATCATTTTCACCGCTTGCTTTACCGGCGGCAGATGGATCGGCAAATAGTCCGTTGACAACGGACGGGTCGGGACAACTGGGATTTCACAGTTTTCCACTCCCTGCAACCGCAGGTACAGCGGGGCAATATTTGACGACCGACGGCACGTCACCAAGTTGGGCGGGAATAGATAATTCACCCCTACCTGCTGAAAATGATTCGAACGACATCATTGGTACCGTTGTGACTGAAACAGCTCAGGGTAATGGATATAGCACGGGTGCTTGGACCTCATCGGGTCCATACACAACGTATCGACATGACCAATATTTTTCAGACACGAACAGTGCTTTGCAAGGTTGGAATATGTTTTTAGGTGATGGCGCACCGGCGGGCAGCACTGAAATTTTTTATTCAGATAACACCAGTAACAATCAACAACGAGTATTGCAATATTCCAATAACGAAAGGGTCGGTTACAACTATCGATTTAATTACTACTACCAAAACAATACATCTTACGGTGGTTTGACATGGCGATGGTTGCCTATTCGAAACAAAAGCGCCTCAGATATAAACGTGACGATTTATGCCTATGCAAGCACATATTCAACTTACTGCGGTTGTGCTTTAGGTTATTACACTCCGACAAACTCTGGTGGTGAAACCACTTACTCAACTGTGACCGGTGGCACCTTTACACAACTCGGTTCATATACTTCGTCATCGACGAATTATAGTATGAGCGGTACCGTAACTGTACCGGCGGGTAAAACTGTACTGGTCGGGTGTCTGTCAGGACACTATTACACAACGACTTATACTTTTGTCGATACAAATTATTTTTATAATTTGGGTACAACTTTTAGTGACTCAGACATAATTTGTGATCTACGAATTCTAAACGGTATGCACCTTGCGAGATGCAATCATCATTCAACTAGCTCTGGTGATATGTACAGAATTTATGGGCATGTAGCTGACTTATATGGGGATCGATAATATGTATGTAATATTTAACGCATCAGGTCGTGTGCAAGCGACAAGTGTAAATGAAATTAGTGGAGCGGATAAAGTTGATAACTGGGACGAAGTTGGTCCGAATGCGATCAAATTAGAAGATGGAACCATCCGCGCACAAACCGACGATGAAATAACAGCGGATCGCAATGCTTACATCCAGAATGCTCAAGGCGAGGAAGTGCGAGAGTCCCGCGATAAATTGTTGGCTGCTAGTGACTGGGTAGTTACAAAAGCGGCAGAAAATTCCAGTGCCGTTGACAGCGAATGGATTACCTATCGACAAGCTCTCAGGGATATACCTGCTCAAGCGGGATTCCCTGCAAGCGTTGACTGGCCGTCAAAACCATAGGGTTTGAATGACGCAAAGCGGGGTGCCGTGTTGATGGTGTAAAAACATCGAAAACAATAGAAAGACATCCGGCACCATTAAGTACCAGGAATTTTGATGGGTGTATAAAAAGACTGAAGGGTGACGATTGAAAACTTTTACTTTTAACATAATCGATTCATTTTTAATAAATGCTTTTTGTACTTTCATCACAGCTTATTTCCACGAATCGAGAATAAGCCGACAGAATTTCATTCTTAACTTTGAAAAAAAGTTTGGTTTTGTAAATTTTGTCGGTGTCATTCCTGATGCGCCTCAAAAACCTAAATGGCTAAAGTTGCCTGTTTTACCTACGAGAGAAATACCAGAATTGAAAAGTGGTGGTTTAATACTTCCTATTGATTCGCAGTGGGAAACACCAACAATCGTTGTGAAATAAGGGGTGACAAATGAAGAAAATCGGAAGAGTCGTCAGAAAAATAGTCATGGATTGCACGGAGACACAAGCCGGTGTCGGTGGTTTGGTTTTGTTATTCGTCATTATTGTGCTTGCGGTGAATTAAAATGCTTGAACTTGCATCGCAATTAATCAACCCAGTTGCCAAAATTCTTGACAAAGTAATACCTGACAAAGATTTGAAAGTGCAACTTGCGCACGAAATTTCGACGATGGCATCGCGTCAACATCAAGAAATCATGCTTGCACAACTTCGGATAAACGAAGCAGAGGCGAAAGGCAACTGGTTCCAATCAAGTTGGAGACCTGCAACGGCATGGGTGTGTGTTTTAGGGTTTGCGGTAAATTTTTTGGTGAGTCCACTTGCGGCACCGTTCGGTTTTGTCGTTCCTCAAGCAGACATGACGGCAATGATGCCGGTACTTCTTGGAATGCTTGGTCTTGCGGGTGCAAGATCATTTGAGAAAGTAAAAGGGGTCGGGAAAGGTTAAATGGAAATCGTAAATTATCCATATCGCAGCGATCCGGGCGAAGGTGTCGGGGGACCAAATGATCCTTTATCCGATGTTCAAATAACCGGTGCCAATAACACACCTTTTGGTATCACTGTGACCGGTCAGCGAATTGATCCTTTTGCACAACTTGATGCGATGGATGATATTGCCTCACTAGGTGATTTGTTGGGTCAAGATTTTGGTTCTGATCTTGGTTTAGGTGCAAATGTAACCTATGGGGGCATTGGTGGCATAAACGACAGTGTGAGTCCAGATCAAGCAGGTAAAGCGCAAATTACCAAAGAAAAATACGACTCTGGGCGCGATGAAATTAATGAAATAATAAAAAGTGATAAATCACCCGCACAAATAACAGCGGAAATTTCTGCGGTGCTCACAGATTTAGGCATACCCCACGACCCCAACACACTGAACTATAATGCCGGGAGTGATGCTTTTGGTTTGTTGAGCCAAAGAATTGACATAATCGAAGATACACCCTCAAGCGGTAATGTTGTTATTGGTCAAAACATACCGGGTCAATCTCAAAGCGGTGGTGTTTTACCTTCAGACGTGCAGATCGTCAGCGGCGGGGGCAGTCAACTACCAACAAACACAAACAACACAACACCAACGAACACTGGTGGAGGTACACCAACCAATACGACACAAACCGGTCAAACCGGGATCGATGCAAACCAAGAAAGAATTTTCACTTATAACGCTGATCGCAACGTTTTTATTCATTCTGATGGTACTGAATACCCTGCCGGAGACACACATTCAGTCCCGTTAAAAGATGGTGGTGTTTACTCCGTAATGATTTTTGATGATGAACGAGGGGTCAGTGCTGAACACGTTGTTGATTCAGACGGCAACACAGTTGCAAAAGTGGATTATGAAAATAATGTTCCTATACTCGTTTCTGTTGGTGGATTGATTGCAGATGGATCGGCAAACACCGGAAGTCCGACAGTGGCCCCGGCAGTTGCACCAAGCGTTGCCCCATCTGTACAACCGGCAGTGGCCCCGGCGGTGACACCCACTGTTGTTCCTGCGGTGGCTCCGTCGGTTCAACCTGCGGTGGCTCCGTCGGTGGCTCCATCTGTACAACCTTCAGTGGCCCCGTCTGTGGCTCCTGTGAGTCCCGCTGTGGTTCCTGCCGTTGAACCATTACAACCCGCAGTGGCACCAGTTCAAGGGACTGTGATCGGCACAGGTACAGTACAGGGTGGTAGTGGAACACAACCACAACAAGCACAAAATTTTATAAGCAGACCCATTATTCAAACGCCGATCACCGATAAAATATTTGCAAGCGAATACGCAAGCATCCGTCTGGAACCGACGAAACTTTTGCGACGGTCGATCGAGTCTCGTCGAGATAGTGACAGGAGAACTTTCGTATGACATTCCTCGAATGTGTCAATGCTGTATTGCAGCGATTAAGAGAAAACCAAGTGAGCACGGTAAACGAAACTACCTATTCGTCGCTTATTGGTTCGATCGTGAACGATTCAAAAAAAGAAATCGAAGATTCACATCAGTGGTCATCGTTACGAGAAACCATTGCATTCCCGACCGTTGCAAATCAGATGACTTATCCTTTATCAAATTGTCAGCAAGACGGGGTAATAGTGCAGGAAGTTCTTGATTCGACTAATAAGCATTATCTACGACAGGCAACAAAAAGGTATTTAAACGACAATTTGTATATCTCTTCAGCGTCAAGCGGAAACCCGATGTATTACATTTATTCGGGAACCGACGCTTCGGGCAATTTGCAGATTGATCTATACCCAAAACCGTCCGGCATCTTTCAGATTCGAGTTGATGTCATAAATCCAAGTGCTGACCTTGCAGCAGATTCAACCGTTTTAAAGGTGCCGGGTCATTGTGTCAGAGATTTAGCGATCGCTTATGCAGTTGCAGAGAGGGGTGAAGCCGGGGGAATGGATAGCAGTGAAGCAAGAATGAGAGCAGATATGACGCTTGCAAACGCAATTAGTATCGACACGAATCGATACGGTAAAGAATTAATATATGAGGTCGTGTAAGTGGCTCAACCTATACAAGACATTGCCTTAGTAAGTCCGGGTCATGCAGGTATTAATACCGAAGAGGCACCGCTTACCATGTCACCATCGTTTTCATCGCGTTGTGAAAATGCTGTGATCGACAGTTCTGGTCGGATTGCTAGTCGCAAAGGTTATGAGTTGGTTTCAACAAACGGGGCGGCAGTTTTAGGCAGCAGCGACGGAATTGAATCAATATCTGAATTTGAACCACAAAGCGGTTCACCTGTGCTGTTCAGTTGCGGTAACAATAAGATATTCAGCGGCACCACGACTTTGACAGATATAACACCCGCCGGTTATGTGATAACCGCGAACAACTGGGCATTTGCAACTCTCTCTAATGAACATTACTTTTTCCAACGAGATCACAACCCGTTAATCTACGATCCGAGTTCTGGAAATCTCACGACGATCGCAAACCATCCAAACGTTCAGGGTGTTGCCCCTGATGCTCATTGTGTACTTGCTGCCTTTGGTCGTTTATGGGCCGGTGATCTCACTGGTCAACCAAGTAAAATTCATTGGACTGATTCGCTCGACGGGAAAAACTGGTCTGGTGGTAGTTCAGGAAACATCGACATTTCCGAAGTTTGGCCCGACGGATCTGATAGAATTACTGCACTTGCGGCGTATCAAAACTTTTTAATTATTTTCGGCAAACGCTCGATCGTTATATATAGCGGTGCCGACAATCCTGCAACGATGGCACTTGCGGATACGGTCGCAAACATTGGTTCGGTTGGTAGAGATACGGTGCAGAGCACAGGTCGAGACCTGCTTTTTGTTGATTATTCAGGGGTCCGAAGTTTCGCTCGCACAGTCAGAACAAACACAATGCCAGTCGGTGATATTTCCCGCAACGTTTCAAGTGATTTCAAAGGTTTCGTGAATGCGGCAGATGTCGCAAAAATCAGAACGATATTTCACCCACGCGAAAGTTTTTACTTAGTGACGTTTCCAAATCTGGGAATGGTTTATTGCTTCGACACTAGATCACCGCTTGAAGATGGTTCTTACCGAACGACCACATGGTCAGGAATGTCACCCCTGTGTTTTACACGAAACACAAGCGATCAATTATACATTGGTGTGAAAGATGGTTTTGGGGAGTACAAAGGACACAAAGACGATACTGCAAGTTATGAACTGTCGTATTTCTCGCACCCCCTTGCATTTGGTGATTCGAGTCGTTTGAAGTTTTTGAAAAGCGTTACTGTGACCACTTTTAACGGTGCCGGTTCGAATGTGACGCTTCAATGGGCATACGACTATGCACAAGATTACACTAAGCAGGTGTACACCTTGAGTGAAGATTTTGCAGGTCAGTACAACAACGCTCAATACAATACGACTTCGCAGTATAGTAGTTCTGCGGTTCTTATAAATAGGGAAAAGGTCGGCACGAATGGTCACGGCACGGTGGTCCAAATAGGTTTATCGACAACGGTTGATGGTCGGGAAATTGCAATCCAACAGATGAATGTTCATTCGCTTATCGGTCGAATGGTGTGAGGTTTGAAAAATGACAGATTATGTAAAAACAACAAATTTTTTATCAAAAGATAGTATGCAAACGTCGAACCCATTGAAAACGATTCGTGGCTCCGAACTCGATGCTGAGTTCAATCAGTTACAGACTTGTTCAGCAACGAAGGCAGACGCGAACAATCCGTCATTCACTGGTACCGCAACGTTCGATAATGTGACCATTACCGGTTCCACGACGATCACAGAAATAAACGGGGGTACTTATTAATGTCACACGATGGTACTTCCACACCGCACTGGCAATCAGCAGTAACAGGAATTAATAATTTCCTAAAAGACGACAAATACAAAAATTTTCGTAACCTTTTAGGGACGATGGGCAGTATTGCATCCACTGAAAAAGGAATAAGCGATTTAAAAAAATTACCGGCAGATGCACGAAAAGAAATTTTTGGTGGTTCTACGGGGTACGGTGGTGGTTTGTTTGGTGCCGTAAAAGAAACGGGTGATTTTACCCCTTTTTCAGTTACAGCAGGACCGGGCAAAGTTCAAACGACCAAAGACGGATCTCTGACTTATACCCTCGATCAAACTCAAAAAGACCTTGAAAAATCGCTTAGAACTGGTGGGTCTACAGTTGTTGATGCTTTGCTTGGTCGTGGAACATTTGGTCGAGCACGAACTGACGCACAAGGCAATCTCGTCAGAGATGCACAGGGAAATATTCAGTACGATCAAGATTTGAGGGCTGATCAAGGTCGTCTTTTATCGATGATCGAAGGCACGGACATTGACCCCTTGACGTTGCAGCGAACGCAGACACTTGATCCCGCAAGCGGTGAAATGGTCGATGCTCCGTCGTTTCGTGATTCGGTTGATGCCGACTTCCAACGCAGACTGGTGGACCCTTACGGTGCGACCGCACGATCAAACCGTGAACAAACGTTCTACGATCGATTGCAAGCGTTACGCACACCGGATCAACAACGCGAACGAGCGGAACTCGCATCACAACTTGCTGCACAGGGGCGCACAGGAGTACGCACAAACCTTTATGGTGGAACTCCTGAAGAGTTAGCTTTGGCAAAAGCAATCGAAGAACAGAAAGCACAAGACGCAATTACAGCGATCGGTCTTGCAAGAGATGAAGCCGATACTCTTAGGCAAGCCGAACTCGATCGGATTAGAGAAGGTCGGGCAGAGCAAGAAGCAAGAGCAGGTCGAACACTGTCAGGTCTTAGACAACAAGTCGATGAAAAACGTGCCGGTGCTGAAATTGCTTCAAGATTGCTTCGTGACTCCTATTTGGGCACCGATGCACTATCTAGTGTGTTTGACAGAGGCGAAAGGTCTGCTTCACTTGCTGATGTCGCCCGTAGGCAACTTGCAGGGTACCAGAGGGACATGGGGTCACAGGTGCTTGATTATGATCTTGGAATACAAGAAAACGTTGCATCATTAAGGCAACAACAATTGCAGTCCTTAATTAATTTATTGATTGCCGAAGAGAATCGCAAAGCAGCAGCATCGGGGATAAATCCGAGTGCAATGAATACCGGCAATGTCGGACAACCCGGTAACGCAGGGTTTAGAAATTTTATACCGTCATTTAGTTGGAATCCGGGGGATACTTAATGTTAGATATAGAACGCATTTTTAGAGATGTAATTGATACCCCTGAATCGCGTCGATTAGAAGTTGAAGCAGCAGGGGAAAGAGCACGTCAGGCATTTGCCTTTCAAAGACAACGGGGTGGTCCGACGTTTGGTTATGGTGGGTCAACGCTTGCGGGTCAAATCGCGTCACAAATTCCACAGAATACGGAAAGATTGAGAAACACCCTCGTCGGTCTTGGTGTGGATAGCATGAAAACACAGGGTGAAAATCTTGCTGACCAACTGCGAGGTTTAGATTTAACCGACCCTGAAGCGCAAAAGGTTGCAATTCAACGGGTCATGGCAGTTGATCCTGCTGCCGGTGCCGCACTTGAAGATGCGTATGTTGCACGGGAAATAAACAGAGACCGTTTCAATTACGCAAACAGAGAAAGGTTTCCAGTTGGTCGTGATACTTATAAAAACGGTACGATCGTTTTAAATACTGATCAAAGTCCTGACCCGATAATAATTGCAAACGGTCAAAGGTACTCAATTGCAGACGGTACAAGTCCAGAAAAAATGGCGGAGTTGATGAAAGAAGCCAAAGATTCTGGTTCAATCTATGCAGGACAAGTTGCGTCAGCACAAGAAGCAGCAAGGGAACTCACAGGAATGCAAGCCGACATAATCGGTGTTGCGGTCGATGCAGGACCAAGCTTGAAACAAGCAAGACTCGCATTAGCGTTAATTAAAGAAGTGGGTGATGGCAGTGCGGGTATTGGTGGGCAGTTGCGTCGCTATATACAGGATGTGACGGGTGAACGATTAAGCGAGAAAGAAATACAAGAAGGTCGATTGAACCGTCTAATGGCAACAGTGGTGCTTTCTCAGTTGACTACCGTTTTTGGAACACAGTTCACAGAAAGAGAAGGTGACAAACTCGCAGAGATTGAAGCAGATATTTCAGACGATCCAAGACAAAATGCTCAATTAATACAAGATGCAATTGATGTCACCGAAACTTTCTTAAAGCGCGGTATAGCTGCAAATGCAGCTTTAGGGCCGTCTGCTAATGAATTTTTAGACTTAGATATGAGGGCGATGCTCCAAGGCACCGATCAATACGAAGTAACTCCCGAACTTATCAGACGAAATATCAACGCTTATAGTGCTGAACCACTACCACCACCAGAACCACCACCCGGTGCACGTTCTGGTGTTTTAGATGAAAACGGTGAATTTCTCGATCCTACAATGCAAGAAGCGTTCGAAGCACAGCGACAACTTTTGCAGCAGCAAAGAGAGCAGGAGGATCAATAATGGATGAATTAGAGCAATTGCGACGGCAATCGATGGAAGCGTTTGCGGCAGGGAATATTCAAGAAATGGAACGTATCGAAGTCGAGATTGCAACCTTGAGGATGGCACAACAAGCAAATCAACGAGGACAACAAGCAGCGCAGGACTTTCAAAGGCAATCTACATCGTTTCCAGTGCGTCTTGGTGCAACTGCAATCCAAGAATCAGCAAGAATTGGAGGCGATACGGTAGATTTGTTCGCTGATGTTTTTGATTTTATGACACCGGGTTTTGATTTTCCTTACCGATTTAATATGAGCGAAAAATTACCAACTGCTGCTGAATCGATGGGGTCTGAAAGGGGCGGTCGTATGGTGCAGGGTGCGATTACTGGTGCCACTTTTGCGGTACCGAGTGCGGCAGGTATGCGTGGAATAGCAAATCAAGTCGGGAAGTTCATGCCGACCAAATACAAAAATATACTAAAAGATTTGGTTGAATATAGACCAATGAAAGAAATGTTGGCAGGTGCAACAGCGGGTGCGGCAGGGGGGTATTTTGAATCACCTTATGCACAAATCGCAGCAGAATTTGTAACACCAATGGTCGGACAAAATCTTTATACCGCTCTATCTACTTTTGCTAACAATAAATTTAGACGCAGAGCGCGGGACTTACAGAACGTGCCCGAAGAGATAGCCGCAGCAATACTAAAAGATTCTCTCGATCGTTCTGATTTGTCGGTTGAAGAAGCTTTGCAAATGTATGACGAACTTGGTCCCGAAGGTATACCGGCAGATATTTCAGCAGCATTTAGACGAGCATTAAGGAACGTAACAAGTCATGCACTTGTTGAAGGTCGTGCGAACACTTATTTGAATAACAGACATTTTGGTAAGTTAGACGATCTTGATAATTTTCCGGGGCAGGGTGGTCGTATAAGATCAGCATCCGAGGGTTTAAATAGTTACTCTGGAAATGCGTATGATTTTATTGATGATTACAAAGCAAAGGAAAAACCAGAGATCGATCGACTGTATAGTATACCGAAGCAGGTGACAACAATGCCTGAACCTGTACAGTTAATTTTAAATGAAAAAGGCGCAATGCCTCAAATGCTTAAAGCAGCAAGAAAAAGGGCAGAAATGCGTCAACCACAAGGGGGTGAACTTTCACCGTTTGCTTTAGTGGATTACACAAAAAGAGCATTCGACGGAAAAATTGGGGCAGCGTTGCGAAAAGGTGACAATGACCTTGCAAGTTCTTTGACTGCTCAAAGAAATAGACTCGTTAAAACAGCAGACCAACATTTCCCCGGTTATTCAGCAGCAAGGAAAAAGTGGGCCGGTGACGCTGCTATTGAAACCGCAGTCGAGCGTGGCATGAGATTGTTTGACACACCGACTCACGAAGTTAATGCTTTTATGAAGAACATGAGCGAAAGTGAACTTGATGCACTAAAAATCGGCGCAAGAGAAAAAATACTTGATCTAGTTGATACGGCACCGATGTCAAACGATATGGGTCGCAGAATCGTCAGAACACCAAGAAATCAATCATATATTAGAATGTTGTTTGGTAAAGATGAGGATGGATTTAAAAATTTTATAAAAACACTTGAACGAGAAGCAGATTTTTTAGCAACACGCAGATCGATCGGTGGTGGATCAGATACACAGCGAATCGCACAAGATAAACTAAATTCACAAATGAATGCTCGAACTGCAATGCTTGTTGCCAGTGATCCCACAGGGATTTCACAATACAGTTTTATCGCAGGTTTGATTGAAAAGTTTGGTGGTCAACGAAACGATAAATTATGGCAAGACGGATTGCGAATGGTTGGTGACGTTTTGCTCACTGCGCGGGGACCAAACGAAGTAGCACCACAACGTTTTGCAAGATTAGTGAGCGGAGGTAATGCTTACGAAATTTTAGAAACGATTTCACAGTTAGATCAGTTTAAAAAGAATTTTACGCCACAGTTGATGCGTTCACTTCGCGGAATGACAGCGGTTGAAATGGGCGAGGCATTAAGAAAGCGCGGTGAAAACAGAGACCAAAGAAATTCACAAGCAGCAATGGAAGCATCACCGGTTACTTTTGCAGCAGGTATATGATTGCCTTTGTGCTCGTCATAATTATTTCAGGTGAAGTGATCGCAAGGGATTGCACGACCGGTGCCTTGTGTTTCGAAACTGGTGAGCAATGCGAAAGGTTTGCCAGTCGCTTAAACAACCGACCCGATTTAAAAATACAAGCAAGGTGCGAAAAGCAACAAACGTTTGAACGTAGTGCCTTAGTGAAATTTAGAGCAAGTACATGACACCCAAAAAACTACAACCTAAAAGCAAGTACAACGAATTTGACCTTGATGATGACGGTACAGTCACCGATGAAGAGATTGATCGAGCGAAAGAAATGGTTGATCTTGAATTGCGCGAAAAGAAATCCGAAGCACAAAAAATGATGGCATGGTTGTCGATTGTCATAATGACCATTGCAACGATCGTATTATTCACACCTCTGGTGCCTGATAGCCGGGTTAATGCACTATCGGACCTTCTTGGACTGTTTTATTTTTCACTCTGCGGAATCGTCGGAACTTACATGGGCGCGACTGCTTTTATGCACCACAAGCCGACAAAATAAAAAACCGAAAAAAAATAATTGTAATAAATTGTGACCCCTAAATTCCTGGCACTCAAGGGTGCCGCATGTCATTTTATTAATCATTTTTGATGTTTTGAGTCTATGTTTTTCAGCACCAAACTTTTTTTTCGTCTGATGAACATTGACCTGTAGATCGAAATTTCGTCGATTTTGCCCCTTTCGTAAAAAACTGAAAAACCCGTTTGGTATAATACTCATGTGTCTAATAAAAGACACCATGTACCATTTGTTGATGGGCATGTCGTTATTTAACAATTTGAAGAGAGAGGCAAACATGAAATTTATTTTTCAAGTGCAGAGACCTATTGCAGAGTATTGTCAGATGTGTCAGCAGTTAGGTGAAGCGAAGTACGGTGTTAAGACTCACCGAAACATTCCGCTCGATACTTACGAAATCAAAATGTTTCATGGGAAAAAAGAAAAATGGGCTGTGTTGTGTGCTGACTGTTTAGCAAAAGCACACCTATCAGATGAAGTCGATGAAGTGCAGGAACCAGACGGATCACCATTTGATAAATCAAAATACTTTTTTCTAAGGGAACCAAACCATGAACATAAATGAGATCGATAAAAAAACAGCGGAAGCATTGGGTGTGTTGTATGAGTGGAAAGAAGCAAACAAAAAACCACGACAAACACGATTCACCAAAGATCAAGTCCGTGGTAATGCGATGCGGGTTTTGAATGTGATTGCTAATTTGAATCAATCAGAACGCAAGCGGGTCTTATCACACGCACTTAAACTAAATGAAATTTAATAA
>MDSZ01187192.1_pt1 | contig 15442 bp, 19 predicted proteins | sample 811201 | NCBI WGS metagenome assembly MDSZ01 (sample SAMN05326647, study PRJNA326480) | marine metagenome | isolation source: seawater | place: Indian Ocean: North | collected 2010
TAGCTATAAAAGTTGGACGACCTGCAGCAAGACAAATTAAAACCAAAAATAATAAATATATGGTCTCGGATTGTCCGTTAGCTGGCAAACATTTAAAACAATTGGAGTTGGATACAAATATTTCAAATAATGAGGCACTACATCCTATAGAATTAATGGCAAAAAGTTATAAGCTTTAAATATGCCAAAAGAAAAAAGATCTATCCAAAAAGAAGACATTATGCCTTTGGATGTATATTCAAAACAAAGAAAAGAACTACGAAAAAACATTGTTGAATTTAAAAAAGATAGAAGAGTTCCGTTAGGACCTTATGCTACATTTTATTTTGAGAGTTACGAAACAATGTTGGCTCAAGTACAAGAGATGCTATACATTGAAAAAGGAGGTGATGAACAATTGAAAGATGAGTTGTCAGCCTATAATCCCTTAGTACCGAATGGCAAAGAATTAACAGCGACCCTAATGTTCGAAATTGATAACCCAATCTCTAGAGCAACCTTTTTGGGAAAAGTAGGTGGAATTGAGGAAAAAGTTTATATGAAAATTGATGGAGACTTAATTAAAGCAATTCCAGAGGAGGATGTTGACAGAACTTCAGCAGAAGGAAAAGCTTCATCAGTTCAATTTATTCACTTTAAATTTAATGACGAACAAATAGGTAAATTTAAATTGAATTCATCGTTAATTGAACTCGGGATTGACCATGTTGAATATTCTCATTCAACAAAATTAAGTGAGTTAACGGTAAAATCACTGTCTGCAGATTTTAATTAATCGAACCCCAGATATTATTAATTTTAATCCATCCTTTATATTTTTCAGATTTAATTTTACACCATTCACCATTACATTTTTGAACAATTAAAAGTCTACCTTCTTTAATTTTGGCTATAGGTTCTGAAAAATTAGAGGGTTTTTTAAATAGAATTTTGTCTTCTAGTGGAATTATTGAATTAACTTTTTTTAATTGTGACCAATGAATCCATCCACTATTATTTTTAGAATCTATTATTCTTCTCCAATTTTCTTTTTTATCAATTTGTTTAATTGGTAGATGAATCTTTTTATAAACATACTTAATTGGTGACTCAAAACTTGGACCATATCTCACGTTTACTTTACTTTTTTTTAAAGAAAGAAAGATTTCATCTGAAACAACATTGAATGGAAAAAAAAGGCATAATAAAAGCAAAAAGTTAAATTTTTTAATCATTTAATTCAATCAAATCTTTTTTTAAACTTAACTTTTCTAAAATTAAGGTTTAATAGATCTATAATTAATATTTGATTTTTTAAGGTTTGGCCAATTTCCATTATCATCTTTAAAGCCTCATTAGCTTGTGTGGTACCCACTAATGATGCAGTTGTGCCAAGAACTCCTTCAAATTCACAATTTAAAATATCGTCAGAGATCTCTTTTTCTTGGTAAAAACTTTTTAAAGATGCTGTTTTTTTATCTTTAAAATCAAATGTAAATACATGACCATCAAATTTACTTATAGCACCGGTAACTAATTTTTTTTTAAATTTTTTACAATAATCATTTATTAAAAACTTAGTTTTAAAATTATCAGAACCATCAATGATAAGTTCATAATCTTTAATTATATTTGTAATATTTTTTTTGTTAAGCTTTGAGTTATAAGTCTTAATTTTTGTTAGTGGATTTATTTCTTTTAGCTTTTTTGCTGCCACACTAACTTTGAATTTTTTTAGGTCCTTTGAATTAAATAAGCTTTGTCTGTGAATGTTTGAAAGATTGACAATATCATCATCGATAAGACCAATAGTTCCAATACCTGCTCGTACTAGATTCTCTGCAGCAGGGCACCCTAAACCACCAACTCCAACAATTAAAATCTTAGAGGAAGAAATTTTTTTCTGTCCTTTTGCACCTATGTTTTTAAGAACTAATTGCCTTGAAAATCTTTCGATTTGAGATTTGTTTAGACTGTTTTTCATTTACCAGTTGAACCAAAACCTCCATCACCTCTTGTTGATTTTGGAAGCTCGTTAGTTTCCTCTAATTCCATTTTTATAATTGGAGTTAAAATCATTTGAGCGACTCTATCATTGTTATTAATCACAAAATTTTTAGTACTGTGATTAAATAAAATTATCTGAATTTCTCCTCTATAATCGCTGTCAATCGTACCAGGTGTATTTAAAACACTAATATTATTTTTTGCTGCCAACCCAGATCTTGGTCTAATTTGGATTTCATATTCCTCAGGGAATGCCAGTGATAATCCAGTTGGAACAATACAAGATTTACCAGGTTTTAAAGTTATTGATTTTTCTATAAATGCCATCAAGTCCATTCCTGATGCACCTTTAGTTTTATATGTGGGTAATTTAACAGATGGATTAAGTTTTTTGATTAAAACTTTAACCATTAGTTTAAATGACTAATAATTTTATCTACCACTTCATCCGAAATTTCAGATTTAGGTTTATAACTAAGTTTATCAATTTTATTATTTTTATAAAAAATCGAAACTTCATTAAATTCTGAGTCAAATCCAATTTTCTTATTCGATACATCATTTGCAATTATCCAATCACAATTTTTTTCATTAAGCTTTTCACTAGCGTATTTTTCCAAATTATTGGTCTCTGCCGCAAAACCAATAACAAGCTTAGGTCTCAATGAATTATGATTAGAGACATTCTTAAGAATATCTATATTTTTCTCGAGTTCTAAATTTAATTTATTTTGTTTTTTAATTTTTATCTTAGAAGTTTCTTTTACTTTATAATCACTTACTGCTGCTGAAAATATAGCAACATCGGCAGGTAAATTATTTAGAGTTGCCTGAAACATTTCTTCTGAAGTTTCAACTTTTATAAAATTAATGTTATTACTTATTTCTAAATTAGTTGGTCCAGAAATTAAAGTTGTTTCAAACCCTTTTTTTGATAGTGATTTTGCTATCTCATATCCTTGTTTACCACTTGATTTATTTGTAATAAATCTTATTGGATCAATATATTCTTTAGTAGGTCCTGCGGTTACAATTGCTTTGAACTTATTATTTGTTTTTATATTTTCAAAGTAACTCTCTAGCTCATTTACAATTTTAATTGGTTCGGACATTTTTCCTTCACCATATTCACCACATGCCATATCTCCGATTTCAGGTCCAATTAATCTATAGTCATAAGTTTTTAATTTTAATATGTTTTGTTTGGTGGATTGATGGTTCCACATTCTAACATTCATCGAAGGTGCGATAAAAATTTTTTTATTTGATGCAAGAGTAACTGTAGATGCCAAATCATCAGAATTCCCACTTGCAAGTTTAGATATTGTATTGGCTGTTGCTGGTGCAATTAAGATAAGATCAGCCCATCTCGATAGACTAATATGATCCATTTCTGCTTCATTTTCGATGCTAAAAAGATCCTGATAAACTTTGGATTGAGATAATGAAGTAATTGAAAGAGGTGTAACGAATTCAGCACCACTCTTGGTTAGAATTGTCTTTATAGTTACACCATTTTTTTTTAAAAGTCTTATTAATTCAAGGCTTTTATAAGCAGCTATTCCACCACAAATTATTAACAAAATTTTTTTATTGTTTAAATTATTCATCGTGTGAATTAAAATACCAATAGACCAAAAATTACAAGGATTAATAATCCAATAATAGACTGGTTTCTAAAAGCAGTCATTTCTAATTTTTTAGTATTTAATGCAGTATATGAATTTGAATTTTGTGGTATTTGTCCACTAGCTAAATATGTGAGTGCTTGATTTGCTTTATCCATTATTTCTGGAAATTCTGGTAATCTTTTAATAACTTCAGATGTGTTTTGTATTGTTTCATTAATTGTTGTCATTGGATTTTTTGTTTCTTTTAACCAGTTTTCTAAAACAGGTTTTGAAGTTGTCCAAATATTTGTATTAGGATTTAATTTTCTTGCTACCCCCTCTACTACAACCATTGTTTTTTGTAACATTAAAAGTTGTGGTTGAGTTTGCATGTTGAATTTTTCTGTCACATCAAATAATTGTTTTAATAGTTTTCCACCTGAAATATCTTTTACTGCTTGCCCAAAAATTGGCTCACCAATTGATCTTAAAGCTTGAGCAAGATCATCAATTGGGACATCTTTTGGCACAAGTCCTGCGATTAGATGTACTTCAGCAACTTTACGGTAATCTCTTTGAATAAAGCCAAATAGTATTTCAGCTAAAAATCTTTTACTCATTTTATCAAGCCTACCCATAATACCAAAATCAATTGGAACAATGTGACCATCATTATCAATAAATATGTTTCCTTGATGCATGTCTGCATGAAAAAACCCATCCCTTACAGCATGTCTTAAAAAATTTTGAATTATATCTTCTGCAATTTTTTCTGTATTGAAATTTTTTTTTTTAAGTTTTTCAGTTTCACGAATTGAAATTCCATCTATCCAATCTAAAGTCATTACATTTTCACTTGTGAAATTCCAATAAATATGCGGAACCTTAAAGCCAACATCATTTTTAGTATTTTCTGCATATTCATTTGCTGCAGCTGCTTCGAATCTTAGATCCATTTCTAGGTTGGTAATTTCTTTTAATAAAAAAACTACTTCAACCAATTTAAGCCTTTTTGTTTTTTTAATAAAAGACTCAATCAAAAAAGCAAAAAGCATCATAGCATCTATTTCCTCATTAAAAATCTTTTTAATGTTAGGTCTTAAAATTTTTATAGCTACATCTTTTATCGTTCCGTTATCATTGATTTGGGCCTTATGTACTTGAGCAATAGATGCTGCAGCAACAGGTTCACTCAAATTAATTATTGAATTATAAGTATCTTCACCTAAATCATTGCGCACCACCTCTTTTGCCTCTGTTAAAGAGAAAGGTGGTAACTTATCTTGTAGATTTTCAAGTTCTTTTGATAGTTCTTCTCCTATAATATCAGGTCTAGTAGCCAAGAACTGACCAAGTTTAATAAAAGTTGTTCCCATCGACTCTAGTGATCTCGATAATCTTTCACCTTCACTTATTTCAATGCTTATTTGTTTCTTTGTGGAAAAAGAAAATGCTAAAATTTTGAACAATATTTTTACTGCTAAAGGCGGTTCTTGAAATTTCGATGTAATATTTAATATATCTGATTTAGCAATTTTCCTTCCAAGTTTGAATAAAGTAATTAATTTTGTAATCATTATATTTTCCAACCACTATGTATAGAAACGATACCACCTGATAAGTTTTGATAGTCGCATTTTATAAAACCACTCTCTTTCATTAAATCAACTAGCTCATCTTGATTTATGAAATTTTCAATACTTTTAATTAAATATTCATATGGTTCTTTTTCACCCACTATTAGCTTTCCAATCACAGGAATAAATTTAGAATAATTTTTGTAAATAAATTCTAAATTTGAATTTTGAATCTTTGAAAATTCAAGACATAAAAACCGACCGCCAGGTTTTAGAACTCTATAAGCCTCATTCAAAGTTTTACTAAGATCTTTAGTATTTCTTAGTCCAAAACTAATACTATAAAAATCAAATTTATTATCCTCAATTGGTAATTTTTCAGCCGAAGAAACTAACCATTTTAGGTTATTAAAATCTTTGAGTTTTTCTCTGCCTTTTTCTATCATTCCTTTATTTGGATCTACACATGCTATTTTAGCATTTTTGTTAACCATATTCAGGAATAACTTTGCTACATCTCCAGTACCACATGCAACATCTATCAAATTTTGTTGAGATGAGGCATTCATCATGTTTATTAAATTTTTTTTCCATAATCGATGAACTCCCAAGGACATTATGTCATTCATTATATCGTATCGATCATATACTTGATCAAAGACATTTTGCACTAGCCCTTTTTTATTTTGAAGATATTGTTGCATATAAATTTATATATTCAATATAGTATGAAATGCCAGAATTACCAGAAGTAGAAATAGTTAGACAATCACTTAATAAAAAAATTAAGGGAAAAATCATTAAAAAAGTAATAGTAAAAAATAGAAATTTAAGATTTAAGGTTCCACAAAATTTAGAAATTTTTTTAGAAAATCAAAAAATTTTAAAAGTGGATAGGTTTTCAAAATATTTACTTTTATCGTTAAGAAACAATTATGTATGTATAATTCATCTTGGAATGTCAGGAACCATTCATTTAATCAAAGATAGGCATAAAGAGTTTGTTACTAATACGAGTTTTTATAGTGCTCCAAATTTACCAAAAAATCATAACCATATAGAGATATTATTTAATAAACTTAGATTAGTTTATAATGATCCAAGGAGATTTGGTTTTTTTCAGATTTTAGAAAAAAAAGATCTTTTCAAAAAAAGATTTAATAAATTGGGTCCTGAACCCTTCAGTAGAAAATTTAATTTAAATTATATAGATTTTAGTTTTAGAAATAAGAAAAAAAATATAAAAAATTTTTTATTAGACCAAAAATTTGTTTCAGGCATTGGAAATATATATGCTAGTGAAATTTTATATTTAAGTAAAATAAATCCTCATAGAAAGGCAAAAAATTTAACCAAGCAAGATTGTAAAAGAATTTTGGTTTATTCAAAAAAAGTATTAAAAAATGCAATTCATAAAGGAGGTTCGAGTATACGAGATTTTAAAAATGTCTTGGGTATAAAAGGAGGTTTTCAAAAAGAATTTAAAGTTTATCAAAGAGAAGGATTAAATTGTAAAAGGAAAAATTGTAGAGGCACTATAAAAAAAAAATTTATTTCTAAGAGGTCATCCTTTTTTTGTAATTTTTGTCAAAATTAATCAATAATTTGATTGACCAACAAGATTTCACAAGATATACCCCTGCGGAAATGGCTAATACAAAATCAGCAATCAAAAGAATTAGAAGAATATCCAAACAAACAGCTGTGAATAAAGCTAGAAGAAGCAGATATAAGAATGCTTTAAAAAAAATGAACCTCCTGATTGAAAAAAAAAAGAAAACTGAAGCGTTAAAATTCTTACCCAAGTTGAATTCAGAGTTAATGAAAATTGCAAAAACTGGAATTATAAAAAAACAAAATGCTTCAAGAAACGTTTCTAGAATTACAAAAAAAATTTCTTCTCTATAAGTTTAAATTGAAAGTTGTTTAAAAAAATACAACCTGAGCACCTACATTATCTGTATAAAACTTTTTCGTTACTACAATATTTAGATTAAGTAAATTTATTTGATATTAAGATTCAATTCACAATTTTATTCTATAAAAAAATTTTTCAAAGTCTTTGTCAATAAGAAAATAAAAAAAAAATTTTTTCTACAATCTAAGATTTTATTTTTTTTTGGTTTTATAAAATTATTTGTTGCAATAATTTTATAATGGTCCTAACTGAACTCTCCCCAGTATTTATGAATAATTCATACAAAAATAAAAAAATTAATAATTTTAACTCCCAAAAATTTGATTGGGAAATAATTCAATCTGATATGAAAAATAAGTTTGGTTTAGATATTTATGAAAGTTGGTTAAAAAAAATAAATTTCGAGGAAGAATTTAATAATTACGTTTTGTTGTCTGTCCCTACCAGATTTATTCGTGATTGGATTACGTCAAGATACTTAGATCAAATTCTTCAGATTATAAGAGACAAAAAAAAGGAGATTATAAGAATAGAGTTTAAAATATCTGATCAAAATAAAACCAATGATAATGATAATAGAAATATAAAATTAATTGATAGTAATAAAGAAAATATATCATTTATAAAAGACTCTTATCTTCAGTATAATAGAATAGATCCGAATAAAAGATTTGAGAATTTTATTACAGGCTCTTGTAACAAGCTTGCTTATGAGGCTTCACTTAAAGTTACAGAAAATATTTCACACTATAACCCTTTGTATATTTATGGTGGTGTTGGAATGGGAAAAACACATCTTTTAAATTCTATAGGATACGAATTAAAAAATGATAATAAAGTAATGTTTATATCAGCAGAAAGATTTATGTATCAATTTGTTAAGTCAATTAAATCGAATGAAATGGTGAAATTTAAAGAGTATTTTAGAAATACAGATATTTTGTTGATAGATGATATTCAATTTATGAATGGAAAAGAGGCAATGCAAGAAGAGTTTTTTCATACTTTTAATGCTTTATTAGAAAAAGGTTCTCAAATTATTGTCTCAGCAGATAGACCTCCCAGTAAATTATCTAGAATACAAGAAAGGATAAAGTCAAGATTTTCAGGAGGTTTAGTAGTTGATATACAAAAAACTGATTATGAATTACGAAAAAAAATAACTAATAATAAAATATCTGAACTTAATAGTTTGTATCCAGATCAAATAAATTTTTCTGATGAAATAAAAGAATTTATCAGCTCTGAAATTACCGCTAGCATTAGAGAATTAGTTGGTTCAATTAACAGGGTAGTGTCATTTTCAAGAATATATCAAAAAGTTCCAAATTTATCAGAGGTAAAAGTAATTTTAAAAGATTTACTAAATATATCTGAAAATAAAGTTACTATAGATTTAATTCAAACTGTTGTTTGTAAATTTTTTAAAATTAGTAAAAATGAGATGTTATCTTCAAGAAGATCAAGGTATTTAGTAAGGCCAAGACAAACAGCAATTTATTTAACAAAAATTTTAACTTCAAAGTCTTTACCAGAAATTGGTCGAGAATTCTCAAATAGAGATCATACAACCATAATTCATTCTGTTAAAACAATTGAAAAGCTCAAAGAAAATAATCAAGAAATGATAGACAATATAAATAAATTAAAAAATCAAATACTTTATAACAATAAAGAAAATGAAATTTAGCGTAAATCAACAAGATCTTCAAAAGGCATTGAATTATTGTCAAGGTGTAATAGAAAAAAGAAGTACTTTGCCAATATTATCAAATATTTTATTAGTGGCACAAAATTCTAATCTAACAATTACAGCTACAGATTTAGACCTTATATTTATTCATCAAATTAAAGATATAGAAATTATTGAGGAGGGTAAAACAACCACAACTTCATCTATAATGTACGATATTGTAAGAAAATTTACACCTGGGAAAAAAATTAATTTAACTATGAACAATTCTAATAAATTGCACTTAGAGTCTGATAAGTCTAATTTTAATTTAAATTGTTTGAGTGCGTCTGAATTTCCACTAACTAATGAAAATTTTAATCAAAATGAATTTTCAATCAAATCAAAAAACCTGTTAAAATTACTAAATAAGTGTAAATTTTCTGTATCTAATGATGAGACAAGACACTATTTAAGTGGAATCTATTTACATCAGACAGAGGTAGATGAAAAAATATATCTTACAGCAGTAGCAACTGATAGTCATAGGATGTCAATTTCAAAAATAAGATTAGATCAAAAAATAAATTTTGAACCAATTATATTACCTAAAAAAACCATCTTTCAACTTTGTTCAATATTGGATAATTTTGATGGTGATGTAAAAGTTTCTAATATGAAATCTAAAATAAAATTTGAGCTTAAAGATAGTATTTTGATTTCGAAATTAATTGATGGAAAATTTCCTAATTACATTCAAGTAATTCCAAAAAATAATCAAAAAAAATTAGAAATTAGCTTGAAATTATTTTTAGACTCAGTTGATAGAGTTGCCTCAGTTTCACTTGATAAAAAAGATGGTGTTAAATTTAGCTTGTCTCAAGGTAGTTTGAATTTATCAGTTAATAATACTAATAGCGGAGATGGAAAAGAGACATTATCTGTAAAATTTGATCATGACTTAGAAATAAGTTTTAATTCTAGATATTTAATTGATGTTGCCTCACAAATTGAAGGTGACAATATTGAATTGTTTTTTAATGACACGGGATCTCCAGCCTTGATAAAAGATCCTGGCGATTTTGATAGTATTTTTGTTGTAATGCCTATGAAAGGTTAGTTTATTAAATCAAGTTCTGAATAGATATTCTTTTCTAAATTTTTAAGAAAACTTTCTTTTTCTAGGCCAGGAGCTATTGGCTTTAGAATTGAAATGATTATTTCTTTATTAGGAATCTTATTGCCTATTTTGGGCCATACATATCCAGAGTTTATTGCAACTGGTTGACAGAAAATTTTTAATTCTTCATAAATTCTGGCAGCACCTTTTTTAAAGAAAGGTCTTTCAGTCGGAGCCACTCTGGTGGCTTGGGGAAAAATAATTAAAGGTCTATCTGTATTTGTAACTACTTTCGATATATCATCAAAGAAATTTATATTTTCTTTTGATACTTTATTTCTTTTTATAGATATAGAACCAATTTTTTTTAGATACCATCCAAATATTGGTATTAGGAGTAGTTCTCTTTTCAAAATGAATACAGGTGCATTGAATATTGTTTGTAGATAAAAAGTTTCAAACATTGACTGGTGAGATGAAGCAATAAAAAATTTATTATTTTGTATGATATTTTCTTTTCCTTTGATAGTGATTTTTGTTGAGAGAAAATATTTTAAACATATTCCAGACCAGTGTCCCATTAATTTTCCACCAAATAATACAATTTTTTGTGACAAAAATAGACTCGGAAGAAATATAAGGGATATTATAATAATTCCTGTAAAGAAAAATAAAGAAAAAAAAAAATTTCTAATCATCTTTTAGTATTACATTAGCTCATTAAGACTCTGTCTTTTGCTTATAATCTTTACTTTAAAGTTTTTAATTAGTATCTCAGCTGGTTTTGGTCTCAGATTATAATTTGAACTTAAAGACATTCCATACGCACCGACATCACAAATAATTACCAGTTCATCTTCATTTAATTTTTGAAATTTTTTAATTGAAAGAAACTTGTCCGTGCTTTCGCATATTGGACCTACAAATTCGTAAATTTTGTTTATTTTTCTTACTTTTTTAATTCCTGGAATTATAAGATGTTTTGCATTATATAATGCCGGTCTTAATAAATCATTCATTGCAGCATCAATAATAACAAAATTTTTTTTATACCCTTCTTTTATATATATAATTTTTGATATTAAAATTGCAGTATTTCCAATAATCGATCGACCTGGTTCAAAAATAATCTTAGAATTATGTTTTTTTAAAAATCTTTTAATACTTAATGAATATTTTTTAAAATTTAGTTTTTTATTTTTTCTTTGATAGTCAATGCCCATTCCACCACCTAAATCAATGTATTCAAATTTATATTTCGATTTTTTAATAATTCTGTCTAGAACTTTTAGCATCTTTTCATAGGGTTTATTGTCAAGAATTTGACTTCCTATATGAACACTTAAACATTTTAAATCTAAAGTTTTTGATTTTTTGATATAATTTACTAAATTTAAAAAAGTTTTCTCAGAAACACCAAATTTATTTTCTTTTTTTCCAGTTGATATTTGACTTAAAGTTTTTGCATCAGTATTAGGATTGAGTCTAATACCTACATTAATCTTTTTCTTTTTTTTTCTGCCAATTTTTTCAATTGTTAAAAGTTCACTTTTTGACTCAGTATTAATTAATAAAATTCCTTTATCCACTGCGTAATTAATTTCATTTTTTGTCTTACCAACTCCAGAAAATACAATTTTAGAAGGCTTTATTCCAGATCTAAGAACTTTCATAAGCTCTCCAATCGAAACTACATCAGCACCCAGTCCAAGTTTTCCAATTTCTTGTAGCAAAGTTTTATTTGAATTAGCTTTTACAGAAAAACAAATCATTGGCTTAATCTGATGAAAATTATCTTTAAAATCTTCGATATTTTGTTTTAATTTTTTATAAGAATAACAATAAAGAGGTGTCCCATATTTCTGAGCTAGAGTTTTAGTTTTCAAACCATCAATTAATAAATTTTTTTCTTTATATTTCATAACACCACTTTTGATTTAGTGATATTAATCTTTGTTTTTGGTTCTTTAAAAATGGGATCACTTTTTTTTCCACACGAAATAAGTAATGTGCTTAAAACAATAATAAATAGTATTTTTTTTATCATAATTGTCTTTTATATTTTACTATCATCTTTTTAATGTTATCAAAAGATGTTCCTCCATAAGATTTTTTCGAATTAACAGAATTTTTTAGATTAAATACTTTTAAAACGTCTTTTGTTAAATCTGGTTCAATATTTTTTAGTTCCTCATAAGTAAGTTTTTCTAAACCCTTTTTCTTTTTTTCTGCATAATTTACAATTTCGGCTGTTTTTTCGTATGCTTTTCTAAAAGACATTGAATTATTTCGCACAAGATAATCAGCTAGGTCAGTAGCTGTCAAAAAGCCAAAATTTGCTAACTCTAACATTTTTGTTTTATTCGGATTAATATTATTTAATATTTCATCCAATATTTTAAGACAATTAATTAAATAATCATTTGATTTAAAAACAATTTCTTTATCATCTTGTAAATCTTTAAAATAGGATAAAGGCAAACCTTTTAATATTGTAAGCATTGAGAATAAATTTCCAAACATCATACCTGATTTTCCTCTCAAATATTCGAGCGGATCTGGATTTTTCTTTTGCGGCATAATAGAAGATCCAGTAACAACCTTATCAGATAAATTTATTAATTTAAAACCATCTGAATTCCAAATAATTAATTCCTCTGCTATTCTTGATATGTGCATCGAACAAACTGAACAAGAGTATAAAAAATCTAAAACAAAATCTCTATCTGAAACTGTATCTATAGAATTATTTGTTGGCTTTTTAAAATTTAACTTTTTAGTAGTATAATTTCTATCTATATTAAATGTAGTACCTGATAAAGCTGAAACTCCTAAAGGATTTTCATTCAAACTTTCCATATTGTTAAAAAATCTTTTTTTATCTCTATTAAACATTTCAACATAAGCCATTATATAATGAGCAAAGGAAATAGGTTGTGCATTTTTTAGATGAGTAAAACCTGGCATAATAGTTTGAATATTTTTCTCAGCTAATTTTAAAGTAGTTTTCATAACCTTATCAATATTATTGATTATCTTTATTGAAGATGATTTCATCCATATTTTTAAATCAGTAATCACTTGATCATTTCTAGAACGTGCAGTATGTACGTAACCGGCATCGTCACCTATTATTTGAAATAATCTTTTTTCAATATTCATATGAATATCCTCATACTCATTTTTAAATTCAAATTTATTTTTTATTATTTCTTTTTCAATACAGTTAAGGCCATAAATAATCTTATTTTTAATTTTGAAGGAAATAATTTTTTGTCTAAAAAGCATTTCAACGTGTGCAATAGAGCCAGCAATATCTTCTTTAAAAAGTTTTTTATCAATATTAAGAGACCCACCAACCTTCTGAAAAAGGCTAGAGGAATTCCTTTTTATACGAGTATTCCAAATTGCCTTGTTGTTTTTATTTTTTACCATGATAATTAATTATACCTATTTAACATGAGATTTTTAATAATTTTAATATTTTTAATAACTAACTCATTTGCAAATGAAGCTTCTGGTATTAAAAATCTTATAATTATTAAGGAGTTAAAAAGATATGATAATTTGGTCTTGTTGGATGCTAATAAAAAACAAATTGATTTAAATAATTATAGAGGAAATCTGATTTTATTAAATTTCTGGGCCACTTGGTGTGCTCCTTGTAAGGATGAAATGCCATCATTAAATTTTCTTCAAAAAAATGATAAATTAAGCAATCTTAAAATTTTTCCAATTAATGTAGGACAAGAAAAAGTTGAAAAAGCTAAAAAATTTTTTAGAGATTTAGAAATAAATAATTTAGATTTATATTTTGATAATCAAATGAATTTGGCAAAAAAATTTTCTTTAAGAGGAATTCCAACATCAATTTTCTTAAATAAAGAAGGTGAGGAATTCGCCAGAGTAATTGGGTCGACTGATTTTCAAAATAAAGAATTTTTAGATTGGTTGTCTTCTTTTAATTAATTTTTAAAAAAATATGCAAAACCAACAAGAGCCAAGATGGCAATAAATTGTAATAAAACTCTAAGCTGCATCAATTTGTTAGAATACTTTTTACTTGTCTCACCACCCTTAAATAAAGTTCCAATACCAAGAATAAGCACTATTCCTACTGTCACTAGTAACATAATTGATAATATTTTTAATATTGTTCCTGTAAACATATTTTGTATTGTAAGTTGTTTTAAAAATAAAAAAACATAATTCATAAAGTATGACATTTTGTCTAGAGTCAACAATTATTAAGCCAGAGAAAAATATAAGAATTAATAATGCTATTGTTCTTCTTCACGGTTATGGAGGGGATGGTAAAGATATAAGCATGTTATCCTTAAATTGGAAAAGACATCTGCCTAATACAATTTTTATATGCCCTAATGGCCCTGAGAAATGTTCATTAAATCCAGGTGGCTTCCAATGGTTTGATTTATCAAATGATGACCCAAATTATATTTTAAAAGAATTAAAAAAATCTGAAAAGAAGCTAGAACAATTTATTGAAGAAATAAAAAAAAAATTTGATCTAACAAACGATAAAATTTGTCTATCTGGTTTTAGCCAGGGCTGTATGATGTCTATAAATGTAGGGCTTGCTGCAAATGAAAAATATAATTGTATTGTTGGTTTTTCAGGAAAAATAGTTGATCAATCATATTTAAGAGAGAATAAAAAAAATTCAACAAATATACTACTAATTCATGGTGAGGATGATGAAATAGTGCCTCCTAGTTTTATGCTAGAGGCTAAAGATTTTTTTATTAGAAATAACCTCAATATAGAGACACACTTAATTAAAAATTGTGGACATCATATTCCTATAGAAGCATCAAGTATAGCATTAAATTATATTTTAAAAAAATTTTTATAATTGCTTAGTGTTGAAAAAATTTTTTTTTTAAGTTAAGATTTAGATATGAATAGCTTTATTGAACAAGATGTATCATTAGAAAAATGTCCTGCATTAGTTTTAAATGCTGATTATAGGCCTTTAAGCTATTATCCTTTGTCATTATGGTCTTGGCAAGACACAGTAAAGTCAGTCTTCCTGGACAGAGTAATTATAGTGAGTAATTATGATAGAATTGTTAGAAGTCCGTCATTTAATATGAAATTACCAAGCGTAATTGCTTTAAAGGATTACATTGTTCCACAGTCTAAGCCGAGTTTTACTAGATTTAATGTTTTTCTAAGAGATAAATTTTCTTGTCAATATTGTGGAAGTAATGAAGAATTAACATTTGATCATTTGTTGCCTCGATCAAAAGGAGGAGAGACTCATTGGGATAATGTTGTAACTGCTTGCTCTGCCTGTAATGTAAAAAAAGGTGGAAAATTGTTAAAGTTATCTGGGATGAAACTTTCTCAATATCCTTATCAGCCATCAACTGAAGATTTACATAGAAATGGTAAAAATTTCCCACCGAATTATCTTCATAAAAGTTGGATGGACTACTTATATTGGGATGTAGAACTAGAAGCTTAAATTAAATTTTTTCAGAAATATTTATTGCTAATTTTGAGCCAGTCTTAATGATTTTGTCCATAATTGAGTAA
>MDSZ01042301.1_pt1 | contig 15440 bp, 14 predicted proteins | sample 811201 | NCBI WGS metagenome assembly MDSZ01 (sample SAMN05326647, study PRJNA326480) | marine metagenome | isolation source: seawater | place: Indian Ocean: North | collected 2010
ATCTTTTTCAACAATTTGATCTTCAATGATTTCATTACATATTTTTAATTCTTCATAATTAGAATCTAAATCTTCGATAAAGGACAGCTTACTTTTTAACTGACTTATCTCTTTTAGGGTAATTTTTGCATTACTGGAATCCAGCCAAAAATCTTGTTTATTTGTTTGATTTTCAAGAAGAGTAATTTTCTCTATTATAGAATCAAGGTCAAAGATGCCTCCGAATACCAAGGTATCTATCTGACATTTTATCTGAAATTTCTTTGTATTGACTATATTCCATAAACTGTTTATAATTTAAAAAGATTTAATTAGCAATCAATATAGCTTTCTATTACCTTTATTATTTTCATAGTATCAAAAACATCGTGAACTCTTAGTATATCTGCGCCATTGGCTGCAGCTATAGAATTCATGCAAATTGTCTCTAAAAGCCTATTTTTAGGCTTTATATTATTGTTTGTATCTAGAAACGATTTACGAGATAAGCCTATTAACACTTTAAAACCTAACTCTTTAAACTTTGATATATTTTTAATAATCAAATAATTATCTTCATTTTTTTTTCCAAATCCTATTCCTGGATCCAAAATTATATTTTCATCCGGAATGCCATAAGATTTTGCAACTAAAATTCTATCCTCAAAAAACTGCATTATATTATCAATAATAGATGTATAGTTAGTGTTGAACTGCATATTTTTAGGATTTCCCTTCATATGCATCAATACAATAGGGACGTCATAAGAGAAAGATAGTTCAAAAATTCTTTCATTATATCTACCTGCATAAATATCATTAATCATTTTGTATCCATTTTCTAATGCATATTTAGCAACTTCATACTTATACGTATCAATAGAAAAAGTTTTATTCTTATGCTTTAAAATCTCACTTTTACTTAAAATGGAAATTCTTTTTATTTCATCTTCACTAGATATTTTTTCTGCTCCAGGCCTTGAAGACTCTCCTCCTACATCAACAATATCAGCTTGAAATAGCTCTGAATCTAATTTTTCAAATATTTTAGTATTTGTTTTTTTTAAATTATCTTGATGACCATCAAAGAATGAATCAGGAGTAATATTTAAAACTCCCATAATTTGAATTTTTTTCATTTTAAATCTAAAAAGTCTAAGAGCTTCTTCTTTCTCTTTTTTCCAAAGGATCCTTTTCTGATTCAGCATTAGATAACTTGCCATTTTTTATTATTTCAGTCATCTCTTCTCCGCTAATAGTCTCCTGATCTAATAATGCCTTTGCTATGTCATGTAAAGATTTAATGTTCTTATTTAGAATATTAATAGCATTTTGCTCTGCATTTTTAACCAAACTAGAGACTTCTTTATCTATACTTGAAGATAATGCATCACTAAAATCTCTACCATAAGATATTTCCCTACCTAAAAAGACATCATCTGAGCCACTCTTAAAGTGTAGTGGGCCCACATTTTCACTCATGCCCCATTGAGTTACCATATTTTTAGCAATATCTGTAGCTACAGCGATATCGTTACCAGCGCCTGTAGTAGTATCATTAAAAATTATTTTTTCTGCACATCTACCACCCATTAATATATCTAATCTACCCAATAAATATTTTCTTGAATAATTATGCTTATCTTCTGCAGGAATTTGAGCTGTTAAACCTAAGGCTCTACCTCTTGGAATAATAGTAACTTTATGCACAGGATCTGCATTTTTGGTAAATTCTGCAACTAAAGCATGCCCAGCTTCATGATATGCAGTTATCTCTCTTTCATGTTCTGGTATAATCATGCTTTTTCTTTCGATTCCCATAAGAATCTTATCTTTAGCTTCTTCAAAGTCTGACATAGAAACTTTTTTCCTATTTTTCCTCGCAGCATGCAAGGCCGCCTCATTCACTAAGTTTTCTAAGTCAGCTCCTACCAATCCAGGAGTCCCTTTTGCAACGATATCAAGCTTCACATCTGAATCTAATGGTACTTTTTTTGAATGAATTTTTAAAATAGCTTCTCTACCTTTTGTATCTGGAGCATCAACAACAATTTGTCTATCAAATCTGCCTGGACGCAATAGAGCCTTATCCAGCACATCTGGTCTGTTTGTTGCGGCTAATATAATCACGCTATCATCTGTGCCAAAACCATCCATTTCAACTAAAATCTGATTTAGAGTTTGCTCCCTCTCATCATGTCCACCTCCTAGCCCAGCTCCTCTATGCCTACCTACAGCATCAATCTCATCAATAAATATTATACTAGGGGAATTTCTTTTTGCCTGAGAAAATAAATCTCTAACTCGACTAGCCCCAATCCCTACAAACATCTCTACAAACTCAGCGCCACTAATTGTAAAAAAAGGAACTCCAGCTTCACCCGAAACTGCTTTAGCTAGCAAGGTTTTTCCAGATCCTGGAGGGCCCAACAAAAGCGCTCCCTTTGGAATTTTAGCTCCAATAGCGGAGTATTTTTTAGGGTTTTTAAGAAAACCTACAATCTCCTTTAACTCAAATTTAGCCTCGTCGCAACCAGCAACGTTCTTAAAAGTTGTAATAGGATTTTCAGGAGATACAATTTTAGCTTTACTTTTTGCAAAGTTAAATATGCCACCGCCACCGCCAGAATCCTTCATTCTTCTCATAATAAAAAACCAAAAACCAATAATTAACAGCCATGGAGAAAGGCTTACAAAATAATCAAAAAAACCAGGAGTAGGTTGACTAAATTTTAAAACGGTATCAACTTGCGGCTGGTAGATTGTTATATCAGGAATATCTACAGAAAATCTAGAGGAATCAGATAAAATTCCGGCACAATGAGTATTTTCTTTGCCAGTACAATTTAACTCTTCAATTTGGCCAGATTCTAACTTTGCTTTAAACTGCCCTAAAGTAAGCGCCTGACTACCTTCTCCACTTACAATCTGCATAAGAGAAACAACAACTACAATTAAAAGAATCCAAATAAAAAAGTTATTTTTATTATTAAACTTAAACTCTTTTTTAATATTATATTTTTTCTTCATATCTATTAACCTATTAACTCATATATATCTTCAAGATTTCTATATTTCTCATCATAATCTAATCCATAGCCAACTATAAATTCATTTTTTAATAAAAATCCATACCATAGTAATTTATCATTAATATTATTTTTTTCTCTTAAAAATATAGTTCCAATATAGATTTTTTTAGGATTAAACTCTAATAAGGTCTTTTTTATAGCCTTAATTGTATTTCCAGTATCTACGATATCCTCAATAATTAAAATATTTTTATCTTTGATATTTATCTTGTTCGAATATAGGACTTTTGGATTTGCATTACTTTCTTTGCCTCCATAGTAAGAACTGCAAGATATAGTATCATAAGGAACGTCTATTTTCAAACCTCTAAGAATATCATGCATAAAATAAAAAGCTCCATTCATTACACCTATTATAATCAGATCTTCATTTGCAAATTTATCATCTATAATAGTGCATAATTCAGAAACTTTATTTGCAAGATCTTCTTTTGATATAATTTTTTTTAATTTTATTTCATCCATATTATTTTTTGCCCACCTCTTTTACTAGATTTATATTGCTTGTCAAAAAAAACACCAGGAACCCAAACTATATTACCATTACAATCTTCCACAACGGGATATTTATCTTTAAAAATTAAAGGCACTTTCATTTTTATCAATAGGTCGCTAATTTTTTTATTTCTTTTTGAAACTTTATCCCCATGTTTCCAAGGCCTTACATATACTCCCCTCGAAAAAAAAATTTCATCTATTATAATCTCATCCTCAATATTTGACTCTATGACATCTTTATCATCACAAGCAATCTTACCTAATCCCCAACTAAAATTACAATCTATTTTTATTCTAGATATATCAACATCATCTAAAAAACTATCATTATAAATAAAAACTCCCTCCCTATCTTTCAAAATCATAATGTCATCAAAAAAAATGAACTTAGAGCCCGTTTTTGAGGTTGTAATAAATTTTAAAACCTCTAGCCAAAAAGACTTACGTTTATCTATTTTTAAATTGAAGAATTTACCTAATATAGTAGAAAGAAAAATTTTTAATTCTATTAAATCATATTTAAAGATATCATCCAGTTTTAGAAAGAGGTACTTGTATTTGTAATCAAATTCTATTTTTTCTATACTATCATTTATTTTATTTTTAGTCTTTTTAAAACTATTTATGCTTCTAAGATTTATTTCTTTCATTTTATTAATTAAAAAGGAATCTCTTATTAAGTAAGGCATTACAAACTTTCTAACCTTATTTCTAACAAATGAAATATCTTTATTAGAAGGATCTTCAAAATAAACCACATTATTAATTCTAGCATATTTAATAATGTCTTCTTTCCTAATTTCTAATATAGGCCTATATATTGATTTAAATTTTTCTCTAATACCTTGTAATGAGACGTAATCACTTCCATCAATAAACTTCATAACAATAGTTTCAAGCTGGTCATCAAAATGTTGAGCCGTAAACGTGAAATCTATATTTTTTTCTATATGAAAGCTATTTAATACATTATATCTAATAGAGCGAGCTTCAGATTCAAAGTTATTTTTATCGTTTATTATAGCTAAGTGGATATTTTTATTGCTAGTTTTAATTTTTATATTATCTATATAATCCGATACTTTTTTTGAATAACTACTAGTAGAATAATTGATATATGTTATAAATAAATCAATATCATATTCTTCTTTTAAATCATTTAAAACATTTAAAAGACAGGCGCTATCCATGCCTCCAGAATAAGCTAATTGAATTCTAATTTTATTTGATTGTATTTGCCTTTCTTTTATATATAAATCAAGCTTCTTTCTTACATGACCTAACATAAAACAATGCTAAACCTCTTCAAAAAAGAAGGGTTTAAGATGTTGAATTTTATCTTCATAAGAATTGGGATACATAAACCATTCGGCAACAGATATAGAGCTTAATAAAGAATTCCCATCTTGAGGAGTAAAACAGAAACCTGATATTTCATTGCCATTTCTAATATTTAGGCTTGGAACAGATATGACAGTCTGATTTAAGATTCTTCCAAAATGGCCATGGTCCCTACCAAAAGAAAAGACTTCATTAGCACTAACTTTATCCGTTAAAGCAATACGGTCGTTTGATTGCAATAAATCCAACACTTTTGACATATTAGTTTCTTCTTTTACTTTTAAATAAAATTGAAGAATATGCATATATTGAGAATTAACTTTCATTGCAGATGAAAAAAAGTTCATTTTTTGACCTAATGTTTTAAAAAGTAAATGAGCATCTCTAGCATGATGAGTTCCAAAAACATCATCATCATGACTACCAACTACTGGACCAGGGATAAAACTTTTTGTTTGACTTATATCATTAGCTCTTCTTATTAAATTAAATCTACCCTCTAATAGATTATCAGGATTTGAATGAGAGGCTAATGTTTTTACAATACAAGATAGGTTGTGAGTATTGCATGAAACGACATGTATGAATCTATCTTCCCCATGAACTAAAGACTCATCATTAATACCTCTAGCATACATTTTTCCAAAACCAAACTCACTTCCTTGAGCAATAAAACCTAGAGTATTGTCTAAATATTTTTCATAATATTTAATCTTGTTATCATGCCCATATCCTTTTGGTGTGCAATCTATTACAACAGAAGCTCTATTTATAGCCTCCTCAACAGTAAAAGAAGGTTCCATACCTAAATCTTTAAATCCTTGAAACTTCTCCTCATTAGTAGTAAGGCGAGCCCCTCTATTTATTAAGCTATGTACTTTAGACCTATCTGTAGTTAAAGGCGTATTTTTATGAAAGGTAACATCATCAATACCTAATTCATTTTTTAAGTCACAAAATAAGCCAGTTAAAGGCTCTCCAATTGTACCAGTTCCTACAATATGAACTATTTTTTTAGACATAGCTAAACTCCTATTATATTAATATTCATAATCTACTTTATCCATAAGGAAGCACTGTAATTTATCAATACCATTTTCTTTTTCAAAAACTAATTGCTCATCTGCTTCGGTTCCTTTATCTAAAACTTCATCAACTATATTAATTATAGATAAATTGTTAAGCTCATCTAAAGAAGGATATATATTATCTATCATTTTATATATATAGTCCTTAATAGATATTTTTTGACCATCAAAGCAATCTGTTATTATAGCATCAAAACCAAATCTTGTTGCCTTCCAAAAAGAATCATTTAATATTTCATAATTCATGTCTTCAATATTTTTATTTATTTTTACTTTTTCATCATAAGAATGGACTAAAGCTTGAGTTAAAGCAACTAACATCTCGGTTCTCTTCAAAGATCTTTGCACATCACAAACCCTATACTCTAATGTTCCATAATCTAAATGAGGTCTAATTTTCCACCATATTTGCCTAGGTTTCTGAATAGATTTTGTATCTATAAGAGTTCTCACCAAGCTTATATAACTTTCAAAAGACTCTATTTTAACCGGAATATTTGTTTTTGGAAAAGCTCCAAACTGCATTGTACGAGAAGATTTAAAGCCCGTATTAACTCCTTCAAAAAAAGGGGAATTTGTACTTAATGCCAACAAAGCTGGAATCCACCTTCTTGTAGCATTTGTAATTTTAATAGCTCTATCTGGGTTGTCTACAGATATATGTATATGAGTAGAAAAAGTAATGTTCCTTTGAGCATAATACTGCAATTGATCTGCCACCCAATTATAAGAATTATTAGATACAAATTTTTGCTCTGAAGCTAGAGCTGTAGGATGAGTACCACTTACTCCAATTTTAAAGCCCTCTGCCTCACCTATATCTTTTAATTCAGATCTCTGCTTTGCTAAAAAAGAAATAGATTCTTTTACAGTTTCACATATTGGGGTGTTAGTTTCTATTTCTGACAATAATAATTCATATGAGTATCTATCTTTATCTGACACTAAAGACATTATCTCATTAGCTTTATTTATAAGCAATCCAGAAGAGGGGTCACAAATCATAAATTCCTCCTCTACACCAATGCTATAATTTCTTTTTTGACTATATATTTTTCTATAATTATCTAAAGACTTCATAAAGCAATATTTTCAGTCCATTCCCCATAAACTTTTTTCATTGAATCTACAATCTCACCAAGGGTCGCATCACTCTTTGCAGCATCAATTATAAGAGGAATCAAATTAATTTCATCGTTCGAAGAGGCCTTTGTTATAGCTTCTAATTTTTCCATTACTTTTTTATCGTCTCTTTTTTCTCTAACACTTTTAATTTTAGATATTTGCTCAGACTCTACTTCTTCTCTTATTTTTAATATAGGAATATCAATTTCCTCATCTTCTTTATAAAACTCATTTACACCTACAATTATTCTATCCTTAGACTCTACCTTCTTTTGGTAATCCATAGATGAATCCGCTATTTCTTTTTGAAAGTAACCTAATTCTATACCTTCAACGACTCCACCCAACTTATCTATCTCATCAAAGAATTTGTAAGCTTTTTTTTCTAAGCTATCAGTCAACTCCTCTATAAACCACGATCCTCCAAGAGGGTCCACACTATTAACCACACCTGATTCAAAAGCAATTATCTGTTGTGTCCTAAGCGCTATTTCTGCAGCTTTTTCCGATGGAAGAGCTAATGTTTCATCCATAGAATTTGTATGCAACGATTGAGTACCTCCTAAAACAGCAGCTAAAGCCTGTAAAGAAGTTCTTGTTATGTTATTTTCAGGCTGCTGAGCTGTTAAAGAAAAGCCTGCCGTTTGAGTATGAAATCTCAATTTTAGAGATCGTTCATTTTTAGCTTTATATTTATTTTTTAATTCTTTCGCCCAAATTCTTCTTGCTGCTCTAAATTTGGCAATTTCTTCAAAAAAATCTAAATGAGAATTGAAAAAAAATGATATTTTAGGCGCAATATCATCTACATCAATACCCCTATCTATCGCATAGTCAATATAAGTAAAACCATTTTTCAATGTAAAAGCAAGTTCTTCAGCTGCAGAAGACCCTGCTTCACGTATATGATACCCACTAACAGATACGGGATTGTATTTAGGCATATTATCATTACAATATTCAAACAAATCAATAATCAGCCTCATTGAAGGCTCTGGTGGATATATCCATTCTTTCTGAGCAATATATTCTTTTAAAATATCATTTTGAAGAGTTCCTCTTAAGTTAGATATATCAATACCTTTATTTTCTGCTACTGCAACGTAAAATGCAAACAATATTACAGCAGGACCATTAATTGTCATAGATACACTAACCTTATCTAGCTCAATCCCTTTAAAAAGACTATCCATATCATTTAAAGTTGATACAGCAACTCCGCAATGACCTATTTCCCCCTTAGATATTTCATGATCGCAATCATAACCCATTAAAGTAGGCATATCAAAAGCAACAGATAGTCCAGTCTGCCCTTGTGATAATAAGTATTTAAACCTCTCATTTGTTTCTGAAGGGGACCCAAATCCAGCAAACTGCCTCATTGTCCATAGCCTTCCTCTATATAGATTTTCATGAATCCCTCTTGTATAAGGATACTCTCCTGGGTCTGCTATATTTTTTTTATAATTTAAATCTTTAGATTCTGGAGTATAAACTACCTTGACAGTCTCTCCAGAAGCTGTATCAAAACTATAATTTCTTTCATTTTTATTTATTTTATTTTTTTTATCCATTTTTAATTGTAGATATGATATTTTCAGGAGTTAGACCACAATCACACAACAGCTCAGCTCTACTTCCTTGACCTAAAAATTCATCTTTCACTCCTATAATTTCAACTCTGCCTTTATATTTTAAATTATTCAAATAATTTAATACAAAAGAACCAAACCCTCCAATTTTCATACCTTCCTCAATTGTTAAAACAATATTATATTTATTTGCGATTTCATTCATCATTTGCTCATCTATAGGTTTTATGAATCTAGCATTAATCAAAGTAATTTTATACCCCAAATCATTGCAAATCTTATCATAATTTTTCAAAACCATATCAACCATACTACCAACAGCCAATATCACACATTCCTCACCCTCATTAAGAACTTCCCAGCTACCTAGCTCTAATTGTCTGTCTTCAGAATAACTTTTATCAAAATTAATAGAACTACCCTTAGGATACCTTATAACAAAAGGTTTTTTAATTTTTAAAGCCAAATTAAAAAGCTTTCTTAGCTCATTCCCATCTTTTGGTGCAGATAGTATAATATTAGGCATTGTAATAAACATATTGATATCAAATAAACCATGATGAGTAGGTCCATCTTCTCCAACTACTCCAGATCTATCTAAACACAAAATAAAGGGTAGGTCTTGTAATAAAAAATCATGAAATATATTATCATAAGCTCTTTGAATAAAAGTCGAATATATTGCAATAACTGGGATTATTCCACAAGAGGCATAGCCAGAGCCATACGTAACGGCATGGTTTTCTGCAATACCAACATCAAAAATTCTTTCAGGATATTTTTCAGAAAAGCCATTTAGTCCTGTACCTATTGCCATTGCAGCTGTTATACATACAAAGTCTTTATTTGTTTCTGCGCAATCCAAGACGATGTCACCAAAAGCTTTTGAATAGCTTATTTGAGCTGTGTTTTTTTCACCCTTATCTCCTGATAAACTATAATATTTTATTGAATCTTTTTCAGCATCAACGCTACGCCGCCCTTTTTTAGTTACTATATGTAATAATATGGGGCTATTTAACTCTTTAATATTATTAAATATATTAATCATACCCTGAATATCATGACCATCAATTGGTCCTATGTATCTCAATCCCAGCTCTTCAAATAATCCTCCTGGAGTAAGAAAACTTTTTATACTCTCTTCAGATTTTTTCAATATCTTTCTAGCTTTATTTTTAAAGATTGGAATTTTTCCTAAAAAATTCCAAATACCAGATCTCATTGAATTATATGATGGATGGGAAATTATTTTACTTAAATATTTTGATAGAGCTCCAACGCTATCTGATATTGATTTGCTATTATCATTTAGCACTATTGTTAATTGGCTTTTATGATATCCAAGATTATTAATAGCTTCATAAGCAAGTCCACCCGTCATGGCTCCATCGCCTATAATTGATATTATTTTATTATTTTTCTTTTGAATATCTCTAGAGTGAGCAAATCCTAAAGCTGCTGATATTGAAGTACTAGCATGACCTGCTCCATACGCATCATGCTTACTTTCAGATTGTTTCAAAAACCCACTAATTCCATCCTTTTGCCTAATTGTTTGAAATTGTTCTTTTCTTCCAGTCAATATTTTATGAGAATATGCCTGATGACCCACATCCCAAATAATTTTATCATCTGGAGAATTGTAGCAGTAATGCAATGCAATTGTAAGATCTACAACGCCTAAAGGAGAGGAATAATGCCCTCCATTTCTCTTTACAACATCTTTAATTAAATTTGAAACTTCCAAAGACAAAGAATCAAGTTCATCAAAAGATAACTTTTTTACATCCTTTGGCCCTTCTATTTTATTGAGTATTTTAAGATCTTCCATAATAATACTTGTTTAAAAAATATTGATGAATTCTTATATCCCCCTCTATTTCTGGATGAAAAGAGCAAGCTAAATGCATTCCATCTTCTAAGATGACAATTTCATCTTTAAAAAAATCATATCTAACAATTTTTTTTCCAATCTTACTAACTTTAGGAGCTCTAATAAAAATTGAATTGAATGATGAAATATTAAAATTCTTTAAATCTATCTTTTCTTCAAATGAAAAAACTTGAGGCCCCCAACTATTTCTAGATACTGAAAAATCCATAATATTTAAAGTTTTTACCTTATTCTTGATAGACTTAGTACTTGACAACATAATCATACCTGCGCACGTACCAAACACAGAATATTGCTCTGAATATTTTAAAATAGACTTTCTTAAGAAAAACTTATCCATTAACAAAGAAAGTGTTGACGACTCTCCTCCAGGTATAATTAACGCTTTCGTATTAAACAGATCTTTTTCATTCTTTACAAATAGATTAGGCACTCCTATTATATCTAAAACTTTCTTATGTTTTTCAAAATCCCCTTGCAATGCAAGCACTCCTACCATAGCTACCAACCTCTTTTCTGCAACATTTGATCTTCTGGTATTTCAGCAATGTCAAGCCCTTTCATAGCTTTTTTAACTTTCTTTGATGCAAGCATTACCATTTTAGAATCATCAAAGTTAGTAGTAGCTTCCACAATTGCCTTAGCTCTATTTTCAGGATCTTCAGATTTAAATATGCCTGAACCAACAAATAAGGCTTGAGCGCCTAACTGCATCATCAATGAAGCATCTGCAGGAGTCGCAATCCCTCCAGCACTAAAATTAGGAACAGGAAGTTCTTTTAAATCTTTTGTCTTTTTAAGCTGATTGATTGGAGCATTGTTTTCTTTAGAAAATTTATTTAATTGAGCTGCACTCATTTTTTCCAAACTTAGAATTTCACTAATTATAGCCCTCATATGCTTAACCGCTTCTACTATATTTCCAGAACCAGCCTCTCCTTTAGTTCTAATCATTGCAGCGCCCTCATCTATCCTTCTTAAAGCTTCCCCCAAATTTCTAGCGCCACATACAAAAGGAACTTTAAAATTATGTTTACTAACATGAAATTGATTATCAGCTGGAGTTAAGACTTCACTTTCATCAATAAAATCAACCTCTAAAGATTCTAAAACCTGTGCCTCTGCAAAGTGACCAATCCTACATTTAGCCATAACGGGAATCGAAACTGTTTTCTGTATTTCTTCTATCATTGTAGGGTTTGACATTCTAGCAATACCGCCATCTTTTCTTATATCTGCTGGAATTCTTTCAAGAGCCATAACCGCAACAGCGCCAGCTTTTTCTGCGATTTTAGCTTGCTTTGCATTAGTAACGTCCATAATAACCCCACCTTTTAGCATTTCAGCTAATCCAACTTTCACCTTATACGTGCTTGCTTCCATATTTATCCTTATTTATTTTTTATTTTTTCAATTCTTTTTGCAACCTCAGAAATAAGATAGTCAGGAGTAGATGCTCCTGCACTAATCCCAACTTTATCGCAATTTAAAAACCATTTTTCATCTATCTCATCTACACAGGTCACCTGATAAGTATTATTGTTTATTGTTTTTGACAATTTAGTTAATCGCTTAGAATTCGCGCTTGTATACGAACCTATAATAATAATAATATCACAATTTGTAGCCAATTCTTTAATTTGCTCATGATTTCTTTTAGTAGGGAAGCATATTGTATTTATAAATTTCAAATCATATGCTCTAGTCATAAGTACATTAACTATTTCTTGAACATTTTCAATCATTTGAGTGGACTGACTCACAACACCTATACGTCTAAATCTTCTGATTTTAGCAGCCTCACTCTTATTAGAAACTATTATTGCTTTATCAACTTGCGCTGCAATTGCAACAACCTCATCATGACCATGGTCGCCTATAACAATAATTTGCCTACCTTCATCAGATAATTTTTTGACTTCATCATGAATTTCATGAACCAAAGGACATGTTGCATCGATTATATCTCTACCTGCCTTTTGAGCTTTCTCCCATAATTCGGGCTTAGTACCATGCGCTCTAAATAATATTTTTTTATCTTTTGGAATCTCAGTTAAAGAGTCTACGACTTTTGCTCCGGCTTTACTCAAATCATCAACAACATTTTCATTATGCACAATGTCTCCAAGCATATAAACATCTCCAAATTTTTCAGCTGTATCATGAGCCAGGTTAACAGCATCCCTAACACCAAAGCAGTAGCCTGCATCTTTTGCTATAATTACCTTCATTTTTTAACTGTTGGCAGGGTTATTCCAGTCTGCTTTTGATACTTGCCAGACCTATCTTTATATGTAAATTCGCAATCTTCATCTGACTCAAAGAACAAAACCTGGCAAAGCCCTTCATTTGAATATATTCTTGCAGGCAAAGGCGTAGTATTTGATATTTCCAATGTAACATGCCCTTCCCATTCGGGCTCAAAAGGAGTAACATTAACAATAATTCCACATCTAGCATAAGTAGATTTACCTACGCATAAAGTCAAAACATTTTTAGGGATTTTGAAATACTCTACACTTCTAGCCAATGCAAAGCTATTAGCCGGAACAATACAGGAATCTCCTTTATACTCAACAAATGAATTGTCATCAAATTTTTTAGGATCTACAACGCTGTTATTAATGTTTGTAAATATCTTATACTCATCTGAAACACGTAAGTCATAACCATATGAAGACACTCCATAAGATATTACATTTTTTGCAATTTGCCCTTCTACAAAAGGAGTTATCATATCTTCATTTAAAGATTTTTCTTTTATCCATTTATCACTCTTAATTGCCATTTTCAATCCTTTCTTTTAAATAAAAAATAATTTCATCTGTTAATTTTTTTACATTTGATGTTTTAACTGTTGCCCCTGAAGCTAAAGCATGACCTCCTCCATTAAACTTTGCAGCAATATCATTAATCACATACTTTTTACGAGATCTGAAATTGATTTTATAAACATCTTTGTCAATTTCTGTGATAACAAAAGATATTTCAACACCTTCAATAGATCTTAAGAACTCTGCCATACCATCATTTTCAAAAAGAGTTGCATTACACTTTTTAAAATCAGAATCAAATAATGTGATATAAGCAACTTCATTGTTAACAGAATACTGCACATTATCTATAACATAAGCTAAAAGAGCAATTTGAGACTTTGTTCTATTCTCATATATGTTTTGATATATCTCATTAGATTTGACCCCATTATCAAGCAAAGATGCAGCTATATTATGTGTTTTTGGCGTTGTATTTGCATATCTAAATGAACCTGTATCAGTTATTATAGAGGAATACAACGCATTTGAAACCCTTATATCTTTTAAGGAAGTAGCTTCAATATAATCCAAAAAACTCCAAATAATAGCCCCTGTAGCAGGCGAATTAATATCAATAAGCTCAAATGAAAAATAATCTTCACTTGCCGATAAATGGTGATCAATACTAATTTTGTTAGTACATCCTGCAATTAACTCACCTATCTCCCTTAATCGCTTATGACTACCAATATCAAAAATAATTGCTAAATCAATGTTTTTCAACCATTCATCTAAATCCTTGCTATAAACTTCAATAACATTATCAGGATCTATAAATTGATACTTATTTGACATCGCACTACAATTTATTATCCTGCAATTTTTACCTAAACTTTTTGCATAATAATAAATAGCTATTTCTGACCCCAAACCATCACAATCAGGGTTTTCATGAGTTGACAATAAAATATTATCAGACAATTCAATTTGATGTTTAATATGCTTAAATTTTTCTTTCATTTTAACTTAGAGATATTGTTAAAATGGGAACTTTTGACTGATCAACAACATGACTAGCTGTAGTGCCTAAAAAATAATCTGACAAAGAATCTTTTCCATTAGCTCCTAATACAATTAAATCTGCTGAAATTTCATTGCAAACGTCTAGAATCACATCACCAGGCGTCCCCTTTCTTAATAATACTGATATCGATATATCTTCAGTCTCCAGGTTTTCCTTTAATTGATCTAACTCTAATCTTGCTTTTAAAGCAATATCTCTATATCTATTATTAATTTGATCAATGCTCACTCTACTCATAATCATATCTTCTTTTGTTTGAAACTCATCATTAATATTTAGCAGAACAATTTCTGAATGAAACTGATGAGCCAACCTAACAGCATGCTCAAAAGCTTTATCAGACTTTCTTTTTAAATCTATAGGGCATAGTATTTTTTTATACATTACTTACTCCTTTCACTCCTACACTAATATTATAAAAAATAAATTAACAATAATAAAGCAGGGAATCAATATTGCTGCAGACCACAATATAAAGCCAAAGAAACTTGGCATTTTCACCCCATTTTCTTCAGCGATTGATTTGACCATAAAATTGGGAGCATTTCCAATATATGTCATAGCTCCCATAAATACCGCTCCCATTGAAATCGCTAATAACTTAAGCGTCATAATTTCATCAAGCCCTGAATTAATTATATTAGAATCAATTTTCATAGCATTAAAAAATACTAAATATGTAGGGGCATTATCTAAAAAAGCAGATAAAATGCCCGTCAACCAAAAAAGCCCCGACAGACTTAAATCAAATTCAGTTTGCTTTAATATATGTATAGCTGGAATAATAGTTATAAAAATACCTATAAATAATTTGGCAACCTCTTCAATAGGGTGCCAGGTAAATCCATTTATAGATCTGAATTCTTTTTTTGTAAACATTAAGCTTAGAAGAGCCATAGCAATTAAAATCAAATCTCTCATTGCATTTCCCTTAGATATTCCTACACCCACAATATTAATAATATCAAACTTAAAAGCTTCCATGCCG
>MDSZ01051462.1_pt1 | contig 15440 bp, 15 predicted proteins | sample 811201 | NCBI WGS metagenome assembly MDSZ01 (sample SAMN05326647, study PRJNA326480) | marine metagenome | isolation source: seawater | place: Indian Ocean: North | collected 2010
AAATTAGAAACACGTGGAATTATAACTGGGTACCACGCTAAATTAAATAAGTCTAAAATTGGTTTAGGAGTTAGCACATTTGTAATGGTCACTCTTAAAGGTCATAATAAAAAACATATTAATTCTTTCATAGACAAAATCAAAAAGGTGGAAAACATTGTTGAATGTCATCACATAACAGGAAGCGGTGATTTTATTCTTAGAGTTGTTGCAAAAAATATTGAGTCTTATCAAGAATTAATGTTAGATAAGGTAACAGAAATTGAAGTTACAGATAGTTTGCAGTCTATGGTGATTCTTTCTACATTTAAGGATAATAAAGTAGTTCCTGTTTAATAAAATCAATGAAAAATATTGTTCTTGATTCTAATGATATAACTAATAAAATTAGAAGAATATCTTTTGAAATAATTGAAAAAAATATTAATGAAAATGAAATATTTCTAATTGGAATACTTCCTAATGGAAAATACTTATCCAATAAAATTAATTCTTTTATTAATCAAAATTCCATTTTAAAAACCAATATTCTCTTTATTGATATTGATAAGGCAAATAATCAAATTAAAAAAATTTATCCTAATGATAATATTGATAAAATTAAAAATAAAATAATTGTTCTAGTTGATGATGTAATGAATAGTGCATCAACTTTTATGTATTCTATTAATGAAATTTTAAAGTATCAACCAAAAGAAATTCAGATTGCTGTACTAATTGAAAGGTATTATAAAAATTTTCCAATTGTACCTAATTTTAGAGGATTAGAATTAAGTACTTCAAAGTCTGAACATGTCAAAGTTGAATTGAAAGATTCACCGAAAGTGTTAATTATATGATTTATATAGTAAGAAAAGAACATTTTAATGCTGCTCATAAATTGATAAATCCAAATTGGTCAGATGAAAAAAATAAAGAGGAGTTTGGAGTTTGTTCAAACAAAAATTGGCATGGTCATAATTATGAAATTGAGGTAACTGTAAAAGGTAATATAAACCCTGAAACAGGTATGTTAATTAATCTTAAGGTTTTATCTAAAATTATAAAAGATGAAATAATTGATAAAGTAGATCATAAAAATTTAAATATAGATGTACCTTTTTTGGAAGGTATAATTACAACTACTGAAAATGTAATTATAAAATTCTGGGAGGTATTAGATAAAAAGTTAAAATCTTTAAAAAATTCTAAATGTACTCTACATAAAATTAGACTTTATGAAACTCCAAGAAATTTTGTAGAATACTATGGAGAAAAGTAAATCGGATTTATTTATAATTTGTGGTGAGAGATCAGGGGATTTACATGGTTCATATGTAATAAAATATCTATTAGAGAAAAAACCTTCTTTAAAAATTCATTGTTGGGGTGGAGAGCTAATGCAAAATGCTGGTGGTATACTTCTAGAAAATTATAGAAGCTATAATTTGATGGGATTTTTAGAAGTTTTAATTAAACTGAGATTTTTTATAAATAAAATAAAATTATGTCAAAAACATATTTTAGAATATAAACCAAAGGTTGTTCTATTAATTGATTTTCCAGGTTTTAATATGAGAATTGCTAAATTTTCAAAAAAAAATGGATTTAATGTTCACTATTATATTCCTCCAAAAGCATGGGCTTGGAATAAAAATAGAGCATTTCAATTAGCACATTATACAGATAAAATATATTCAATTTTACCTTTTGAAAAGCATTTTTTTAGAAAATATAATTGTAAAATTCATTATGTAGGGAACCCTTTAACTCACTATATAAGTGAAAAATTAATTAATAATAAAAAGATTCGGAGAGTTATTTCATTATTGCCTGGAAGCAGAGAATCAGAACTTAAATATTCTATACCGGTTTTAAAAGAAATAATTAAAAATTATAGTAAAAATAAGTTTTTAGTTTGTGCTGTTAATAATGTAGATCAAAAGTTTTACGAAGATTTTTGTAATTATAATAATGTTAAAATAGTATATGAAGATACATACAGAGCCGTTAGCTCTTCTAGTTTATCTATCGTAATGTCTGGAACAGCTAGTCTTGAAGTAGCTTACCTAAATATTCCGCAAATTGTAATTTACAAATCCTCTACTATATCATACATAATTGCAAGGTTATTGGTCAATGTAAATTATATATCACTCGTAAACCTTATTCTAAATAAAAAATTAGTTACTGAATTAATTCAAAGTGATTTTAATTATAAAAATTTATCTCATGAGATAGATAAATTTCATAATAATGATCAAATTGATAAAATGATATCTGGTTATCAACGTTTAAAAAAGGTTATTGGTAAAAAAAATGCTAAAAAGGAAGTTGTAAAAAATATTTTAAAAAGTTTATGATTTTTTAATCAATACTTCATCAATAATTCCATAATCTTTAGCCTCTTCAGATCTCATCCACTTATCTCTGTCAGAATCTTTTTCGATTTGTTTATATGATTTACCTGTATGATGAGATAAAATATTATATAAATCTTTTCTTAATTCCTGCATTTGTTTTAATGTTATTTCCATATCTGTAGATTGTCCTTGCATACCACCGCTGGGTTGATGAATCATTACTCTAGAATGTTTAAGTGCTGATCTTTTACCTTTAGTTCCACCTGATAAAAGTACAGCACCCATCGATGCTGCCATTCCTGTACAGATTGTTGCAACATCAGGAGAAACATATTGCATTGTATCATAAATACCTAATCCAGCATATACAGAACCGCCTGGACTATTTATATATAATAATATATCTTTTTTTGAATCAGTAGATTCTAAAAATAAAAGTTGAGCAGTAATAATATTTGAAATATTTTCTTCAATGCCCATACCTAAGAAAATTATTCTATCCATAATAAGACGAGAGAAAACATCAATTTCTCTAAAATTTGTCGGTCTTTCTTCAATAACAGCTCTTGTCATATTCTCAACTTTTTCAACGTACTTGTCAAAAGTAAGACCATTGATGTTTTTATCTTTAACTAAATATTTTCTTAATTCCTCTTTATTCATAGTTAGATTTTTTTTGCTAATAACTTAAATTTATCAAATGTTATTGATTTTTTTGTAATAGTAACTTTTTCTTTAATATGATTAAATACCTTATTTGATTTTAACTCATTAAATATTTTAAGATAATTTTCTCCTTTATTATGTTTTAAGTAGTTATCAACAAATTTATCAATATCCTTATTCATATTTTGCATTCCAGATGCAATTAATTGTTGTTGAATTTGGTTTTTAGCCATTGCCTCAATTTCAGAGTTCTCAATTTTAATCTTGTTAGAGTCAATAATATCATCAACAATATATGACCATCTAATTTGATTACAATAACTTTCATAATCTTCATTTAATAATTTTTTTGAAGCTTTTTCATCATTATTAGATGAAATCCAGTCTTTAACATATTTTTCTGGTAAACTAATTTTATTTTCTTTTAGAAGATCTTTTTCTATTTCTCTATTTAAATAAAATTCAGATTCTTTCAAATAATTAAATTCAATAGATTTGTCAATTTCTTTATAGAAATCTTTTTTAGTTTTTACTTTACCTTGCCCAAAGATTTTATCAAAAAAAGTTGGTGTAAGTTTTGCTGGTGATCTCTCAATTATATTTTCAATTTTAACTATAACGCTATTAGGAAAATCCTCAATTTTTACAGAATCACCTAAAACTTGATTTAAAGTCTCTGAATTATTATTTGTTAATTTCTTTAAATTAATTTTTATAGTATCGTTAATTTTCTTGCCTATTAACTTTTTCACTTCATTTTTATCTAATTCCTCAATATTTAGTAGTCCTTTCTTTTTTATTTCTGAATAATTAAATTCACAATAAATGGATGATTTTGTTGTTATCTCTTTTAAATTATTAATATCTGCATATTGTGTTTTTAGATTTTCTATTGTTTGATCAGTAATTTTTTTATCTACTTTAATTTTAAAGAGATTGTATTTTTTAGATTTTTTGAATGGTTTTAATTTGAAATCACTTAAGTGACCTATTTTAAAATCAAAACTAAATGAATCAATTTCATTTATATTAATATTATCAATCTCGTTTTTTTGTGGTTTAGGTTCACCTATAATTTTTATTTTATTCTCTTTTATGTAGTTGTTAATATTTTCACTTACTATTTTATTTATTTCTTCTAAAAGGACAGATTTTCCATACATATTTTTTAAAAGTTGAATGGGTACCATCCCAGGTCTAAATCCTTTTAAATTAGCTTTTCTTTTAAGCTCTTTTAGTCTATTATCAAATTGATCGATATAATCTTTTTTGTCTAAATATAGATTAATGTTAGATTCAATTTCTGAAATCTTTGTTTTCTTTATTTTCAATATTTTAATTTTTGATTAGTGCGGATGGAGGGACTCGAACCCCCATGCCTTTCGGCGCTAGATCCTAAATCTAGTGCGTCTACCAATTTCGCCACATCCGCTTAAAATAGTTTGCAAATCTAGAAATAAATTATTTTAATGAGAAAATTTAAATTAAATTATCTTTAATTAAATAAAATGAAAAGTAAATTACTTGAAACGCAAAAGGAGAATCAGCTTATAGTAAAAGCTTATGCTAAATTATTAAGGCATTCAAAGTCTGTTATTTCTAGAGATGACTCTAAAATTATAAAAAAAGCATTTCGAATTGCTTTAGATGCTCATAAAGATATGAGGAGGAAATCAGGAGAACCTTACATTCTTCATCCAATAAGTGTGGCGCAAATTTGTGTTAATGATATAGGATTAGGAACTACTTCAATAATTGCGGCACTATTACATGATGTTGTTGAAGATACTGATATCACTTTGGATTTTATCAAAAAAGAATTTGGTGAAAGAGTGGCAAAAATATGTGATGGCTTAACAAAAATTTCAGGAGTTTTATCACCAGGTTCATCGATACAATCTGAAAATTTTAGAAAAATGCTACTAACATTAGTTGATGATGTCAGGGTTATACTAATAAAACTTGCTGATAGATTACATAATATGAGGACTTTAGATAGTATGTCAAGAAGCGCTCAATTAAAAAATTCTTCAGAAACAATTTACATTTATTCACCATTAGCACATCGTCTTGGATTATATTCAATTAAGTCTGAATTAGATGATTTGTATCTAAAATATACAGATAGATTAAATTATAAGAAAGTATCAAATAAGCTTAGTGAAACTAAATCATCAAGAGATAAATTTATAAGATCTTTTATTAGGCCTATAAGAGAGAAATTAAAATCATTTAATTTAAAGTATAAAATAATCGGAAGGCCAAAATCTATCTATTCTATAAATAATAAGATGAAATCTCAAAATAAATCTTTTGAAGAAATTTATGATTTATTTGCTATTAGAATAATTTTAGATTCTGACATTAAAAATGAAAAAACAGCATGTTGGCAAGCATATTCTTGTGTTACCGACTGTTATCATCCTAATCCAGATAGATTGAAAGACTGGATTTCTACTCCAAAAACAAATGGATATGAATCTTTACATACTACGGTTATGAGTAATTCAGGAAAATGGGTAGAAGTACAAATAAGAAGTAAAAGAATGGATGAAATAGCAGAAAAAGGTTTTGCAGCACATTGGAAGTATAAAGAAAAAATAAAAAAAGGATCCCAATTTGATGATTGGATTAGTTCAATTAGAGATTTAATTAGTCAGAAAAATTATTCTCCTCAAGAATTTTTAGATGATTTTAAAGGTAATCTCTATAACGAAGAAATTTTTGTTTTTACTCCAAATGGTGATCTAAAAACACTTCCAATTAATTCATCTGTTCTTGATTTTGCATTCTCTATTCATTCAGAGTTGGGATCGAAATGTACTGGTGCAAAAATTGATGATAAGCTTGTTCCAATAATACATAAACTTAAAAGTGGTGATCAGGTTCAAGTTATAACTTCAACAAGTCAAAAACCATCAGAAGATTGGTTAAATAAAGTTGTAACCTCTAAAGCAAAGTCTGCAATTAAGAATAATATAAATAGACAAAGAAAAAACTTATCAAGTCAAGGAAAAGAGTTAATAAAAAGAAAGTTTAAACAATTAAAACTAGGATTTGATGAAAATATTTCAAAAGTCTCAAATTATTTTCAATATAAAAGTATTATTGAGTTCTATTATGATATTGCTAACGGAACTTTTAATCTAAAAAGAATTAGAGAGTACCTAGATCATCTAAAAAAAGTAAAAGACAAGTCTAAAAACAGTATTATAGAAATTGAAATTGATAGGTCAAAAATAAAAAATGAGGATCTAAGTAAAAAAAATAAGCTAATTGAATTTCAAGGGAATAGAGACAATATAGAATATTCTTTGTCAAAATGCTGTAAACCTATTCCTGGTGATGAAATTTTTGGATTTATTACAGTAAATGAAGGGATTAAAGTTCATAGAACTAATTGTAAAAATTCCCCTGAATTATTATCAAAATATGCATACAGAATTATAAAAGCTAATTGGTATTCTGAATTAAATGTAGAATTAATAAGCTCCCTAATGATAGATGGAACAGATAGAGTAGGAGTAATAGATGATGTAACTAAAATTATTTCTTCTCAATTAAAAGTAAACATGAAATCAATAAATGTGGATTTAGATGAAGGAATTTTTAAAGGAAAAATTGAGTTATTTGTCTCTGATGCCTTGCAATTATCTAAATTGATTAAGAAATTACAATCTGTTCCAAATGTTAATAATGTTACTAGGGTAGATTTATAATAAAATGAAAAGTAATTCAATTATAGAACAAGTAATAAAAATTATAGACAAGCACTTAGAGTTAAAAGGATTAAGAAAAACTCCAGAGAGATATGCTATTGTAAAAGAGGTTTATTCTTTTGATCATCATTTTGATGCAGATGAATTGTATTCTCAAATGATTAAAAAAAAATATAGAGTAAGTAGAGCCACTATTTATAATACTTTAGATCTTCTTGTTAATCTTGAATTAGTATCAAGACATGTATTTAAAGATAACTTAGCAAAATATGAAAAATCATTTGGCTTTAGACAGCATGATCATATTATTTTAGATAATAATGAAATTATTGAATTTTGTGATCCAAGAATACAATCTATAAAGAATACTTTAGAAGAAATGTTTGGCATTAAAATTAAAAATCATTCATTATATTTTTTTGGTGAAAAAATAAAGAAGTAAATGTCAGTAGATGTATTATTAGGTCTTCAATGGGGAGATGAGGGTAAAGGTAAAATAGTTGATTTTTTAGCTCCAGAGTATGATTTGGTTGCAAGATTTCAGGGAGGACCAAATGCTGGCCATACTCTTGAATTTGATGGAATTAAACATGTGTTACATCAGATTCCTTCTGGTATATTTAGAAAAGACAAACACAATATTATTGGAAACGGTGTAGTTTTAGACCCAGTAATTTTTATGAATGAAGTTTCTCAAATTCATAAAAAATTTAATATAAACCTTAAAGAAATTTTATCAATTTCAACAAGGGCACAGTTAATTTCTCCTGTACATAGACTTTTAGATAAAGTACTAGAAGAAAATAAAGGAGAAAAAAAAATAGGATCTACTCTAAAAGGTATTGGTCCAACTTATCAAGATAAAATTGGAAGACATGGCCTTCGTGTGGGAGAAGTTCTTTCTAATAATTTTAAAGAAAAGTATAATAAACAAAAAGCTTATCATGATTACTTTTTAGAAGGTTATTATAATGATGAATTTTCAAAAGAGGAAAAAAAGTTTTTTGAATCAATAAATGAATTAAAAAAATTTAAAATCTTAGATACAGAGTATTTAATTAATAAAAATGCAAATAATAAAAAGAGAATTCTAGCTGAAGGAGCTCAAGGTACTTTGTTAGATATAGATTTTGGAAGTTATCCATATGTAACTTCTTCAAATACAACTACTGCTGGAGCATGTATAGGTTTAGGTATTTCTCCAAAAAAAATAGGTAAGGTTTTTGGAATATTTAAAGCTTATTGTACCAGGGTGGGTGCTGGACCATTTCCTACTGAATTATTTGATGATATAGGCAAAAAAATTGCAACAAATGGAAATGAATTTGGATCAACAACTGGAAGACCAAGAAGATGCGGTTGGTTAGATATACCTGCATTAAGATATTCAGTTATGCTTAATGGTGTAACAGATTTATATATGATGAAAGCTGATGTACTATCTGATTTTAATGAAATTAAAGTTTGTATTGGCTATAACTATAATGCACATGAAATAGATTATTTTCCATCTTCTATAGATTCTGAAAATTTAAAACCAATTTACAAATCTTTTAAAGGATGGACTAATTCATCAAATAATGCTAGATCTTTTGATGATCTAGAAGATAAATTTAAAAAATATATATCTTATATTGAGAGAGAGGTGGGTGTTAATATTAGGTTAGTTTCTTTAGGGCCAGATAGAGAAGAAACTATTTACATTAATTAATTTTTTAAGATTGTAAATTATAATTTAGATTATCTAAATTTGCTTTTAATGTCTTTGTTGCTCAATTCTTTAATTGTTTCAGATCCAACATCAAAATACCATAATTCTTTAGTAAATATTCTTATCTCATCGGATGGTAAAATATCAAAAATTTCGAAGAAAAAAATAAGTGAAAAGGTAAGAAAGGTCATTAATTGTGATAATAAAAAAGTTACTAGGGGTTGGATGGATTTTAGTGCTAATTTTTGTGATCCAGGGTTTGAACATAAAGAAGATTTAATTTCAGGAGTAAATTTATCTTCAATTTCTGGTTTTACAGATGTATTGATTAACCCTTTCACTAATCCAGTTATCCAAACAAAAAATGATATTTCTTATATTAAAAATAAGTCGTCAAATGATTTATGCATAGTTCATCCATCTGCTTCAATTACAAAAAACTCAGAAGGTAAGGAAATGAATGATCTTATTGATTTATTCAAAGAAGGAGCAAAAGCTTTTTCAGATAAAAATATTGAAAACTCTAAATTGATTTTAAATACATTAATTTATTTAAAACAATTTAATGGCCTTTATATATCAGTGCCAAAAGAAAAATATTTATCTAGTGGTCTTGTAAATGATGGAGTAAATAGTAATATTCTTGGGCTAAAATCAATTCCTAATATTTCTGAAACTATAGCTATTGAAAGAGATATTTCTTTGCTAAAATATTCAGGAGGTAAAATTCATTTTTCAGGTATAACAACAAAAGAATCTGTTGACTTAATAAGAAGTGCTAAAAAGAAAGGATTAAAAGTTACATGTGATGTACCTATATATAATTTAATTTTTGATGATTCTAAAATTTTAGATTTTGATACTAATTATAAAGTCTTTCCACCTTTAAGATCAAAAAATGATATAGATGAATTATATAAGGGTCTTGAAGACGGGACAATTGATGTTATAAGTTCTTTTCATCAACCTCAAGATATTGATTCTAAAAAATGTGAATTTGAAAAAGCAAGTTTTGGAATAATTTCTCTTCAGACATTTTATTCAAATATTCTTGAATTATCAAGAAATGTTTCATTTGAAAATCTTGTTGAAAAGTTTACTGTTAACCCAAGGAAAATTTTAGGAATTGAAATACCAGAAATTAGTGAAGGTTCTTTTTCTTCATTAACTATTTTAGATGAAGAAGGTTCGTGGGATTATAATGAATTAACTAATTTATCTAAATCCTCCAATTCTCCTTGGTTTAATTGGTCATTAAAAGGCAGAGTGTGTGGGGTTGTTTTAGGAAATAAAACAAATATTAAATAAAATGGACTTATCAATTGTAATTCCAGCTTATAATGAAGAGGAATCTATTAAACCATTGTTAAATAGTATTTATAAAAATCTGAATAATAAAAAAATTGATTTTGAAATCATCTTAATTGATGATGGAAGCACTGACAAAACATGGAGCGAAATTACAAATGCTTCAAAAAAATTTAATAATATAATTACTGTTAAGCTTTTAAAAAATTATGGAAAATCAGATGCGTTAGATGCGGGTTTTAAATTTTCTATTGGAAATTATGTTTTAACTATGGATGCAGATTTACAAGATGATCCTTCTGAAATTTTTCCTTTGTACTCAATGATAAAAGAAAAGAAATTTGATTTAGTTTCTGGTTGGAAAAAGAAAAGAAACGATCCTGTTTCTAAAACTATCCCCTCAAAATTCTTTAATAAGGTTACAAGACTATTTTCAGGTATTAAATTGAATGATTTTAATTGTGGAATAAAAATATATAGAAAAGAAGTAATAAATTCTATTAATTTGTATGGGGAGATGCATAGATATATTCCATTAATTGCTAAATGGAATGGTTATAAAAATATTGCTGAAAAAGAAGTTAAGCATAATAAACGTAAATTTGGAGTAACAAAATTTGGTATGGAAAGATATATAAGAGGTTTTTTAGATTTACTTTCTGTAAGCTTTGTATATAGATTTAGAAAAAGACCTATGCACTTTTTTGGATCATTTGGGGTTTTGTTTTTTTTAGTTGGATTTTTATCAGTTGGTTTTATTATATATGAAAAACTTTTAAAAATATCTCAAAATATACCCTTAGAGTTAATTAGACCAGTAACTGATCAGCCATTATTTTATATTGCACTTTTAGCTATTATCATAGGTGTTCAACTATTTTTAGTTGGATTTTTGTCTGAATTAGTCATTCAAATTAATTCTGATAAAAAAGGATATAAAATTGAAAAAGCTGAGAATGTCAAAAAAAACTAAATTCTCAATAGTTGTTGCAGTTTATAATAGACCTGATGAAATGTCTGAACTTCTTGAAAGTATTCTAAATCAAAAATTTAGAGATTTTGAGATTATTGTAGTCGATGATGGTTCAGAAAAGGCTTCAAAAGAAATAGTTGCTTCCTATGAAAATAAATTATCAATTAAATACTTTTTTATTAATAACAAAGGTCCTGCTCTTGCTAGAAATTTTGGAGTTAATAAAGCATTAGGTGAGTGGATTATTTTTTTTGATTCTGATTGTACAATACCAAAAAATTATTTTTTTGAGATAAAAAAATATTTAGAAAAAAATAAAATAGATTTTTTTGGAGGCCCTGATATGATGGATGATAACTTTTCCTATCTTCAAAAATCAATAAATTTTTCTATGACATCATTTCTAACAACAGGAGGAATAAGAGGTAATAAGAACTCAATTGATAAATTTCTTCCTAGGTCTTTCAACATGGGAGTTAAAAAAAAAGCATTTGATGATGTAGGAGGGTTTTCTAACATTAGGCAATACGGAGAAGACTTAGACTTATCATATAAACTTATTTTTTCAGGAAGAAAATCAGCTTTAATTGCTGATGCAAAAGTATATCACAAAAGAAGAACCAATTTAAATCTTTTTTTTAATCAGATGTTTAAATCAGGGAAAGGAAGGCATAAATTAAATGTGAAATATTCTGGAACATTTAAACTTTTTCACCTATTTCCAACTTTTTTTATTTTAGGTTTTGTTTTATCAAATATTTATTATTTAATAGATGTTAATGATAGTTTAAATATTGTTCAAGGAGTTTATTTTTTATATTTCATATTAATATTTATTAATTCTTCCATTAAAAATAAAAATCCATTAATTGGATTACTATCATTAATCACCACTTTTATTCAATTTTTAGGTTACGGTTTGGGATACGTTTTTTCAATTATTAAATAACTATAATTAATTATTAATTAAATATATCTCTTCAGATTCAGATATACTATATAGCTCAATTTCTGATTTTGTTAAAAATTCGGATGGTAAACTAACTGTAACTTTAAACCCTGAAGATTCTAGTCTTTTTTTATAATCCTTTCCATATTTTCTAACATGATCGGATTGTCCATAAGTTATTTCTCTCTCTTTTTTTGAAATAATTTTTTTGTCCTCTTTTGTTTCTTCAGGTATCGGATAATAAAAAGGGACTTGAACAATTCCTTTTCCACCTTTTCTAAGAACTCTTTTAATTTCTTCTAATGCTTTTAAATCATTTTCAACATGCTCAAGAACATGATTGCATAAAACAAAATCAAAACTATTATTAACAAATGGCATTTTATGAATATCCATTTTTACATCAGCAAGTGGAGACTCTAAATCTGCAGATGTATAATTTATATTTTTATTTTTTTTCAATTTTTTAATTAAACATTCTTCAGGAGCAATATGTAATAAGTCAATTTTGTTCTTAAATAGAGTAGTTTTCCTTTTAAGAAATAAATATATTAATCTATGCCTTTCGAGAGATAAACAATTGGTACAAAGAGCATTTTCTCTTGATATTCTACCGTAAGGAAAAAATTTAGAAAAACTTGATTTACAAATTGGACATTTAACTTTATTTCCAAAATAAAAAATTGAAATAACTTTAAATATTGGTTTGCTGATAATTTGTAGAAAAGGTCTTGGTATAAACCTTAAAACATAACCTACAAATGATTTTATCATTTTATTGAATTTCCTAGGTAATTATGAGGTGAAATTAATTTTAACTCCTCTTTAATTTTATTGTCAATGGGCAATTTTTCTATAAAATCAAATAATGTTTTTTTATTTATTTCTTGATTACCTCTTGTTAAATCTTTTAAAAGCTCGTACGGTTTTGAAATTCCCTCTCTTCTAAGTATTGTTTGAATAGCTTCTGATATTACAGTCCAATTCTCATCCAAGTCTTTTTCGATAATATTTTTATTGATATCTAATTTTGAGATTCCTTTAATGATGGAATCTATAGCTATTTTAGTGTGAGATATTGGAATACCAATATTTCTTGATACAGTTGAATCCGTAAGATCTCTCTGAAGCCTTGAAATTGGTAATTTTTCAGCATAAAAAATATATTGAGAGTTTGCTAACATTAGATTTCCTTCTGCATTTTCAAATTCAATAGGATTTACCTTATGAGGCATAGCTGATGATCCAACCTCTTTTTTATTTGTTTTTTGAACTAGATAATTGATGGAAATATAATGCCAAATATCTCTACAGAAATCAATTAGAATAGTATTAATTCTTGATAGATTATGAAATATTGCAGCCATATTATCATAATGCTCAATCTGTGTAGTAGGGTAACTCCTTGTTAGATTAATTCTATCTAAAAATTTGTTAGCAAAATTATTCCAATCTATTTCTGGAAATGTGATGTAATGAGCATTTAGGTTACCAGAAGCACCTCCAAATTTTCCATTATTTGGAATTATTGATAAATAATTTAGTTGTTCATTTAATCTTTTCTGAAAAACTTGAATTTCTTTACCGAATGTTGTTGGTGTTGCAACTTGACCATGTGTTCTAGCAACCATGGGAACATTTTTTGTGTTATTTGAGAAATCTTCTAAATTATTAATCAAATTATTGTAGCTAGGGATTAAAATATCTTTCAAACTATCTTTTAGCATTAATGGTACTGCTGTATTATTAATATCTTGAGAAGTAAGACCAAAATGAATAAATTCTTTAAAACTATCAAGATTTATTTTTTCAAATTCTTCTTTGATAAAATACTCTATTGCCTTGACGTCATGATTAATTTTCTTTTCTATTTCTTTAACCCTAAGAGCATTTTCAATTGAAAAGTTTTTATAGATCATTCTGATATCTTCTTTATTTTTAGTTGATATATCTTTTAAATTTTTTAATGGTATGTTAGTTAATTCAATGAAATATTCTATTTCAACATAAACTCTATATTTTATAAGTGCATATTCTGAGAAATAATTAGAAAAAGATTCTGTTTTAGATGAGTATCTTCCGTCAATGGGTGATACCGATAAAATATTTTTTATTTCTGATTTCATCTGCAAATTTAATAAATATTGTAACAGATAAAATATTTTTAACGTTACTATGTTAAATCTATATTAATGTCAAAAACTTCATCAATTAAAATTAATATGGATGGTGATGAGTATAACTTTAATATGTCACCATCTAAGAATATTTTAGATACTGCATTAGAAAATGATATTGATCTGCCTTATTCATGTCAAAGTGGTGTATGTACCGCATGTCAAGGTAAGTTATTAAAAGGGACAGTTTCAATGGATGTTAGTGATGGTTTATCTGATGAAGAAATTGAAGAAGGATACATACTATGCTGTCAATCTCATCCAACTTCAGATGAAGTTGAGATTGAAATTGAATAAGCTTCTGTTTTGTATAATTTCTTTGAAAAAAACAAAATAATATAATAGATTTGCTGATATTTTTTTCTGAAGATTACTAATGAGACAACTCAAAATAACACAATCAATAACAAATAGAAGAGAAAGTCATACTCTTGAAAAGTATTTTACTGAAGTTAGTGGTGTCCCAATGATTACCCCTGAGGAGGAGGTAAGATTAGCCAAGCTTATCAAAAAAGGTAATCAAGATGCACTTGATAAATTAGTAAGAGCTAACCTTAGGTTTGTTGTTTCAGTTGCAAAGCAATATCAAAATAGAAGTTTACCATTAAATGATTTAATAAATGAAGGTAATCTTGGTTTAATAAAAGCTGCAAAGAAATTTGATGAAACAAAGGGATTTAAGTTCATTTCATATGCTGTTTGGTGGATTAGACAGTCAATTATGCAGGCTCTTGCAGAACAATCTAGAATAGTAAGATTGCCTATGAATAAATCAGGTGCAATAAACCAGATAAGGAGAGCTTATGCCGAATTAGAACAAAAATATGAAAGAGAGCCAACTGAGGAGGAAATTGCAAAATCTCTTGATATGAAAACTTCTGAAGTTAGAAGTACATTAGGAGCAGAAGTTAAACAAATGTCTATGGATGCTCCATTTGGTGAAGATGATTCTGGATCTTTATTAGATGTTCTTGAAAATGATTCGGAAGGCCCAACTGATACTGGTTTGGTTTTTAATCACTCTTTAAAAATTGAAACTATGCGTGCTCTTTCTACATTAACTCCTAGAGAGAGGGATGTTGTTTTAATGAGTTTTGGAATAGGATTTGATAATCCATATACACTAGAGGAAATTGGAGATGTTATGGGTCTTACAAGGGAAAGAGTGAGACAAATTAGAGAAAAAGCTTTGCAAAAATTAAGAGAGCCAGGTAAAAACAGAAGACTTAAGGAATTCTGCGCTAATTAAGTAATTCATCTTTTTTCTAAATTATATAATATATTAATATTTCTTCCCTTTTTTTATTAAACAACAAGGATTATATTACGTAATTATTTATAAAAAAAATTGTTGTTTGATGAGATTTACCTATTTACTACTTTTTACACTTATTTTATCAGTTTCTTGCCAGAAAAATGATAACCATTTATACCAAAAAAACTCACCTACTAAAAAGAAAAAATCTATTGAAGTTGGTGATGCAAAATATGATGGCCCTGAGAAATATATGTATTATCATGCCGCAGTAAAGCATGGAGATATAGATGTAGAAAAACCTTCTAGATTTAAATCATATAAACCTGACTACAAAAGA
>MDSZ01108526.1_pt1 | contig 15438 bp, 16 predicted proteins | sample 811201 | NCBI WGS metagenome assembly MDSZ01 (sample SAMN05326647, study PRJNA326480) | marine metagenome | isolation source: seawater | place: Indian Ocean: North | collected 2010
AATGATGGGCGGCATAGAAATGAAAATGGTAGACAAACCAGGAAAAGCGGGATTTCAAACATTTAAACATTGTTACGATGCTGGAGTAAATTTTAAAAACACTGGAGACAGCTTAATTATTGCCCCTCAATTTATTTGCGAAAAAAAACATATCGATGAAATCATCGAAAAATTAAGAACTGGAATATTAAATTATACTAAATCATCTTAAATGATTATTGGAGTACCAAAGGAGATAAAGCTTCAGGAACATAGAATTGGATTAACACCCGAAAGTGTAAAAGTTCTTTGTGACAAAGGTCATAAGGTGTTGGTTGAAACTAACGGCGGTTTTGAGGCTGGATTTACAAATAAAGATTATCAAAATGCTGGAGCATTAATTTACAGTGATGCAAAAGATATTTTTAAAGATGCTGAAATAATAGTTAAAGTTAAGGAACCTCAAGCTAGCGAGGTAAAAATGATTAGAGAAGGTCAAATTATTTACACTTATCTACATTTAGCAGCCGCGAAAGATCTTACTGAAGGACTTGTAAAATCAAAATCTGTTTGTATAGCTTACGAGACAGTAACTGATGATAAAGGAAGACTGCCATTACTAGCCCCAATGAGTGCTGTGGCTGGCAGAATGTCTATTCAAGCTGGAGCACATTCACTAGAAAAAAATCAAAAAGGAAGAGGATTATTATTGGGAGGCGCTCCAGGAGTGGAACCGGCAAATATTGTTATACTGGGCGGAGGTGTAGTTGGTGAAAATGCTGCAATAATCGCTACAGGGATGAAAGGCAAAGTTTATGTGATTGATAAATCAAAAGAGAGATTAAAAGAATTGCACGAGATGTTTGGTGACAAAATAATACCAACACAAAGTGACAAAGCAGACCTAAACAAATTAGTATCTGAGTGTGATTTGTTAATTGGTGGCGTTTTAATTCCAGGTGCTGAAGCCCCTAAATTAGTAACTAAAGAAATGATAAAATCTATGAAAAGAGGATCGGTTATAGTTGATGTCGCAATAGATCAAGGAGGGTGTGTAGAAACAAGTAAACCAACAACCCATGCAAATCCAACTTTTTTAGTAAACGAAGTTGTACATTATTGTGTTGCTAACATGCCTGGCGGCGTACCACGAACTTCAACAATGGCATTAAATAAAGCAACTTTGCCCCTATTAATAAAATTAGCTGATCAAGGATATAAAAAGACCTTGCAAGAAAACAAAAATTATTTAGCAGGTTTAAATGTTTACAGAGGGAAGATAACTTGCAGAGGCGTTGCTGAAGCATTTAATTACGAATATTTTCCTCCTGAAGAAGCATTAAGTATTTAAACCCAAAGCGGACTAAAAAGTTAAAATTTTTCCGAATCAATTAGTAATTTAAGATCAAACCACCCACTATGAACTTATTTTTTATTAAATTGTCTCTCAGATTGTGGTTAAATAACTTCAAGTATGAGCGCGGAACTAAAAGAAAAAAACGAGAATTACTACTCTGAATTGAATAATACTTTGTCGGCTAACAGAAGAGTTAACGTAAACGACTTAGTATCTAAAATGAATGAGGATAAAAAAAAAGAGAGAAAAAATAGTTTCATATTAGGGGCTGCGGCAGTTTCAGCTGTAACAGTCTTTGGAATTATACTAACACTCTAATTTAGTAATAAATAATTTATCTTAAAAGTCGGTTTTAATTATCCATTAGCATTGGTATAACTTTTTAATGCAAATAAACCGGTGCCGGATCTGTAAATCAAAAGATCTTGTAACATTATTTTCTTTAGGAAAATTAAGCTTTACTGGAAAATTCTCATCTTTAAATAAAAAAATTAAAAAAAAACCAATTACACTTATTATGTGTAAACACTGTAATTTAGTTCAATTAGCACATAATTATGATCTCAAATATTTATATGGACCTGACTATGGTTATCGCACAGGTATAAACAAAACTATGCTTAGCCATGTAAAAAAAATAACTGAATTATTGGCCCAAAAAACCTCTTTAAAAAAAAACGATATGGTTTTAGATATCGCAAGCAATGACGGTTCTTTATTAAATTTTTATGGTAAAAACGTAATTAAGTGTGGAATTGACCCAATTTTAAACAAGTATAAACAGAACTATAAAAAAATTAAATATGCAATTCCAAATTTTTTTTCAGCAAACAAAATTAAAAAAAAAACAAAAAAAAAATTCAAAATAATCACTGCCCTTTCAGTATTTTATGACGCTGAAGATCCGAACAAATTTTTAAAAGATGTTAAAGATTTATTAACCTCAGACGGCGTTTTTTTATTAGAATTTGCAGATTTAGCCTCTATTTTAAGATTTAAGATGTTCGATACAATTTGCCATGAACACTTAGAATACTACAGCACTCAAGTAATAATGAATTTAGCAAATAATAATGGGTTAAAAGTATTTGATATTAAAGAAAATAAAATTAATGGTGGAAGTAAACAATATTTTATAAGTCTTAAACACTCAAATATCCCCATAAAAAAAACAATCATAAACAAGACACTGAAAGCTGAACGTAAGCTTAAATTGGATAAAGTATTAACATTTAAGAAATTTTTTAAAAATATAAACAATTTAAAAAAACGTTTAAATAAAATTCTGAATTCTATTAAGAAAAAAAATCAAAATATACACTGTTACGGAGCCTCAACAAAAGGAAATGTATTGCTACAATATTTTAAGATAAACAATAGAGTTATAAGTTTTGTGGCAGAAAGAAATAAGAATAAATATGGTTTATTTACACCAGGCACTAAAATAAAAATTATTTCAGAAAAAACCTCAAGGAGTTTAGCACCAAATTATTATTTAGTTTTACCTTGGCATTTTAAAGATGAAATTTTGAAAAGGGAGCAAAGAATGATTAAAAAAGGTATAAAATTTATTTTTCCTCTACCAAATATTAAAATTGTCTCAAAAATTTAGTACCCATATTTTTTAACGAATTCTATATCAGCCTTAACCATATCATCGACAAGACCTTGAAAACTATATTTGGGCTTCCATTTCAATAATCTTTTTGCTTTAGAACAACTTCCTAGTAAAGTTTGAACATCAGCAGGTCTTTCAAGTTTTTTATCTACTTTAACATACTTTTTATAATCTAATTTAACAGATTTAAAAGCCAGTTTTGCAAAATCTCTCACAGAGTATTGCCTTCCCGTGCTAATAACATAGTCTTCTGGTGTTCTTTTGTTTAACATCATCCACATAGCCTTAACGTAATCTTCTGCATGACCCCAGTCTCTCTTTGCTTCCATGTTTCCCAGTTTCAAATCTTTCTGTAAACCAAATTTAATTCTAGCTACAGCGTGAGTAATCTTTCTAGTAACGAACTCAAATCCTCTTCTAGGAGACTCATGATTAAAAAGAATACCACTACAACAAAATAAACCATATGCTTCTCTATAATTTCTTGTAAGATCAAAACCTGCAACTTTTGAAATTCCATATGTTGATCTTGGATAAAAAGGTGTTTTTTCATTTTGAGGGATCTCTCTAACTTTTCCATACATTTCTGATGATGCAGCAAAATAAAATTTAGTTTTTGGAGAGAACTCTTTTATTGCTGAGAGAAGATAGTGAGTACCATTTATATTTGTATTAAGAGTTGAAAATTCATCTTTGAATGCGTAATCAATGTAACTTTGAGCACCTAAATGATAAACCTCATGAGGTTTGATTTTTTGAATAATTTTAACCATACTCGCATAGCTCTCAAGAGAAGCCGGATGTAATGTAATTTTATCTACAATATGCTTTAATCTCCATAAACGATGAGTCTTGTCCTCCGCTGCTACTCGTCTGATTAAACCATGTACTTGATAATTTTTTTTTAATAGTAGCTCAGAAAGGTAAGAACCATCTTGACCCGTTATTCCAGTAATTAAAGCTCTTTTTCTCATAATGTGATCCAAAATGTTATATTTTTCGATCAAACTATATTAAAAATAGATCTAATACAATATATAAAGTAAAGGTTACATTTAATGAAAAAATCTAAAAATTTTTTTGTAAGATCGCTGTTTAATTTTGGAAAAAAATATTTACCAGATAAATTTTATTCATTGTTATTATTTATTAGAAATTATAAAAAATTTAAAAAAGAAATTACAAAAAAAAAATCAATAATCAAATTTTCTGACAATTTAGATAGCATTAACAATTTTGAGTTCAAATTTACTTCACAAAATAATGAAGATGGAATTATTGAACATATTTTTAGTAAAATTCCCAATAATAAATATTTCGTTGAAATTGGTTTTAGTTATTATGAGTGTAACTCTCTTAATTTAATTAAAAATGGATGGAGTGGAAAGTTAATTGATATAAATAGAGATGAGTGTTTGACCTTAAAAAAGCTAGTATCTTTCTTCTATCCAAAGTCTGAAATAGAAATTATTAATAAAAAAATCTTGAGAGAAAATATCAATGATTTGGTTTTTTCTGACACAAAACAGCAAACAATTGATTTTTTTTCTTTAGATATTGATGGAAATGACTATTGGGTTTTAAGCGAACTTAATACAGAAAAAATCAATGTTATTTGCTGTGAGTATAATCATTATATTGGAAACAACGTGAAAAAAACGATACCTTACAATCCAAATCATATTTGGAAAAATAATGGTTGTTTTGGTGCCTCATTGGAGGCAATTACTGCTCTTCTCGATAAAAAAGAATTTAATTTAGTGGCAGTTGATAGCTCAGGCACAAATGCATTTTATGTAAAAAAAAGTTTTTCAGATAAATTTGATATTTTAAGCTCAGTAAAAAGCTGGAAATCTGTAGACAGGAACAACAGTGAAGAACAAATTAACTTTATTAAAAACTCTGTTAAAAACTTCAAATTTTTAAAATTATAAGGAAAAAACTAACATATGAGTAAGAAACTACAAAAAAAATTTAAGCAATTTTTTTATAAATTATTTAAATTATTTTACGGCGAAATCAATGGAGTAAAGTCTTTTAAAGATGACACCAGAATTAAAACTTTAAAAGTAAATTTTCAAGATAATGTTGATTACACAGTTTACAAAATTCAAAAGGGAAGACTTTACACTGATAGAATACAAGATACTGCTATTATATTGGATGACAATATTATTGAAGGTCCATCCTTTCAACTGCGGCCAATAAATAATGTGGAAGCTTTTAAAAACATTGTTTTAAGAAAGGGGACCCCAAGATTTAAAAAAAAATTAAAAGGTTTAACTTTGTCTATGCTCACTGGCGGTGCTGGAAATGATAATTACTTTCATTGGCTTTATGATGTTTTACCCAGAATTAAAATTTGTGAAAAATTTGTTGACATTTCAAAAATAGACTATTTTTTATTGCCTGATGTCAAATTAAAATATCAATCACAAACACTAGATGAATTAAAAATACCTTTAAAAAAAAGATTAACTAGTAAAATATTTAGACACGTTACCTCAGATGAAATAATAGTAACTCAACATCCATATTGCTTGATGAACGATGCCAGTAAAGAAATAGAAAATATTCCTGTTTGGATTTCCAAGTGGCTGAAAAGTTCGTTACTTTCAAATCATGACTTAAACAAAAAAAACTATCCACCTAAAATCTATATAGATAGAAAAGATTCTATTTCAAACAATAAAAATTTAAGATCAATATTAAATGAAAATGAGGTGAAGGCCTTCTTAAAAAAAAAGGATTTTACGATTTTGTCTTTAAGTGATTTTTCTTTTAAAGAACAAGCAAGAATTATTAATAACGCAAAGATCATAGTCGGCCTACATGGCGCAGGATTTGCAAATTTTTGCTTTTGTGAACCAAACACCAAAGTGGTTGAGCTAAAAAGCACTACTTCTGGAAATATGTATAGAAACCTTGCATTAAGCAACAAACTTAATTACACATCAGTTATTTCTGAACCTATAGGAATAAACTTTAATAATCAGTATGGTCATATAAAGGTATCAATTCAGGATCTAGAAAAAAAATTGAATGAATAATACAAAAAAAAAATATTATAGAATATTAGAGTCTATAATTAAAAAAATTCTATTAATTGAGAAAAAATCAAGTAATGAAAACTTAAAAAAAATGGTTAGAAGCGCTATTTATAATTCTAATTTAAAAAAAAATAGACTGCTTTATTCAGAAAATAGAGAAATCAAGTACATGATGCATACCTCAGATTGGATTTCAAAAAAATTATTTATCGACCAAAGTTTTGACGACAGAATATTGAAAAAAGTGATTAAAATATTGAATATTAAAAAAAATAAAAACATATTGGTTAATATTGGAGCTCATATTGGCTCTACTTGTATACCAGCTTTAAAATATAAATATTTTAAAAGCCTAATAGCATTCGAGCCCTCAAAAAAAAATTTTAATCTTTTAGCAGCCAATATCTTCTTAAATGATTTAGGGAATAAGGCGAAAATATTTAATTTAGCATTAAGTAATAGACGAACTTTGTTAAAATTAAAAAAATTTCAAAACAGTGGAGACTATCGAGTAGTTGAAAAAAGAAATAAAAATGTAGAGATTATCAAAAGTGATATTTTAGATAATTACACAAAAAATTTGAACAAAAAAAATACTTTAATATTTATGGATGCACAAGGTCATGAGCCACTAATATTTATGGGTTCGAAAAAAACACTCAAAAAAAAGATACCAATCGTTTTTGAATTTGCACCATTTTTAATGACGGGTAACTGGCAAAAAGGTTTTAATTTAATTTTTAAAAATTATAAGTATTTTTATGATTTACACAAACCTTTAATTAAAAGAAGATTGAAAAAAAATGAAATAATGAATTTATATAAAAAACTGAATACGGTAAACAAAAATAATTATACAGATATATTAATAGTATAAATTTAAATGAAAAATAATCTTCTCATAAAATATTGGTATAAACTTTTTAATAAACGAGCTTATTTAAGTTTAAAAAATAATTTAAAAACAAAAGCAACTGTAAAATTATTCGAGTCCAAATTCGCTGCGGAAATTAATTTAATTCGTGAAAAAATTGAAAATCAAAAAAATCTTTCATTTTATCATTCAGGTCATATAGGTGATATTATAAATGTCCTTCCAGTTATTAAAGATTTAGCTTTAACCCACCAGTGTGATCTATACTTAAATATTAGCAAACCTCTAACAGTAAAACTTAATGAATTTCAATATGAGAATATATATTTAAATAAAGATATTTACGATAAGTTGTACCCGTTATTAAAAAAACAAAAGTATATTAACAAGATAGATATTTACTCAGACCAATCTATCGATATAAATTTTGATTTAATTCGCCAGTTACCAATAAACTTACTTTTTGATAATTTAAGATATGGATTTCAAATTACAGGCGTCCAGCCAGATTTGAATCAGATTTATTTAGATGTTGAACCACATAAAGATTTTGTGAATAAAATTGTTATTTTGAGATCCCCAAGATATCAGAATCAATTTATTAATTATAAATTTTTAAGAAATTATAATGACTTATTATTCGTGGGTAAAAAAGATGAATATAACGAGTTGAAAAAAGAGATTGAAAATCTGGAATATTATAATTGTCAAAATTTTCTAGAAATGGCTCAAATCATTAAAGCAAGTAGAATTTTTATTGGTAACTCATCATTAGGTATGACTTTAGCTGAAGCAATAAAAACTCCGAGACTTTTAGAAGCTTGCCCAGGGTTTCCCGCTGCTCAAGTTCATGGTTTAAACGCTTATGACTTTTATTTTCAATCCCATTTTGAAAATTTTTTTCAAATTTTATATAAAAAAACAAAATGAATAAAACTTATTTTTGTTATATTAAATAGATCAAATGTATAAAAAAATAAAAAAAGTTAAAAAATGTTTGCTATGTAAAGGTTCAAATTTAGTCTCATTATTTAATGTGGGAAATTTATTTGTAAGTAATTTTGTTAAAAAAAAAGAAATTAAAAAAGGAATTAAATCTCCATTAAATTTACTATACTGTAAAAACTGTACACTTATTCAACTTTCTCATATTGCACCTCAAGAATTAATGTACAGAAGGTTTTACTGGTACAAATCTGGTGTAACCAAAATAATGAAAGACGCATTAAAAAATATATACTCTGAAAGTTTAAAACACATTAATTTAAAAAAAAGTGATGTTGTTTTAGACATTGGCGCAAATGACGGAACTTTATTAAAATATTATAAAAGGAATGGCTTTAGGACAATTGGATGTGAGCCAGCAAATAACCTCAAGAAAGAACTACGTTTAAATTGTGATCATGTGATAAATAATTTCTGGTCCTATAAAGAATTAAATCAAATATTAACAAAGAAAAAATTAAAAAAGCCAAAAATTATTACTGCTATTGGCATGTTCTATGATTTAGAAGAACCAAATAAATTTATAAGTGATGCCGCAAAATCTTTGGATGATAATGGAATTTTTATAGCTCAATTAATGTGTTTAAAATCAATGATTAAACAAAATGATTTAGGTAACATTTGCCATGAACATATTGAATTTTATTCACTAAAATCACTTAAATATTTATTTGAAAATAATGGTATGGAAATATTTAAAATTGAGGAAAATGACATTAATGGTGGAAGCTATCGTATATATTGTAGAAAATATAAGAAAGGTAGTATAAAACTTAATAGTGAAAATGTTCTTAGTCTAATGAAAAAATTTGTCTCAAGAGTGAAAAAAAATAAAAGGGATATAGTAAGTTTTGTAAATAAACAATTAAAAAAAAATAAAAAAATTTTTCTTTACGGAGCATCAACTAAAGGCAATACTTTCTTGCAGTATTATAACTTAGATAGAAAAAAAATTCCTTATGCCGCTGAAAGAACACCTGCTAAGTGGGGACGATATACTATTGGAACTGGAATTAAAATTATACCTGAGAATGAAGCAAGAAATTTAAATCCCGACTATTTTCTTGTAACTCCTTGGGCTTTTATTAAAGAGTTTATAAAAAGAGAAAAAAATTGGTTAAAAGGGGGTGGAAAATTTATTGTGCCATTCCCTAAATTAAAAATAATAAAAAAATAATGCCAAAGAAAAAAAAAATATTAATTTTGGGAGTCACAGGTCAAGATGGATCTTTTTTGGCAAAATATCTAATTAAGAAGAATTTCAAAGTTCATGGGATGGTTAGAAAGTCAGCAACTGGAAATTTAAATAATTTAAAAGACATTCTTAAAAATCCTAATTTAACAATCCACCATGGTGATTTGCTTGACTTAATTTCAGTGCAAAATTTAATTAAAACCTTAAAACCAGATGAAATATATAATTTCGCAGATCAAGACCATGTACGATGGAGTTTTGAAATACCATCTTATTCTTTTGATGTTACAGGATCTTCGGTAATAAAAATTCTTGAAATAGTAAAAAATTATTCACCTCGATCGAAGTTTTTTCAACCTCTTTCTTCTAATATATTTGGTAATAGCAAAAATAAAATGCAGGATGAAAATGAAAAGTTTACACCCCAAAGCATTTATGCCCTTGGTAAAGTTTCAGCTTACTACGCATGTGAAATGTATAAAAATCTTTATAATATGAAAATATGTGGGGCAATTTTTTACAATCATGAGTCTGAGGTTAGACCAGAAGAATATGTTACAAGAAAAATTACAAAAGCAGTGGCGAGAATTTTTTATGGTAAACAAAAAAAACTTGTTTTAGGAGATATAAAATCAAAAATTGACTGGGGATATGCTGGTGATTACGTTGAAGCTTCTTACCAAATAATGCAATTAAAAAATCCAGATTTTTTCATAATTGCATCTGGAAAAAGTTATAGTGTTGAATACTTCGTAAAAAAATGTTTCGATTATGTGGGTCTAAATTATAAAGAATACGTAAAAATAGATAAAAAACTTTTTAGGATTAAAAAAAATGCAACTTTAATTGGAAATACTAAAAAAGCAAAAAGAGTTTTTAAATTTAAAAATAAAACAAGTATTGAAAAATTAATTTCAATAATGATGGAAAATGATCTCAAAATAGAACAAAAAATTTAAATGCAAAAAATTGTATATAAAAAAAAAATATTAGCCATAATTTTAAATGAAAGAAAATATACTAGAAAGAAAGGTATAAAGTTTGTAACACCTAATTTTTTTACTTTACAACTAGGTTTTATGAATCATGTCAAAAACCATTTTATAAAACCACACACCCATAGAAATTTTATAAGAAAAATAAATAAAACAGCCGAGGTGCTTTTTGTAAAAAATGGAATTCTTAGAATTGATTTTTACGCTTCAAAAACTAAATATTTGTATAGCAAAATACTTAAAAAAAACGACATTGCTATTCTTATTCAAGGTTCTCATGGATTTAAAGTCATAAAAAAATGTTCACTTATTGAAATTAAACAAGGACCCTTTCATCCCGTGCTTGATAAAGTGAAATTTAAAAAAGTTGATGAAGACAAAATTAAAATCAAGTAGTATAAATCAAAAAATTATATGGCGAGGTAGCTCAGTTGGTTAGAGCACAGGACTCATAAGCCTGGGGTCGGCGGTTCGACTCCGCCCCTCGCTACCACGTAAAATATTATGAAATTATCTTTTATAATTATATCCTATAAAAGCGATCATTTATTAAATAATCTTTTAAATAAGATATCAAAAAAACATGAAATAATAATAATAGAAAATTCTCTACAAAATAACACGAAATATAAAATTGAAAAAAAATTTAAAAACTCAAAAGTAATTATTCCCAATAAAAATTTAGGATATGCATCTGCTTTTAATAAAGCTATGAAATTAAGTAAAAGCAATTTTTTAATTACTCTCACACCCGATGTAGTAATTGACAAAAAACTTATTTTGAAAATTGAAACTTTACTTAGTAAATTTAAAAAATTTTATTTAATGGCTCCTGAATATCGAAATCAAAAAGTTTATCAAAATTTTACACCAATATCTAATTCAAATAATTTGATTAAAATCAAAAATCATAAGATGTTATCAGTAAAAGAAATTGATTGGTGTTTTTGTATTATAAATAAAAGAAAATTTAAAAGCTCTAAAATATTAGATGAAAACTTTTTTTTATACTTTGAGACTATGGATTTATGCAAAAAGTTATTTAAAAATAGAAAAAAAATGTATATTATTAAAAACTTGAAATTTCATCATTTAGGAACAAGTTCGTCTAATAAAAAATATAATTTTCAAATTAGAATAAATAGAAATTGGCATTTTAGTTGGTCAAAATTTTATTTTTATAAAAAAAACTATAACTATTTATTTGCTTTAAAAAAAATTTTGCCAAATATTTATCAAAGCTTAGTGGGAATTTTATTATGCTCTTTAATATTTAGATTTAAAGATACCAGACTTCATTTTTCTAGCTTAAAAGGTTTTATCTCAAGTGCTTTTTATATGAAATCATACTTCAGACCAAATTTAGATTGATATTTTATTTATGAAAAATCTTAAAATGTTTTGCTTAACACTTGAACCGAAACATATTAACTTTATTCAAAGTTTGAATTATACTCCTGTTTTATTAGGAGATAAAACTGCACCTGAAAATTGTTTAAGCGATAAAGCTGGTGAAAATATTTCTCAAAAAAACAAGCATTACGGAGAGTACACCTTTCATTACTGGCTTTGGAAAAATCATTTAGAAAATATAGAAGAAAATTGGATTGGCTTTTGTCAATATAGAAAATATTGGTCATTAAAATATTCTCCTAACAAAGAAATAAATATGGAAAACCTAAAAGAAAAAACTTTAAAAGAGGTTCCAAGTGAACTTAATAACTTCGAGGTAATTCTAGGAGATCCTTTTTTTGTGAATCAAAGAAAAATAATGAAATTTATTAAAAAGGGTTTTCCACTAATAATCTCTAACCCAAAGCTTTTATTTCAAAGCAACTCTAGAAATATTAAATTTCATTTTGATTTAATGCATGGAAGAAATAATTTAGATAAAGCAATAGATTTGTTAGATACTAAAAATAAAGAGGATTTTAGAAAATTCGTTAATAATGAAATTTCATTTAACCCACATAATATGTTTATTTGTAAATCAAAAAAACTTTTGAGTTCTTATTACGAAGAAATATTTTCTTGGTTAAAAAAATGTGAACAATTATTTGGATTTGATAACTTGAGAGGATATGGATTAACAAGAATTTATGGATTTTTGGCTGAGAGATTTATGTCTTATTGGTTTAAAAAAAATGCGAATTATAAAGAATTACCAATTCTGTTTCATGATATTAACGATCAATTATGATATTAGTTTTTTTAAGTATTTAGAATAATCACAATTTCCATAAAACTTAATACTTTCATTTATATCTTTTTTATTAATCCATTTTTTTCTGTAGGCTATCTCCTCTAAGCATGCGATTTTAAAACCTTGTCTTTTTTCAATGGTAGATACGAAAGAAGTAGTATCATAATAATCTTCTATTGATCCAGCATCTAACCAAGCCCCACCTCTTCCTAAAAATTCTGCGCTTAATTTATTATTTTTTCTGTATTTATTTAATAAATCAATAATCTCAAGCTCTTTTCTTTTAGAAGGTTTTAAAGATTTGCTAAATTTAACTACATTTCTATCAAAAAAATACAAACCAGTTACAGCAAGATTTGATTTTGTTTTTTCAGGTTTTTCTTTCAAATTTAGAATTTTTTTATTTTTTATTGTTGCTATACCATAGAGTTTTGGGTTTTTAACTGGGTGCAAAAACACTTTTGCACCTCTATTTAATTTCGTAGCATTTTGTAATGATCTAGTTAAACTTTGAGCATAAAAAAAATTATCACCTAAAATTAAAGCTACATTACTATTATTAATAAATTTTTCTCCGATTATGAAAGCTTCAGGTAATCCGTTAGGATTTTTTTGCTCTTTGAATTCTATTTTAACACCAAAATGATTTCCGTTTTTTAAAACTTTCTTAAATTGACTTACTTGACCTTTATTAACAATTATTAATATTTCTCTTATACCAGCTAACATTAAAATAGATAATGGGTAGTAGATTAAAGGTTTATCGTAAATTGGTAATAATTGTTTATTAACTGATTTAGTAATAGGGCTCATTCTTGTTCCGAGCCCTCCCGCTAAAATTATTCCTTTTTTAATCATATTTTTAATCCTAGTCTTTTAACATAAAGATTTTTTGAAATAGAGGATATAAATTTTTTATTACTTAAATACCAGTCTACAGTCATATTCAATCCATAATTAAGTGCAGTTTTTGATTTCCAATTAATTTCATTATAAATTTTATTACTATTCAAAGAGTATCTAAAATCATGACCAGGTCTATCCTTAACAAATTTAATTTTTACTTTTTTTCCAATTTTTAAACCTTTTTTTTTAAAAATTTTTAAAATATTTTTAACAATATTGATATTTTTAATATTTGTATTAGAACCCACATTATAACTTTGGCCTAATTTTCCTCTTTTATAAATTTTGTACAGAGCATCACAATGATCATTCACATAAATCCACTCTCTAGAGTTCAAACCTTTCGCGTAAACTGGAAGAGGCTTGTTTAATAAAATATTTGAAATCATTTTAGGAATTAATTTTTCAGGAAATTGATAAGGACCATAATTATTACAACAATTTGATATTATTGCTGGTAATTTATAAGTTCTAATATATGATTTAATTAAATGATCAGCGCTAGCCTTGGAAGCTGAGTAAGGAGAACTGGGATTATATGGAAATTCTTCATGAGATTTTTTTTTCTTAATATCACCATAAACTTCATCTGTAGAAATATGTATTAATTTAATTTTCTTTTTTTTTTTATTATTCTCCCTCATTACCTCTAAAATATTAAACACGCCAAGTATATTGGACTTTATAAATTGACCAGGTGCATCTATAGATCTGTCTACATGAGTTTCAGCAGCAAGATTGAAAATACAATCAGGTTGATATTTTCTAATCACCTTAGTGAGTTTTATTTTGTCATTTATATCAAACTTAAAAAATTTATATTTTTTTTTCGGAAGTTTATCTTTTTTGTACTTACTCGAAGAATAAGTCAATTTATCAATGTTAATCACAAAATAATTTTTTTTGATTAAATAATTAACCAAATTACTACCTATAAAGCCAGATCCACCAGTAACTATTATTTTTTTCATATTTGACTAAAGAATATTTAATTTAATTGTGTTAAAATAAAGAATTATTATACAAAATCAAACAATTACATGCAAAATGGATAATAAAGATATTACAGTAGTCATTACTTCTTTTAAGAGCGAAAAAAAGATAATAAAATGCATAAACTCAATAGGCAAGGATATTAAAATTATAGTCATAGAAAACTCAAATGATAAAGCGCTCAAAGAAAAATTAGAAAAGGAATATTATAATTTAAAATGTGTATTATCAGATCAAAACCTAGGTTATGCTAAAGGAAACAACCTAGGACTATCTATGGTAAATACAAAGTATGCTTTGATAATAAATCCAGATGCTGAAGTGCACAGCCAAGCAATTAATAATTTTTTTTCATCAGCAAAAACAAATCCTGATTTTGCTATCATTGGTCCTTTTATTCAAGAGTCACGGAGAGGTAAATTTTTTGAGAGTGAAAAAAAAGGAATATTCGAAGTAAAAAACATAAAAGGATTTGCTATGTTTTTAAATTTAGATCAATTTAAAAATATAGGTTTTTTTGATGAAAACTTTTTCATATATTTCGAAGAGATAGATTTATGCAAAAGGCTAATTGAAAATAAAAAAAAGATTTACCTAGACACAAATATTAAAATCACACATGCAGGAGGCACTTCTCATGAAGAGGGAATTAATTATGAAATGGAAAAATCAAGAAATTGGCATTGGATGTGGTCAACCTTTTATTTTCACAAAAAACACTATGGTTATATGATTGCAATGATTAAAATTTTACCAAAATTTTTGTCATCAATGATAAAAATGATTTTTTATGGAATTATTTCTGATAATAAAAAAAAAGTTATTTATAGCTGTAGATTTAATGGTATTTTAAATTCAATTTTAATGAAGAAATCTTGGTATAGACCAAAAATTTATTAAAGTTGATTTATACGTATTAAAATTATAAATATTTTGCAGTGAAAAATAATCAATATAAAATTCTTGTCACGGGAGTAGCTGGCTTTTTAGGATCTCATCTATCTGAGCAGCTTTCGTTATTAGGCCATAAAGTAGTTGGTGTTGATAATATGATGGGAGGATACAAAGATAATATTCCAAATAATATAGAGTTTCATAATATAGACTGTTGTGATTTTGAAAAAGTAAAAAGAATTATGAAAGGAGTTGAAATAGTTTATCATTGTGCTGCAACAGCTCATGAAGGTCTATCAGTTTTTTCTCCTTATGAAATTACTAAAAATAATTATTTAGCCTCAGTTTCAATTTTTTCAGCAGCTGTAA
>MDSZ01108852.1_pt1 | contig 15438 bp, 11 predicted proteins | sample 811201 | NCBI WGS metagenome assembly MDSZ01 (sample SAMN05326647, study PRJNA326480) | marine metagenome | isolation source: seawater | place: Indian Ocean: North | collected 2010
AAAGACTTACCTTTGCGAGTATTTGTCATGATTTTCTGGAAGTCTGCCGATATGCATCCATATCCACCACGGGAAATCGAAGTTATAGCACCCTCAAGACCGATACCAGAACCCATCATGACCTCCATGGTCCTGATGACGTAGAGAAGTTCGCGGTCTTCGTCCTGAGCTGCCATCCATCATCACTCTCAGCGGATATCCTCAATCAATTCAAACTCAAATTCCTCATTTGAACCGTCGTAATTCAGTTTACTGAAGACTACCTTTACATCTCTTTCCTCAAAGGGGTCGTGAATGTATGGTTGCCCTGAACGGAACATTTCGACGACTTTGCGGTATATCTCAATGTCCATCTCTCCGCGTACTTTGTATACAGCGCTCTCAGCACCTTCATCGATCAAGTCATCACCCTCTCCACCGTGAGTCACGGTTCGAGTCATTCTACGAGCGATTGAGATACTGATATCACACCCTTCTAAGCGTATCCAATCGTCGCTAGTCATACCTGTTGCTGGTCGAATGAAAAAGTCCTGCGCTGCCATACCTGTGCCACCTGCGGACCCTACACCCCTCAACTCGCCCTTGAAGGTATTGACGAATCAATAGGCCCCATAGGGGCCTGAAAGGTTCATGCCATCTTGAACCAGGCGAATCTTGGTTCGACCAAAGTTCCTTGACTAACCAAGCCATCAAGGGCGGATTCAGTCGTACGTTGATCGAAGCCTCGAGCTGCACATGCTGCTAACATAGTCTCGAGGTCAACGCCCTTTCCTTCATCGAGTTGTTCAATAATCGATAACACCACTTCATCAAGGTCTTGTTCGTTGCCCTGAGCCCCTGTTGATGAAGACATCTCACCTACATCAAGAGTAGCGGTAGTGGTGGGAGGACCCCAACTGGATTCGCCTACATCTCTCTTGCCTTCTGCAATATCTAGAGCCCTCCTGACCATCAATCGATGGACCTCAGTGTCTACTTCGCCGTAGAATTCTCTCGCCGTCAACAAGCCTTCGATCATGTGTTCTGCAATACCTGCTTCTGCATATGCCTCTCTCGATGGCGCCAATGCGGCCGCCGCATCATGATCCGCTACGCGTTTCATGGTACTTTCACAAGCCTCTACCAGCCAATCAGCATATCGGGAACGATCGATGATTGCAATCTCTTCAGGCCTCATATTCGTGTATACGCTACCCTCTTCAGTTGTGTAACAACGGCCCTTTGTGGTCATCAATAGAAGCAATGGGTCGCCAGTTTCATGCAATTTAGCGAGTTCCTCGGCCTGCGCTTGTACTACATCATTGTCGAAATGACCGATATTGAAGTAATGCACACCTGAAGCATCTCGTAACTGTCCTTGCCACATAGTTCCAGAAGTGGTATCTCTTGGTTCCATACGCTCTAGCAAACCAGCGACTAGAAGACGATTGACCTTAGCCCCTAATTTGGTTATGACAAAGGCTGGGTCAAACTCCCCTGGGCCCTTTTCAGACAGAGTTGATTCTCCAAATTCTTGCGCTAATATTCGTACGGCCGGTTGGCGCCGGCTGACTCGAGAGTTACGGGCCTGCATCAAACCACCCCCCATCTCGCTCTCACTTCGGTAGCCGCCAATGCTGCATCGATTTCTACCACCTCTACCTTATTGGCGATGAACATGATTCCCTGCTCATCGATAATCGAACGTCCCTCTACAGATAAACGCCGACCGAGAAAAGAATTTCTTAAATCGGCGACAAAGGAAGATTTACCATCCTCAGATTGATCATTCTCCAGTTCCTTGAAGCGTTCTCCAATCAAATTCTCCGATGCTCCGGAATCTAACGATAAAGAGGCGGTTGATACTCCATCATCGATGACCATTCTGATTCTGAAATCATTATTCCCCTCAATATTTCCATGCTCGATACAAGAACCGTCTCGCATCAATCTACGGCATTCAGGGCAACGAATGATTACACCGCTATCCTCCCTTACTGCAACAACCGTAGCCTCAGTCTTGACGCCTACTCTAGAGGTTCCACTCGCTAATTCTGAGAAGGAAACTTCAACGATATGATCGCTCGGGTCTATCGACTGCCAAGGAGTCTCGGCGAGAATCTCAACCTGCGAAGCATCATCCACGGTAATATCGGGAATCCCTTGCCAGGTTCTTACCCTGACCCTACTGAGCGATAGGCAAAGAGGCAATGCAGATGCATCGATAGGTAACTCATTCCACGATGTCATTCTACAGCGGCCGGTTGGATCAACCAATTCACCAGACCACAATGTACGATCTTCCCCATTGACCTTAGCTACGCGTTCGGTCCAATCAACCATTTCCACTATGATATCGATCTCTCTTGCTCCATCGCGAAGACTGGAAATATCTACTCTACTGCTGTCTCTCAGACTGTCCATCTCAGCAAACCCCGCATCATGGAAAACTTCGACCTTGGTGTATCGACCAATGTTCATTTCGGGATTATCTCTGAATCTACGCACCTGAGCGCGTTCCACTTTGACAAGAGTGCCAGGCTCGTGAGTAAAAGGCTCCCAACTGACAAAGGAAAGTGAGCCGCTGTCGTCTGCCAGCCGTCCCTTTACGATATCCATTGTTCCACTACCATCCTTGCGAGTAATCACATCATTTCGAACTGACATGACTCTGCCGATGACGGTTACTGTGCCTTCTACCTGCCCTGCTTTCTGCAATGATACTGGTTCGTCAGCATTAACTCTAGGAGTACTACTTTCCTTGAGCACTACGACTCTGCTAGATTGGTTGATATTCAGACTCAATTCACCATTGTATTCGTTTACAGAACCGCCTTCTATACGGACAACTACGCCAGGAATGATATTCTTGTTTCCACCCCAATCCTTGTACGACCATCGAGTTCGTGCACCATCTCCCTCTCCGTCCGGGTTGTCCTCTAGTAGACCAAAGGCGATCTCTCGCTCTTGTCCGCGAACGGTCTGCATTCTGGTATTATGTGAGATGATTTCTGCAACTACCTCGACATTCTTGTCCTCAGCCCCCAATTCTGTCAATCTATTGACCTTCTTCATCGGTGCAGTTCCGCTTCTGAATGCACCTTGATTCGTCGAAGTTGTCGCAGGAGCATTCTCAGTCTGAAACCTGCGCATGACAGAACGCATAGCATCGGATGGAGGAATCAAGAATTCGCTCTGATACTTCTCGAATTCAGCTCTAATTGCATCTTCATCAGCATTCGGAACTGCGGACATGACCTGGGCCACTGCGGCTTCTAAACTGGCATCATCCGACATGTAACGACCTCTGCGAACTGGTTCTTTCTTCTTGATCGACCAACCCGCAGATGCAGGTGGCAGGCTCTTGTGCTGGATGTGGTAGTACTCGCACTCCTACTCCCCCTTGGAGCAAGACTACTGACGTCGAGGGTCTTTGAACAATGTGGAAAGACCACATCCCGAAATGAAACTGAATCACGAGGAATTGACGCGTATTCCTTGTCGCAAAAGAACGTCCGGCACAATGATTGAACCACCAGACCACAAAGGAGTTGCTTTGTTCATTTGGGCCAAAGAAACTTCCTTCGAAAAGGCCGCAGGAAGATTACCTGAAAGCCCAGCCTGTTTGACTGCCCCAACAACTTCTCCATCTTTAACGCGTAAAATTGAGGAAGTGGTTACCGAGAAATCGCCGCTTGAAGGATTAGCGGTATGAGCACCCATTACTGACTGAACCAAGTAACCATGTTCCATCTCTTCAATCATTGATTCCCTCTCAATCTGCCTATCGGAAGAAGATAAAATCAGATTGTTGAAGGAAGTGACTGGAGGGGAATGATGGCCACCACGTCCCGCATTACCAGTACTAACAGCACTCTCAACATTACCAGCCTCAACTTGCTCAGCAGCATCGCGAGTTGCCCATATTCCGGAGACGAGGCGGCCAGAATCAATCAATGAAGTCACTCGGGTTGGGAGGCCTTCACCATCTCTTGTACCAGAACCAGCCCCACCAGGCAACCTACCATCATCAACCAACGAAAGGTGTGGAGCCAAAATGGATTGTCCAAATTTGCCGGACCAAACAGATTCACCTCTCGACAATTTCTCGCCGCGTAGAGCAGAACAGAAGATGTTGCTGAATAGACCACTTATTCCTCGATGAGTGAACAAAACTTGCGCATCTTCAACATTCTTTTCAACATCGATTAGGTTCCGAGTTGAAATTGCCCATTCAACGCCTTCTTCGCACATGCCATCAAAATCGCTGACGAGTGATCTAGAGCCCATGCTACTCCAACCACTGGTTATTCGGTCATCTTCATCTATCGAAACTTGAATACCCGCAGAATGGCTTGATATCCTACCTGCGCTGGAGATTCCTTGGCTGGTCAACAAGGCTCCAACATGACAACTCAATGCCATGCCTCCACCAGTCACAACCGCTCTGGAATCCAATTCCGAGACCTTTTCAATAACCTGATCTGCCTGTTGCATCAACTCTTCCGGAGTTATCTGATCAACCTTGGAATCCCACATTCCTTCAACCGGCGTACTACCAGCGTCTTCGGGCAGTTCTAGCCCTTCTATAGCAGGCGTAAGGGCGCATGTACGCATCGCTTTACGCACCATCTCAACTGCATTATCTGGCGTGGTTGAATATGCAAAACCAGTTCTTCCTGAATCGACAACTCGAATACAATATCCACCTTCTCCACCTCCTCCTGCAAGACTCACTCTACCTCGTTCAATCTCCACGTCTTGGCCATAAGACTGGATGGCAAATACTTCCCACATTGGAGCGGATACATCTTGTGCAGACTTACCGATGATTTCGCAACCTTCGAGCAATCTATCCTGAGAACCTTCGGGAACCAAAGTCATTCAAGCCACCTCTTCAGCCAACTAGAGCATCTCTGATTCGCATTGCAGGGCCACCATCTCCAACCGGAACCATCTGGCCTTTACCACAGAAGCCAGGACTTGCTAATACTGCATTCTTGGTCAGACCATCTACATTCTTTAGAATGGATAATGTCATTCCGCTGACGCTTACGTCCTTGAGCGGTTCTGCTAATTCTCCATCTCTGATACGCCACGCTTCTTGGGCTGCAAACTGGAAACTGCCGCGCCCTGTATCTACTTGACCTCCGCGAGTTCCGCAGGCGTAAACGCCGTCCTGAACGTCCTCTAACAATTCATCGAGATCTTCGTGTTTTCCACCCATAATCATGGTGTTGGACATTCTGACCAAAGGATGGTGGAGTCCGTCCTGTGCACGCGCTGCACCGTTGGTTGGTATGTCGAAATGCGCCGCAGTCTCGCGATGGTTCAGATAGGTGACCAATCTGCCATTTTCAATCAGGGTCCTAGAAGCAGTATCTAGACCTTCATCATCCACAGGGAAACTTCCGTGTCCACCCTCCCATGTAGGGTCATCCAACACGGTGACCAAAGGATCTCCAATCATCTCGCCTAATTTTCCATCAAGGCAAGAATCACCTGCTGCAACTAAATCTGCTTCACAAGGATGCCCCAATGCCTCATGGATGTATACGCCGGTCAAATCGGGGTCTGCCACGAGGTTCATTCGACCTGATGGTGAACGCTCTGCAGAAAGGATTCGCAATGTTGATTCAGTCGCTGAACGGGCTACTTCGTCAAGATCTACTCTCTCGATTGCTTCGTAGCCGCCGACTCCTCCAACTCTTGTTCTATAGGACGCTACCTGTGAATCATCGCGTCCAGTAACCACCGCATTGGTGCAGGTTCTCTGGAATGACCAGACCCTGTTCATACCCTCCGAGGTGACCAATTCTGTCTGCACATGTTCATCGCTGAATCCGGTATTGACCGATACTATTCTCTCATCGGTTCTAATCATCGAATCAAATTCGCTTAGAACTGCAACCTTGTCTTCTATATCGATATCCCTGATATCCTTTAGCGGACGCCAATGTACGTCTTTGGTGCTAATTGGAACTTCGGCCAAAGACACCGGTTTCTCTCCACTGGACCTTCGTGCAGCAACCTGTCTAGCCATAGATATCGTAGATTCAACCTGAGAATGAATAGCCTTGAGATCAGAGGTGGAATGTACACCCCAAGAACCGTCTACAAGACAACGGAGTGTTGCGCCCACATCATGTCCAGGAACAGCATTTCTTACCTTCCCATCTCGCATCGAAATAGAGGTGTTTCGATTGCTTACAGTCCTGATTTCAGCATATGTTGCACCGCATTTTTTTGCGCTATCGATTATCCTTTCAGCAAGGTCTTCATCAAGGAATCTTCCAGTCTTCCATGAGTCTGTATTCGGACTGCTGGCTGCCGACATGCTACCTCGATAGGACAGTGGTGCTTGAACCCTACCCTAAGACTGAGAATCAGCATTGGCTACATGAGCCAACAAACTTGCCTCATCAACTTTTGAAATATTGACTTCAAGACCTAGTTTCTCAGCATCCAGCAGTGCCATGCTTGGGCGCATACTTTGGATTACTGCATTAACTGAAAAAGCAAGACGCTCGGCTTCATGATTCAGGTCTCGCCAATTCAGATACGGTAGATGGACATCCTCTCCTTCGCCAAGCTCTGCATCCGGTATGTATGCTAGCCACCCCTCTTCATCTCCTTCCTTCAAACCAACGCGCCTGAAGGCTTGATCGATATTGTGCGTTCCCGCCAAAAGACGTATGAATTCAACCTCCAAAGAGCGCGCTTTCATTCTATCATTCTGCTGATTATCGACAACACCTGACCAAGTGGCCCACAATTGTCGCTCTGAACCCAAAGAACCAGCACCCAATAGACACCATAGGCCTACTTCTTGCACCTCACTGAGATGAATTGCAGAATCCTTGGGAGACTCCAAAGGTGCATCAAATTTCAACCTCCAACAGGGGAACCAAGGAGACGGGTGCAACTCCTCCATATCCTCGCCTCGCATGTTCTGCTCATCAATCCAACGCTTGACTCTCACTTCAATCGCTTGACATCCCGAATCGCTCTATCGAGGACCTTGGGGCCCCAACCACGCTTTGCTAGAAGCTGGTTTCTTTGCACCGAAGAAAGATTGAGCAAATCACTCGGGTTGGAGATATTGAGTTCCTTCATGTCGCGGGCTCTTGAACGACCAATATTGGAGATTCTGACCAAGGGAAGTAACTCCTCCTTGCACCCATGTCTAATCCTTTGTTTCAATGAATCCAAAACCGAGCCAACATCTGCAGCCTCAGCCATCTTTTCTCCATCTATATCACCACTGAGAAGCAATTGGCCCGCCGAATAGAGAAGCCAATCCATCAATTCCAATCTGGTTCTCAAATCTCCTGGTGCAACTTTCATCTCCTTTTCTATATCTCTTAAGGTCGCTTCATCCATCCATTTCTCAAGAGTCCACGCAGATTGAGTCAAGGCTAGAAGGACATCCTCAAGATTCTCATCCCTCAACAAGTTGTTTGCATGTAAAGCGGTCTTGACATGTAGTTGATTTCTATCCATCTTGGCCCAAATAATCATGAAATCTGGAGTTGCAGCAACAAGATGTAACAACGCAAACTGATCGAGTTCATCTCCACGAGATACTTTGTCGATGGCTCTCTTCAATCCATCTCGTAGAATTGTTGCGCTCAATGGATCAAGGTACAATTGTGATACTCTCTTACCGAAGGCCGTCGCTTCGTAAGTGGTGTTGAAAGCCTCCCCAATCTGTTTCTCTTGAATGAATTCTGTCTCGATGCTGTCGGCCCTTTCAAAACCCAATCCGGGAGTATTGATTCTACGTTCAGTCTGCTTTGTAGGTAATCCCTTATATTCCGAAACATCGAGTATTTCCAAAGCGCTACTTGCCCAATCAGGAATATCATCATCCCACGATTCCGAATCTCTTTCTTGTTCAGAAACCAATGAGACATCGATGCCAGTTCTTGAGATGAAACCCTCATCTGCCAACCATGCGAGAGTGTTGTCAATCCGTTCGTCGATCATCGAAGCGGGTTGGGTACACGAAAGGAAAGTCGCATCAAAGAAACGGCGTATAGAAGTTCGATCGTGCAATCCTCCTGTAGCGATTCCAGACAATAGGTGCATCCTCAGAGGTGGTTCTGCTGCAAGTTTCGATACTACGGGTTCTGGTGGACCGTGAATGTACTTTTGAGCAACTTCATCTGCCTCGATGAGAGAATCTTCACCCTTGCATACCAACCAAGATTCACCTTTGCTGTCGTATCTTGGACGGCCGGCTCTACCCATCATCTGTCGCACCTCCATGACCGAAATCCAGTCGTTGAACCCGTCTGCCCAGCGCTTCATATCCCGTACCAACACTCTACGTGCTGGAAGATTGACTCCCGCAGCCAAAGTCGGAGTAGCACAGATGCAGAATAGATCTCCCCTACGAAACGAATCTTCGATGGCCTTGCGTTGGGAGTGAGCAAGACCGGCATGATGGAATGCTACGCCACCGCGAACCGCAGCCGCCAATCTATCCGACAAGGCGCTGTCCTCCTTGAGAATCTCATCCGATAATTCCGACAAGCGTTGTACTCGTTCAGCATCCTCCGCCAACTTTGCAACACATCGTTCCGACAATTTCCGAGCTTCGGATTCTGCTGAACGGCGAGTCGATACGAAAACCAACATCTGGGCTCCTTCTGAGATAGTATCGTTAAGGGCACACCACGCAATGTGAGTTTTGGGACCTTCTAATTGTCTAGGAGGGGGAAGGGCGGTGTTATCCTGCTTGCTGACCCTATGTCTGACTTCCAACCACTTCTCAGCCAAAGTTGCATGCTCCAATGCAACCGGTCGCCAATTAGATTGTACCAATTCCGCCTGCAACCAAGCAGCCATCTTCTCAGGGTTGCCAACCGTCGCTGACAAAGCGATAATCTGTGCACTAGGGTGCTGTAGGCGCAAGCGGGCTAGATTAACCTCCATCGTAGGGCCTCTAGATGAATCATTTACCAAATGAACTTCATCGGCGACCACTATGCTGATTCCTGCAATTACTTCTGGTTTATTTCGAGATAATGAGTCCAATTTCTCTGACGTACATACGATGATATCTGCTTGATCAATTTTCTGAACCTCGCGAGCCGCATCTCCTATGGCCATACCGACCTGTAGCCCTACCGCATCCCCTAACTCTCGGAGTTCCTCGACTTTCTCGCTGGCCAAGGCTTTGAGTGGGACGATATAGATGGCGCGGCTACCCGGTTCATCGACTAACAACCTTCGCGCCATTGCCAAATATGCCACCAGACTCTTGCCTGATGCTGTAGGGATGGCAAGCAGTAGGTTACGTCCGTAAAGTGCAGCACTCATCGCCTGTGCTTGCGGGGGATAGAGGTGTTTGATACCCCACCCTTCAATCACATGTTGCTGAACCTCGGCGGGTAGGTCGAGGTCCTCAACTGCGTCTAATGACTCGGACATCAGCACACCAGTGATGTCAGAGGTCCAAAAGCCAACCGGTCACCGTTCTCCACTTGCAACAATTTCCAATTCTGAAGGTATCTCAGCATCATCCGCTGCCAATAACCTCAAGTCCGGCCCTTATTGTGGGTGGTACATGGACGACCCAGAGATGAGCGAAATTGACCGCCGGCTATCCGTCTTTGATGAAGAACCAGACCTCAATGATTGGGTCGAAGTTTTCTCAGGAGCTATGATGATGGTTATTGGTATCTACTACATCATTTATCCAGGTGAAATCATCTCTGAAGAAGTCATGAAATGGTTCGCTGCAATCGTTATTTCGGTAGGAATGGTATGGGCTGCACACGGACTAAAGGACATGGCTGTCAAGGAAGTTCGCCGATCCATTGTCATGCTAGATGCTTCAGGTAAGCAGGATTCCGTCGATTATGGTCTGATTCGCGATGTCTTGCTACATCCTAAGCAGTACCGAAGTTTCCTTCTTGAGGCTTATGAAAAGGCCTACGAAGACGGAGTATTGTCCGAGGACGAGGTTGCTGAATTGAAGACCATTCAGTCTGCACTTGGCATGACCGATGAAGAAGCCGCTGCAATCGCCACACGCGGAGCAATCAATGCAGCCCTCAAGGATGGCAGTGTTACTGAGGATGAGATGGCCCTGATTCTAGAGGCTGCCAACAAAGCAGGCCTATCTGATGAGGACTGTGAGAAGATCAAGAAGGCTCTTGAAGATGAGAAGCTGGACAGCAACGAGAAGAAGATGCTCGACGAGATTCTAGGCAAGTTGGATTAGATTCGACTACAGGAAATCTTCGGCCAAGCGCCGCGCTTTCATTCTTCTGCGTGATTCGACCAAGGCAGTTACTAGGACTAGTGAAACTCCTGCCAACATCAACCAAGTTGCAGAAGAACCCAAACCATCAGGACTTTCGATACCTTCTGGAGTAACTATGTCATCTGCATCGATACTACTGGATGGCACCCAGTTGAAATCCATCCGATCCAATCCGCAGTCACAATATGACACAGTCATGATATCTGGGAACAATGACGATTGCAATCTTCCCCATTCTGACAATTCTATATTCGCAGGACGTGTTGCCCATGTCGGATTAATCATGCCACCATATGAACCCGCTCTCTTCATCGTCCAATCGATGTGAAGCATACCTGCTTTCGGCATCTCATCAACTATCAACAATGCCTCCAAAATCAACAGATCGAGAGCAAGGGAACGACCGGCATTCAATACGAAATTCACAGATTGTTGCGGAAGTTGACCATCACTATCATGTCCGGCTCCTATTGAATTGAGATGGTTGAAAATCAATCTATCTATCGCTATTCCATCTATATCCGGCGATTGGAGTTGATACCTTCCATCACCGGTAGGTACAGCAGAATCAATCTTCAGGTCGAGTAACAATCTCTCATCCTCTAGGATGCCAAAGGTTGCTCCTAGATGTTCAGCCATGGTTGCAGTCGGAGTTCCTGGGCTGTTCACTTGCCAGATTTGCTCTAGACGCTGTTGTAACAACTCATCGATGGTCAATGCCTCGTCATCTGGCATTGCTTCAGTCCACATCATAATCGGATGAACAACACCTCCGGTAAGTACCAGAATACCTGACAAAGGAAGCATCAATCTACGGGTCATGTTCCAATTTGGTTGAACTGCGGCGCTACCGATTATTCCAACGAGTAGAATCATCCCAAAGGCTAACGAAAACAGTCCGGCTTCATCGAGTGCGATTTCCTCGTCCGCATCGCCTACCAAGGCATAACCAGAAACCCACTCAGCATCTCCAGAGAATTGATCGGGAGAACTTGGACCGATTCCCTCGTAAGTATATCGACCTATCCAACTGTATGATTGGAATCTATCATCCATACCCGACCAACAAATGGTATATTCTCCACCTTCCATCCCTCGATATTGGTAAGTGACCGATAGAGTATCTCCATCATACGTGCTGAAAACATCTGGAGTAGGCGCATTGCGATTATCAGGCCCAGTCAAATCCGGTTCATCATGCGGTTGCTCGACTTCTACTGGAACCGCATCCCAGATGATTGCGACATTGAACAGTTCGTGACTCTCTAATGGCATCCTCCAGCAATCTCGGTCATCTCCAACCAAGGCACCATCGTGCCAAATCTCAACCTCATTAGTCACTCTCGGGCTTTCCTGCGAGGAAGGTTCGTCGACATCAGCAAAAGAAGGGTTGACTGACCAAAGAATATCTAATTCCAAACTGCTGCTACCTCTTAGGTGAAGTTCCCAAGTTGCTGGTCTGTCCAACTGGAAAGATAATCTCAACTTCACTTGGTCGCCAGGATGCAATAACCTACCTTCAGAGAGGTCTAATTCCTCATCTTGCAAGGTATATGGAGAGGGTTGAGTCTGTAATCCAGAGCCTGCACCCGTTATCGTCCAATCATTCTCACTAGGACCAATCTTCAGGCTAATTTCAAGATCAGGCTGAGTCCAACCCAACACATCCTCGGTTATTCTGAGGTCTATGACCATGGAAGACAATTCGGCAGGAATCAAAGTCAATTGTTCTTGAATAGGTTGCATTTCAAATTCTAAGTCTACTACTTTGGGGCTAAGTGGGCTGGCTGAACTCTCTTGACGTCCAGTCACTTCTTCTCCTGAGGGAGAATTTGACAAACTACAATCGTCATCTGAATTGCAGTTCAACAATAACTTCCCCTGACCATCTTCTGAGCCGAGTTCTGCTTCAACTGAAGAAAGGCATACGAGGGAACATAGGAGAAACAATACGGCAAATGGATGCCAATGCCCCGATACCCCCTTGTGCATGAGTTGGGCGGTGAAAGGTCATGATGTTAAAGCGCGGCATGAAATGGGCCCTGAGAGAACAATGCTCAATCGATGTTGACAAACATGACAAACGAACAATTGAAAACAACATTGTCGAGCCATATTCATGCAGCGGCAAACTAGCGCGGTCACAATACTGCTCTTGCTGCTTGCAATACCATTTTCTGGTTGTCTTGGAGATGATGATGACACTCCATTCGTAGAACCAGAGGAAGCCCATTGGTTACCTCCTGTGGAGGAAAGATACAATCTGAACTATACGGCAAATGATTCCTTCTCGCGAGTCTCTGTCAATGGTGCCCACGGAATTGCGAACTTGGAGAAAGGACAGTCAATTTTTGTACCAGTTCCTGAGATAACTCTCAACGACGGTGGTTCTGGAGCTAGCGGTGCAGAGGTTCATCTGGGACTTTGGCTACCCGTGATTGAGGGTTGCGACCTAAGTCTAGCAGAAGTCCCAGAAGAATGCCAAGTTCCAGTCATCAGTGAAATCGGACCTTACTATGACGATGGAGATGTGGATGCCCTTACACCAGCAGATCGCCTAGGTAGATTCCTCATCGAAAATTTCGTGCCGCATGGATATGGGGTTGCACAAGTTTCCGTTTTCGGAACCGGTGAGTCTAATCATTGCATGGACCTCATGGGACACGACGAACAGGCAGGAATCAAAGCCGCAATCGATTGGTTAGGTATGCAACCATGGTCCAACGGCAAAGTCGGAGCCATTGGCAAATCATACGATGGAAGCACCCCTTGGAATGCGGCTGCATCAGGCACGGAATATCTTGCCACAATCGTTCCAATGTCAGGGCTTATTGGTGTTCATGACCTAATGTGGAGAAACGGTAGCATGGAGGCGAGAGGGGCGATAATGCATAACGGAGTCTACGGATTCTTCGGAGTAGACGGAGATGCTGGAGACAGCGAAAACGTGTGTGAAGGATATGTAGAGGGGTACTACGCTGGACCTGCTGCTTACGTGAGTGGAGACAATCTGGCTTGGATGGGTTCTGACTACTGGCAAGAACGTCATTTCTTAGCCGATGCGCTGCAAGTCTACAACGGTTCAATCTACATCATTCATGGAATGCAAGATTGGAATGTCGATCCCCACATGGCTTTCCCAACACATCAGATGGCTATCGATGCTGGCTATGATGTCAAGGGATGGTACGGACAATGGGCGCATGATTACCCCGACAGAAAAAGCGGCCATTCCTCACTCTCAAGTGGGCGTGGGGCTGAAGCATATCCCTACACTCTTCGATGGGATTGGGCTGATGACCTACTCGAGTGGTTCGATTATTACCTCAAAGACTCCGGGCCCCAACCTCGTTTGGTCGCTGAGATACAAGACAACATGGGTGGTTGGAGAGTAGAGTCAACATATCCTCCTGAAGACCAAGAATGGCTGATGTTGGGTATGGATGAATGCGAAGTTATCAGTGGAGGTGGAGTCATTACTTCCACTAGTCAGACGAAAATCGGATGCCCGATATTTGAGGAAGAAACAAGAATTGTTGGAACTCCTACTTTCCACGTTGAAGCACAGATCTCTGCTCTTGCAACATCTGGGCACCTCTTTGTTGAGATGGTACGCGCCTCGGATGAAATGCACCTAGGTCATGCAGTTATGGACCTGAGATTTCATGCCGGTGGCAAAGATGGAGAGATTCTTTCACCTGGAAGTACTGTCATCGCAAAAATGGAATTCTTCGGCATGGATGTCGTTGTGCCAGCAGGGGATGGAATTATTCTGATTATCAGCCAAACCGGAGAAGATTACGTCCCGAGTCCGGTTTCTACTCAAGCGGTGACAATTTCCTTGGATTCAAACAGCATTCTTGGCCTATCTACTGTACAACGTGATTGCGAAGACCTGTTCCTTCCCCCTATGCAGGAACCTTACCCTGCTTGTCAGCCCTCTATCGAAGAGTGACTTGTATGGAGACCCTCATCATCATAGCAATCTGCGCTCTGATTGCTGCGGCCCTGACCGTTCCGGCAGGCTTTGGATTATCGACCATGCTGACTCCACTGGTGCTACTCGTTGTCGGGCCGCACGAAGCAGTCGCCCTAGTTGCAGTAGTACATGCAGCACATAACGCAGCAAAATATGTCAGTCTGAAAGAGCATGTTGATTTCAGCGCTTTCAAGCGATATGGAATATGGTTGGTAATCGGTGCAATACTTGGGGCTCTACTACAGAATCAAGTTCCCCAAGAACCACTGCTAGTAATCATCGGCGTATTTCTCATCACCTTACCTATTCTGACTCTTAGTGAGAGTTGGACAGGATATAGAATACCAGAAGCCAACGATAGAATTGGTGGATTTGGTTCTGGCTTCATGGGTGGATTATCGGGCCACCAAGGCGCACTTAGAGCAATGTTCCTGACTAGAAGGTTACCTGACAAGATGGCCTATGCTGCTACCGCCAGTATTCTTGCTCTCTGCGTTGACCTCTCTAGAATCCCCGTCTACCTTTTCTATCGCCCGCAAGAATTCATCGATCACATGCAATTACTTCTAGTCCTAGTTATCGCGGCACTTATTGGAGTGCAAGTTGGAAAGAAATGGCTCAAATCTTTGAAATCCGAATGGATCCAAAAAGGGGTCATGTTAGGTATTGTTGGCAGTGGAATATTCTACATTCATCAGGCTTTGACATGATTTCACATTCTTTTGTTTGCCATTTCAATATACAAACCTATGAGTGACCACTTTGACCAAGCCATCATGCCAACAGCAGTAGTGACTGGAGCGAATCGCGGAATTGGTCTTGAATGGGTCAAACAACTTCTGGAACAGGGATGGGATGTATATGCTGGATATCGTTCTGACAAAGGGGGTTTATCCGAAACTGAAGCAAATCTCCTACAGCTCGATGTGACCTCGGATGAATCTGTCAAAGAATTCGCATCTTCAATTCCACAAAGAGTCGACCTCCTAGTCAACAATGCTGGAGTAGCAGATGGGCGCTGGCAATCGGTATCGGAGATAGAACATGAAGAAGCATTACGAGTATTAGATATCAATGCGGTTGGACCAATGCGAGTAACTCAAGCCTTGCTTTCAAAATTGGGTGGAGAAAATATGTCAACCATCGCCATGGTAAGTAGTCTGATGGGTTCGGTAGAAGATTGCATCAGCGGTAGATCCTATGC
>MDSZ01048217.1_pt1 | contig 15436 bp, 12 predicted proteins | sample 811201 | NCBI WGS metagenome assembly MDSZ01 (sample SAMN05326647, study PRJNA326480) | marine metagenome | isolation source: seawater | place: Indian Ocean: North | collected 2010
AGTGAACGAAGTGCTTCGGATGGGGCGATGCTGGTGGCCCTTCGAATGGGCCATGCCACAGCGAGGCTGACCAGCACCATTCCACCGAACAAGACGGCAAGGGCGCTGCCCCATGGGAGGGCCATGTCCACGCCCTGATCGGCCCAAAGCGCACCGTGGAGGCGCACGTGGAACATCATGCCGACCACAACGCCGACCACCAGGCCAAGCCCACCGGTCCACGCCACTTCTCCTGCAAGGCTCTGCCCAATGCGCTGCCGTGAGACGCCGATGGCCCGTAACAATCCAATGACGTGCGTTCGGTCACGCACGGCGCGTGCGGTCACCACGCCGATGCCCAACAAACCGACGCCCAATCCGAGGGCAAGGTAGGCTTGGAAGATGGCCAAGATGGCCAACACCAGGCCTTGCACCAAGAGGATGTCATCGACGATCAGCGTGACCAACACGCCCTCATCGGCCAACGCTTCGTCCAAGGCCTCAGCGACACCGGCGGCAGCCCGGCGTTCAGCCTCGCTCTTGCCCGGTGGCACCTCGACCTCCGTGGGGTCGTCCCCAAAGACCTCCGGGCTTGCATCCACCGAGACGTACACGCGGGTGATGGCCCCGTCGTACCGTTCCTCGACCAAGGTCTGGTTGGCCCACACGCCCGGTGAAAAGGCCAAGGAAGACTGAGCCAAAAAGCCGGCCACACGAACGGATTTGGCCGTTCCGGGGTCGGACGGTGCAATCAATTCGAACTCCTGTCCGAGTTTCAGCGGAAGGACCCCGACGGCTGCACCGTCTGTGCTGGCCTCAAGCCCGAACGAGGCATCGACCATGACCAGCCCGTCGTCGTTCAGGACCCGTGTCCACACCTCAGCCTCCGTGGATCCAAGTCCCTCATCCCAAAGGTAGAGGGGCAGGCCACCATGGTCGGCGAAGGCCTCGTCCGCTCCACGCAGGACGTAGGGCACCGGTGCGTTTTGCCCGTCATCGAGCACCACCACGGCCCGTGAAACCGCCGCGACGGCATCGATCCGTTCCACCTGCTCCGGTGCAAGGCCCCACGTTGTTGGATCTGAGCCCACCTCGACCGGAGCCGCACGGCTCCCGGAAAGAAGGACCTCAAAATCGCCCTCCGATTCTTGGACAAAATCACCCGAGACCGCGGCAAAGGAGCTCGTGTATCCGCCAAGCACCACGACCGCGAAGACGGTCACGGCAAACATCGACATCACCACCGCAGTGCGCAAGGGTTGCGCCACTGGATGTGCGAGGGCCAATCGACCAACAAGCCGTGGTCGACGACCACGCGCGGCCAAGGCTCGAAGGGCTCGGGGGATGACCGTGACCAGCACGACCACGCCAGCGAGCACCTGAACCAAACCGAGGACGAGCATGCTGACCTCGTCAAAGGCGGTCGCGGACCGAATCGGGTCGAGGGTTTCCGGCCACCATGACCAGACCAGAAGGCCGAGCGCTGCAGCCCCTGTCGCTCGCGAGGGAGCGCTTCGCAACCGGGCAAGACGGTCCGGTTCACCGGACGTTCGGAGGGCAGGAATGACCCAGAAGACGACCAACGAAAGCGCGACGATGAGGCCATCACCGATCAACAACCACCTCAGCCGAGCAAAGGGCGCCTCCAGCCCACCAAACGCCAAGGAGGCCGCGGAAACGGCGGAAAGGCCCACGGCGGCCGCCACGGCGACAAACACCGGCCAGGGCAAAGCCTCCTGAACTCGGGTTCGAACCCCCCTTAGGGCATGAAGCACATCCAAGCGACTGGACCACTGGGCAGAGGCCCCCAACGTGGTCATCGCGATGACGGTTCCCCAGACTGCACCGGCCATCACCGAAGCCCAGGACCATGCGAAGGTGAAGGTGGAGGCCCCCACGGCACTGAACGCCGAGGTGAAGCCAAGCGCCACAACCCGGCCAAGGACGACGCCGAGCACACCGCCAAACAGGCCGGCCAAGGAAGCGATGAGCAGCCCCTCCATGAGCGCAGCACTGCGCGCATCGGCTCGGGTCAGCCCCACCGCCCGGAGGGTGGCCAACTCCTTTCGCCGTGCTTCGGCGAGCAAGACCACGACCGTGACGGCCAGCAGCACGCCCGCGGCGATGGTGAACCCGCCGAAGACAAGGAACATCCCCGCCAACACACCAGAGGAAGCCTCGGCTTGTTCAGCCGCCTCCACACGGACCGGTGTGAGGCTCAAGCCGCTGCTTTCCAGGGTCGCTGCGTCGTCAAACCAAGCCTCCACCGCGCGCAACAGGGCATCGTAACTCAGGCCATTCTGTTGAAGCACAATCATGGAACGATCACCCTCGCTGGCTCCAGCAAGGCGTACGGCGGTGTCGGGATGCACCGCACCGAGAATCAGGTGTTCCAATTCTTCCACACCGGTCAGGTTCACATTGGCGGAGGACGTGCTGACGTTCAATCGGCTGCGCTGGCTGTCGCCCCACGCCCATGGCACGGCGCCGGCCACCCACACCTCGTCGGATGCGTCCAGGTTCAGCACGTCAAAGGCGCCGCTGAGGACCACCTCATCCTCGCTTACCTCGAGACCATCGGTTCCAGCGATGGCGAGGAACAACACCGGCACACGACCAAGTCCGTCAATCTCAGCGGCTTTTGGAAGGCGCAATTCAACGACCGTGTTGTCCTCGAGGTCCCAACCGATCAAGCGGTCGCTGCCACCGCACCACGCAAGCGAACCGTTGAGGCCGTCCAGGACACCCGTCTGACCGTCGCAGCCTGGCCCCTCGGACGCGCTTTGGTCCACAGGACCGTCTGGAGCGGGTGGCTCGTGGCCGTCCAGAACCCACGCCTGAACGCCATTGACGTCCACCTGAAGCCGGTGCGTGGACCAACCGAACAAACCCTCTGCATGGAGGAGGTAGGTCCCGTTGTCCTCCGCTTCCATCTCCATATGGAGCAAGGGGTCGGGAACATCGATGTCCGTCGAATGCCTGTGCTCAAGTTCAGCCTCGGCCCCTGCTTCGCCGAGCGCGTATCGGGCCACATGAAGGCTGGAGAGGTTCCCTTCGAGAACCAGCACGCCAGCGTCATCCGCCGAAAGGGCGTGAACCGCGGATGCGCCGATGCGCTTCGCCCCTTCCGCCGGCTGGTCCGCCCACATGGCGTGAAGGCCAGTGGGGTGGCCAAACCAACCGGTGCCCTCAACGATGGCGTGTGCAGCGAGCAACTCGCCCTCAGGCACATACCAGAACGCGGGCACACCGGAGCCACCGACTTGGAACCCGGCACCGGCCACACCGACATGCCAGAGCGCGCCTCCCGACCATTGAAGATCGACGAGGTCGGCGTCCGCAAGCACAAGGGAGCGGTGCCCGTTGAGTTCCAGAACCTCGACAGGCGCTTGGATGAGTTCGGACATGCTGGTCCCGCTTGCAAGCGTGCTCAGGTTCTCGCGGAAGGCTTGGACGAGCGGTGCTTCCAAGCGTCCAAGACCGCTTTCTCGGGCCACGGCAAGCGCGCCTGATGCAGGCTCAAACACGAGCCCGTCCATCCGTGCCGTCCAGGCCGCGTCGATCACGTGTGCAAGGTGTTCTTCCACCGAGTCCCAAGCCGCACGGTCTTCGTACGGCACGCGCGCGGACAGATGAAGGGACGACGCACCTTCGCCAGCCAGCGCCTCAAAGGTGCCCATGGAGGTCATCAGCGCAGGCTGACCCAAGCCTCCGATGGCTGCGCCGTCCTCGGAAGGCACCACGGCATGGACGTGAACAAGGCCTCGATGACGGACCACGCGGCCGTCCTCGACGGCGGTCCAACTGAGGTTCAACAGACCTCCAACGTCCACCTCAAGCTCCTCGGCCAAGGCCTCGGTGATGGTCGCCTCGTGGCGCCCTGTGGCGTTGGAGAGAAGCCCGAGGGTCGTGTAGGTCAAACCGCTGCTGACCTCAAGGTCCGGCCAAGGATCAGGATGGTCGCCCACCGGCCGCTGAGCGTACCAACCGACGGAGGGGAGCGCGCGACCGGTCGGCCCTTCGATGGCCGTGGACAGGGCGCGTGTGGCACGGATGCCGTCGAACAACGCGACCCCGTCATCATCACGCAAGGCCATCGCTTCGGCTGCCACGTCATCGATGAAGGCATCCTCAAGGAGGATCGGTTGGGCCGTCCCTGGATCACGTCCGGAGAGGACCACGTCGGTTTCGGTCCATACTGCGTCAACCTGCCGCTGGACCGTGGCGTCCAAACTGTCGCCAACCACCAAGGAGGAGGACACGATCGACGACGAAACGATGAGGGCCACCAACAGAAGTGCGGCTTGCTTGGGCCGGGCGGTCAGGCTACGACGCGCGAGGCGGGCCACGAGGGCTCGACGCGGCCACAAAACGGCAGGAATGAGCAACGACGAGGCGAGGCCAACGATGGCGGCGGAGAGGACCGTCAAGACGGGGCCAAGGCCGAGCCAAGCCAACAGCCACGCGGTCAAACCGGCATCCACCGCCGGGCCAAGGACCACAAGAAGGCTGGACCACCAAGCGCGGTCTCGAAGTCCGAGAAGGGAAAACACGCCGAACATCACGCCGGCGAACACCGCCAAACCGACGATGAGGGCGAGCATCACGCCTCCTCCGAGGCACCGTCGTCAAGGAGGAGGCCGTCGCGCATGCGCACGACACGGTCGCAGCGTGCCGCGACCGCATCGTCATGGGTCACGATGAGGAAGGTCATGCCCTCCTCCTTGCACAGGGCAGACATGAGGTCCAGCACTTCGTTGCTGGTGACCGAATCCAGGTTCCCCGTCGGTTCGTCGCACAGGACGATGGAAGGGCGATGCACGACCGCGCGAGCCACCGCGACACGCTGTTGCTGGCCGCCGCTCAGCATGGCCGGAAGGTGGTTCGCCCGGTCGGCCAGTCCAACCGAGGCCAAGGCCTCGAGGGCAACCTTGCGCACGTCGTGGGCCGGCTGACCGGAGAGCAACAGTGGAATTTCCACGTTCTCGGTGGCCGTCAACACAGGGAGGAGGTTGAAGGCTTGGAACACGAACCCGAGGCGCTCGCCTCGCAAGCGTGTGCGTCGGTCATCGTCGAGATCGAAGAGCGAATCCCCTTGGATGAGCACGGTTCCGGCGGAGGGAGCGTCCAAGCCGCTCAGCACGTTGAGCAAGGAGGTCTTTCCGCACCCTGAGGGGCCGGTGATCGCGACCATCTCGCCGGCATGAACCACGAGGTCAACGCCGCGCACGGCATCGACGCGGCCTTCCCCGCTTGGGTAGACCTTCCACACGCCGGTGGCATGCAGGGCTGCGACCATGCTCAAGAAGGTCCGAGTGCGTTTATCAAGCCGCGCCACAAGCGCACGTCATGGCCTCCATCACGGTCCATGTGCTCGCCTTCGGCCCTGCCGCAGAACGGCTGGGTGGGCGCCACCACACGCATGAGGTTGAGGAAGGCACCACGGCAGAAGGCCTCGCCATCGCGCTTGGTTTGGACGACTGGCTCGGCATGGGCATGGCTTTGGCCATCGGTGGCGAGCGGGTGGAGCGGGGCGCGGTGCTCGAGCACGGTGTCGAACTGGCCTTGCTCCCTCCCGTCTCGGGCGGATGAGGCGATTTCAACACGAAGCCTTGAAGCGAACAAGCACCCACCACGGACTGAGCAACATGGCAACCATCGGCGGCCCCGAGGTCCTGATCATCATCGTGGTGTTCTTCGTGCTCTTCGGTGCACGCCGCCTCCCAGAGTTGGCAAACGCCCTCGGACGAAGCAAGGGCGAATTCCACAAAGGATTGCAGGAGGCGACATCGCTTCCTCGCGAAGCGCAGACCATCGCCGATCTCGAAGCAGGGGGCATGACGCCTGACGTTGCGCTCGTCCAACGCGCGAAAGCCCTCGGGCTTGACCCGACCGGGATGAGCCCTGACGACCTGCAGCGCAAGGTCGAAGCCCTCGAACAGGCCGAAGAGTGAGTCAACGCCGCTTGCGTTTCATCACCGTTGGGCTTCCACAGATGTCGCATTCAGGACCGGGCCCGTCACGCTTGCGTTCGGTGTTCACGCTGACGTCGTGTTCCACCCCACACCCCGTGCAGCGCCAGACCCACGACCATTGTTGCCTCGCGCCTCGTGTCGCCAAGGAGCGGGCTTCAATCCCGGCCTTCATGGCCACGTTCTGGAGGCGATAATCGTCGGTGATCAACGGACGTTCCAACCCGAGGGAAAGGGCCAGCAGTTCGAGGTCGACCGTCGAGAGGCGAGGTAAATCCCCGGTCTCGGCGGCCGCTCCCTTCGCCGCATCAAGCTGCTCTGGACTTGGATTCATCCATTCGATCTGAGCGCTTTCAACGAGCATCCGACGCGCCGGCGAGAGGCGCTCCAATTCATCGAGTTGTCCCGGGCAGCACACGCCACCTGCAAGGCGTTCGAGGGGCCAATGGAGCAAGGCCGTGGTGTCCAACACCGCACCCTCCGCTCCGCCGCTCATGGTCCGTGCTGGAAGCCCCCGTCCAAGAAGCACCCGCCTGCGAAGACCTAACGGTGAGGGCGTCCACCGGTCGGCGTGGCGTGGGAGCAGGCGGTCATCGACGCGGCCGATGCCGCGGGACTCCTTGGCTTGGCGCTGTTGACCTTCACGGAAGCCATCATCCATCCCGTACCGCCCGATTTGCTGATTTTGCCCATGGCGGCAGCCGCGGATGGACCAAACCGCTTGTTGAGCATCTGGATCGTGGCGACGTTGACCAGCGTGGCGGGAGCCATCGTGGGCTCATGGCTTGGCGCTTGGGCCGGTCGACCGTTGCTCGTGCGCTTCCGCCAAGAGAAGAATTTGGAACGGCTGGAAGTGTTGCTCGAGCGGTACGGTACCGTCGGTGTGCTGATTGCGGGATTTACGCCCATTCCGTACAAGGTGATGGGCTGGGCCGCGGGCATGGGGAAGATGGAAATGAAGCCCTTTGTCCTGGCAGGACTCATCAGCCGAGGCTTGCGCTTTGGCCTCGAAATTGTCCTCGTGGTGCGTTACGGAAGCGCGGCCATGGACGCAATCGGTTGGATCCTCGAACGCGAGATCTTGTTGGCCGTGGTCATGGTGCTGATGTTTGGTGCGGTTTGGATGGCGTGGCGATGGTGGGATTCCCTTGCGCCAGAGGCCAACGCCGAGGAAGGCTGAGTCCATCCTCCTCAGCCGAACGTTCATCAATGGGTTTCAGGTCCGCGGGTTAAGCTCGTGTGGTGTAGCCCGGCCCATCATTTCGGATTTTCATTCCGACGACCCGGGTTCGAATCCCGGCACGAGCATCCTGAAACGCCGACTGAAGCCTATTTTTGGCCGTCTAGGTACCGCGTGACGGCTCGGCGCGCTGCACTCAGATGGGAAGGAATTCCAGCATGACTTCACCGCGCTCGGTGATTTTCAGAGTGGGTCGGAAGCCTTCGTGAGGGGTGTTTCGGATGGCCGCATGCAAGCGAATGCGCATCGCTTCGTCGATGAGCAGGTCCATCATGTCGTCAACAGCGGTGGATTCGAGTTCCGGCGCTGAAGCCTCGATGGGCATGTCCTCCGCTTCACTCGCGCTCGCTTCCTCCTCCACATCGTCCTCCGGAGTGTCGTCATCGACCTCAATGCCGTCAAGGTCCGATTGGTGCTTGACCGGCGTGGGGATTCGGTCGAGGATGGGCTGTGGGGCAGCCTCGACCGCTTCACCGTACGTTGCTCCACTCTGGACCATTTTCATCGTGGTTTCTGGGTGGGCCATCACGCTGGATGGACCGCCTTGACGTTGAAGGTACAAGGTGCCGAAGCCGAAGGCGATCATGCCGATGATGAGGAAAAGCACAGCGCGCCAGAATCCTGCGTTGCTGCCTTCGATGCTCAGCGAGAGGCCAATCATGGCCACCAAACCACCGTAGATGCCGAGGGCGCGCTGCCACGTTGCTCCATGGGCACCAAACCCGTTGATGCCAAGGGTGAGGCAAATGAGGGCAATCAACAGCAGCCTGGAGATCCACGTGTCCGCGTCCGCGAACAGCAGCAGCACCGCCACCACCAGGTAGCCCAGTCCGAGGATTCCCATGGTGTCCCTGGAGCGTTCCGCATTGGGGGCGAAACCCTCCAACCAGGCCGTGAACGGATCGTTGGTGGTTAAACCGATCACCAACAACACCACGGCCTCGATTCCGAGCACCAGCCCAGAAAGCATCCCTGTGTCCAGATTTCCGTCGGTCACCGCGTTCACGACAACGGAGACAGCCAAGGCATGGAGCACGGGGATCGCACCCAAACGAACGTCGGTCGGATGGCGCAGAAGTTGACGCGTTCCAAGCACGGCGCCAACAAGATGGCCGAGACCCAACGCAAAAGTCGGCGTGCAGAGAAGGAGAACGATGCTGCTGACTTCGAGGGTCTGCGCGATGTTATGGCGCCCCTTCACGCTTGAGAAATCAAACTCGCCTTTGGGCATCGGCGCCTCATCGGCCAGAGGAGGGGTGTACCGGAAGATCAGCGCCTCCTCACCAAAGGTGAACAGCATCGCCAGCAAGCCGACGGTGATGCAGGCCACCTGCACCCCATCACCAAGCGAATTCATGGTGGCAGGCAAGAACATCAGCAGCCACATCAACATGGCAAAGTGCAACCACACCACGGCATCAGGACGACCGAACCACCATTGGCGAAGCATGAGGATGCCAATGACCGACGCGCCCGCCCACGTGACGTCGGGCACCATCACCACGACGCCAAAGAGCATCCACGCCGTGGCCATTCCTCCTCCAGCGTTCTCTTCCCCTGCACGTCGTGCCATGATGGATGTGCGCACGGGTTCGAGCATCGTGACGATCAACAGCACGCCGACGATGCTGTTCATCCCAAGCAATTCGTTGAACGGAAGACCGGCCTCTTCGAGGAAGGTCGCTGCCCTCGTGAAGAGGAAGGATTCATTCGCGGTGAAGGGATTCAGGAACCAAATCAAGGGCGCGAGGGCCAAGATGCCGTCCCTGCCGTGACGGTGGGCCAGCCAACCGACCACGAGGAATAGGAGCGGCATCCGCAATCCAATGTAGAGGTCCAAGGAAGCCAGCGCCAACAGGATCACGAGCGTCAATCGATCGAGGTCAACGCTGTCGTAGACGAAATCCTTGCGCTTCATCGCCAGCACCACCATCGGTACGGCGAGCAGGCTGATTTCCCACACCCACAGTTCAAGGAAGAGTTGCCCGTTGATGTCCTCACGCGCATGAATGTCACCGCTGAGGATGGGCCAAAGGACCAGGAGCAACACCACGACGAGTCCGTAGAACCGGTCGCTGGAGGTGATGCGCTCCATACGAAGCGCTTCACCCAGCAACAACAGGAAGGGCAGCACGGGGAAAAGCATCCGGAGCAGGTCCTGTTCCATCCCGCCAGCGGCTTGTGCCAACATCACGATGGACAGCATCAGCCCGACTTGATCCAGGGGCGTTCCGGCTTCGATGCTCTTCGATTCATCCTCGGCTGGAAGGCCACCTGTGCCAAAGTGGGTGATCATGCCCGAGAGACCGACTTGATTCGAGCGACCGACCAAGGACAGCGCGTAGAGGAGCGCCGCCACCACAAGCAACACTTCGGTGTCCGTGCCTTCACCAAGGGTCAAGCGGCCCGTGGAAGCGAGGACCACCGGCACCAACATGGCCACAGCCCCTTGATACGAGACGGAGGCAAGGTCCGCCACGTCATCGGAGGCGACCTTTCGAAGGTCGATTTGCCACATCACCAGGGGCATCAACGCAACCGTCCAGCCAAGCACCGCGCTCTCCCCAAGCAAATCAGCAAAGGTCGGGGTCACCACAATGAGGCCAATGACGGCCACAGGAGTGAGGGCCGGCAAGAGCCCACGTTGCTTGCCGAGGAAGGCGAGCAGGATCAAAGCAGCGGGAATCAGTCCAGGCAGCAAATCGTCGGCCAAGGGGGCTGCACTCAACACATCGGCGTCCACGAGGATCCCCCGAACGACCGCTGAAAGGGTCAGGGCGGCCATCGTGGCCTTCGCCACCCATGGACGGGTGGCTTCGGCGTAGCCAAGCATGTACGCCGCTGTGGTGATGGCGATCAACCAAGGCATGTCCGCGGCGCCACCCGAGAAGGTCCAGAGCGTGGCGGCAAGCAGGATGGGCATGGCGGGCGTTCGACGTGCGTGCACGGCAGGAAAGTAGCCGAAGAGCAAAGCGCACCACAACAGCACACCGGGCGTCAACACCTGAGCGGCTTCAGCACTGAGAAGGCTTGACACCGTGTGGTCGAGGAAGACCAAATGGTGGACGCGTTCGATGCCATCCCACGGGAAGAGCAGGAGCATCACGATGACCACGATGCCCACCATGGCCCACGAGATGCGCTCCACCAATTCTCGTCGCAAGCGCGCGTCCTTGGCAAACCATCCTTGGAGGAAGATGAGTGGAATCAACATGCTCAATGCGGCGAGTTCCTCGCTGCCGTCCACGATGACTTCGTCGACGCTTATCTGGTAGACCAACGGAAGCAGGCTGGTCGTGATGGCGGAGATGACGAAGGTGTAGGACACGTCGGATTGCACGCTCATGTGCATGGACAACCCACAGAGCACCACCATCGCAAGTCCGAGCTGCCAACCAAAGGCGTCACCGGACCAGTGTGCCCACGTTCCAATGCCCACCCAAAGCAAGGCGATGGGCGTGAACACCATCACCGCCCATGCGAGGTCGAGGGAACCCGTGTAACGGGACAACAGCCTGCGTTGGCCCAGGATCAGGGCGACGGTTCCCACCGTCTGAAGCAGAATGGTGTTGGGGCCGGCCCGCCAGTTTTGGGCCTCGATGGACCACGGTCCGCTGGAAGTGCCCTCGACGAAGAAGTTCAGGTTGATCGGATCTGAACTGACAAAGCCGGCGAGAAACCGCGTGCCCCACAACATCCCGATGGCCATGAAGAAGAAGGCCAGACCAAGCAAGTACCCCTGCGGCTGGTCCAACTCCTGACCGCTTCCTCGAACACGAACCTCAATCATGAACATGGCCATGGCCGAAGACACGCCACCGCCGATCAGAAGGGCGAGAAAGTTCAGTTCAGATGCTCCTTCAGCAAAGGCCAGGGAAAGGATGCCGCCCCAAATGAACACGAGCGCGACGCAGTACATGATGACTTGAGAGAAGCGTTCCAACGCCTCGTTTCGTGGAACGGACACGGGCTGCAAGCCAACCGAAGTGCGCGAGAGAGTGTTCTGTTGAACCACCTCAAGCGACGTGGGGGCATCGTGTGGCGTCGGCTGATTCATGGCTGATTTTCATTTCATCCAAGTATAACGCTTCCACCGAAAATCAACCCCACGGCGTGGGTTTTTCCATGCACGTGCGCACGTCGGGAAGGTCAAGCCAAGCGACCTGCGTTGTAGTCTTGAATGGCTTGGATGATCTCCTCTTCCGTGTTCATGACGAACGGACCGTAGCGAGCAATGGGCTCGTCGAGGTTCGGCCCGGCGAGCACCAAGAGTTCGGCGCCAGCATCGCCGGCCACCAGATCCACCGACGCGCCGGGCGTGAGCAAGGCCAGTTGCCCGTCCTCCACACGGCGCTCCTTCACCTGAAGGTCGCCGCCGAAGACGTAGAGCATGGCGTTGAGGTCGTGATCGATGGGCTGCTCCAGCCTCGCTCCCGGTTTCAATCGAAGGTGGAGGTACGTGATCGGCAGGACCGTGTCGATGACGGCTTCGGCCCCAAGGCATCGACCCGCGATGACCTTGGCCCAGACCGAACCGTCCTCAGACGTGACCTCAGGGATGGAAGCGGAAGGCACGTCTTGGTAACGCGGCGGCATCATCTTGTGTTCGGCAGGAAGGTTCACCCAAATTTGGAATCCATGGCTTCGCCCACCGTCCCGCAGCACGTCCTCATGGGGCAACTCGCTGTGGATGACCCCACGGCCGGCCGTCATCCATTGGACGTCCCCAGGCCTGAGCGTGCCGCTGTTGCCGGCCGAATCTTCGTGGACCATGCAACCGTCCAGAAGGTAGGTGACGGTCTCAAACCCACGGTGCGGGTGCGAGGGCGCACCGACGGCTTCACCCGGGCCATAGTCCACAGGCCCCATCTCATCCAACAAGAGGAAGGGGCTCATCATCGCCCCCATCGCAGCAGGGCGACGGACGAGGAAGCCTCCGCCCTCACGAACGGTCCGTGTGGGGATGGTGGTGCGCACGCTACGGTCCATGAGCGAAGGGACGAAACGACGGCTATGAGGCCTTGCACACGCCCCATATACCTGCAACCGCACGTGATACCATGGCGAGACTCGTGGTTGGTGGAGGCTGCTTTTGGTGCATCGAGGCGGCGATGAAGGACCTGAAAGGCGTCCACAGCGCTCGGCCGGGATATGCAGGCGGGCACGTCGAGCGACCGACGTATGAGCAGGTCTGTGGCAAGCGCACCGGCCATGCAGAAGTGGTGGAATTCGAATACGACGCTGCGGTCATCGATCACGGGACCCTGCTTCGCGTCTTTTTCACGGCCCATGACCCGACCCAAATGAACCGCCAAGGCAACGACGTGGGACCCCAATACAGGAGCATCGTCTTCGTCAACGGTGAGGAGGAACGTGCCTCCCTCGAGACGGTCCTCCAGGACGTTTCAACGTGGTATGACGATGCGATCGTGACGGAAATCGAGGACCTGAACGCACATCCGTTCTGGACCGCGGAGGCCATCCACCACGACTACTTCGCCAACAACCCACAGAATCCGTATTGCGGCTTCGTGGTGGCCCCGAAGGTCAACAAGGTGCGGGCCAAGCACGCTGCGTTGTTCGAGCGCTGACTCAACACAGGTTGGTCAACCTGCGAGCCACGTCTTCGAGGCTCTCTTGGCGGGCGTCTTCGCCTTTCTTCTCAATGGTCGAACGCCCGACGACGTCGCACCCGAGGAACAGGAACTGGTTGCGCATGGCGGTGATGATGTACTCACCGCCGCCCCCGGAGGAGGTCGCCAAAGCCACGGGACGGCCGTTGAACAGGGCGCGGAAATCTTGCCAGCGGGTGGAGAGCCAGGTGATGGCGTTGACCAGCGTGGGCGGGGTTGAGCCGTTGTATTCCGGGGCACAGATCAACCAACCGTCGGCCGCCTCCATTCGAGTCCAAAGCCCGTCCAAGGCATCTGGAGCGCCATGTTCCTTGGAATGGGACGTGGTGAAGATGGGCATGTCCATGCCGGCCAATTCAATCACGTCCGCGCTGTGGCCGTCGGCTTCGAGGACCTCAGCAAAGCGTTGCGCAAGGGCGAGGTTTCGGTCGCTGGTTGCGGCGATGATTGCAATGGAAGCCATGCACCTCGGTTCCCCCCTCGGTCCTTGAAAGGTCGCCCCATCTCAGGGTTCAAATCTCAGCGGCGCGGCCTCCACACATGGACGACCTTGTGCTTCAGCACGCCAGCGAAACGGACGAGGATTTCCTGATGTACACCAGCACCTTCTGCCCCTACTGCGTGGCGGCGAAGCGCTTGTTTGCGAGCAAAGGACTCACCTACAGGGAGATCAATTTCGACCGGGAACGGGGCATGCAAGCGCAGGTGGTCAGGGAAACCGGACACAGGACGGTCCCGGTCATCCTTGACCTTAGAGGGGAACAACCGATGTTCATCGGTGGGTTTGACGAAACCAGCCGCTACTTGGCTTGAGTGGCCGTATCCCACCCCTCGGCCAAGGCCTCAAGCCACTCCTTGACGGCGGCGTGATGCTCCGTGGGGATCATGTGTCCCTTTGGGTGTTCAATCAATTCCGTGGCCCAACCGGCGTCCTCGAACAGGTGAGCAACGGCCCAGCCGTCCTCAATCGGAACGCGGACGTCCCGCTCTCCATGCATCCAAAAGAGGTGCTTTCGATCGAGCTCTTCCAGACGCAGCCGGAGTTCCATGGGCCGAATCAGTCGGGTGCCGAGGGCGATGACACCGATGATGCGGTCCGCAAGAGGCAGGTGCAGCATCTCTTGCGCCATCGCACCGCCCATGCTGAAGCCACCCACCACCAACGGACCCGCTGGCGCATGCCGCGAAACGTCCTGTTCCAACTGCGCCAGCGAAGCATCCACGTCAAACAGTTCGGTGCGGCTCAGGTTGGCGCGTCGGGTCGGCGAAGCGCTCCAATCCTCGTACCGCCACCACGCAAACCCACGACGAGGATGAGGGAACCGACCTTCGGGCACGAGCAAGGTCCAGCCCTCAGGAAGAATGGCCTCGGCAAAAGGCCGCATCATGTCGGCCGTGCCGGTCATGCCGTGCATCATTAGCAGGGTCGGCATGCGTTCACCCGAGCGTCCAGCTCTGCGAGATGGCACCCGCGAGGCGAACTTCGACGTGGGAACCACCGCCCTGAACGGTCGCGGTCAACTGGTACTCCCCGGACACGGAGGGGATGGATCCCACGGCGCCACGTTCTGCGGAACCTGCACCCCAGGCGCGGCTCAGGGGCGAAGCGCTGGTGTGGTCACGCAGGACCAGCGAGCCGCTTCCGCCAGCGGCGATGTCGACGTCGAGGTACCAGATCAAGCGATCAAAGCCGGCTCCAGAGGGATGGCCTTCGTCGAGAAAACTGTCGCGGAACTCGGCGTCGCTGTCGGTGTACACGTCAGCGAACAGGTCAGTGGCCCGCAAGAAGTGGACTTGCCCCTCGTGGCTGTCGCCCGAACCGGCCAGCACCATCCGCAAGCGGTCCACGCCGGCAGGGTCGGTCCACGTCAAGTCACGCAGGAAGCCGACGCCTCCATCCATGGTGTAGCGGAGGTCGTGGCCGTCGTTCGAGGTCGCGACCACGGTGGCCACGCCTCGGTCCACCAAGGTGGTGGTCGCGGACCAGTCTTGTCCAAACAGGGTGAACGTCCACGTGTCGTCACGTTCGAAGGGGAAGGAGAAGACACGCTGAGGCTCGCCGTTTTCGTAGACGCTCAACGCGTCCATCGTGACGCGACCAAGGAAGGGGTTGTGGTTGACCACCGCATGCCGCATGGCCTCTCGCTCGCTGGAAATGCCAAGCATCCATTCGCCGTCCACCGGATCTTCATCGGCCACCACCAGACGAGCGGAGTCCTCGCCGAATTCAGGCGTCACGAAGGTGTAGAGCCACCAATCGCCGACCTCCCAAGGCGGCGCAATGAGCCCTTCTTCGGCCTCGATTTCCGATTGCGTGCGAGGCCCTTCGAGGCAACCGGCAAGCGCCGGAAGCAAGAGCAAGGCCACCAACAACGCGGCGCGCATGTCACACCCACCTCGGGGCGTGTTGATGAACCCGACGCGGGATTCAGAGCAATCCGGTCGCGCTCAGGCTCGGGGCGATGACGACCGCCACGATGGACATGAGCTTGATCAGGATGTTCAGCGAAGGACCGGAGGTGTCCTTGAACGGGTCACCGATGGTGTCGCCGATCACGGCAGCGGAGTGGGCTTCGTCACCCTTCTTCGCACCCTCGATGTGGTCTTGCTCG
>MDSZ01063040.1_pt1 | contig 15436 bp, 12 predicted proteins | sample 811201 | NCBI WGS metagenome assembly MDSZ01 (sample SAMN05326647, study PRJNA326480) | marine metagenome | isolation source: seawater | place: Indian Ocean: North | collected 2010
GAAAATACTGGAGATGCCTCGCTCCATGCTGTCCTCTGGCGCAACGAAATCACGGCAAGCGTTGTCGCTCATGGCGTGAACAGTCACTTCGCCGTTGCTGTATTCATACACTTGAGGAATCAAATCGGCGAGTGTGAGGCGGTCAAGCGCTTCGCTGTTGCTGAGCATCGTTTGGTAGGCCACCTTTTCTCGAATTTCCAAGCGGAGCGGGTCTTCGTAGTCTAAATTCCAATACCCCGTAGGAAGGTCAAGCCACGATTGTACGCCAGGGACGTCCATCCAAGCGTGGGTGATGGTTCGAACCGTCCCGCTGACCTCGCGTGCCGTAATGTACGACCCTTCGATGAAGAGTTCCCGTTCAATGTCTGGGGCGCTTCGGTTCGTGATATCAAAGACCGTGAACTTGGTCAAACTGCTCGTGCGCCACGAACCATAGGAGTCCTCCCAACCCATGGCGTCGACCACCGGATGATTTGGCGAAATAGACCATGGATTCAGCGTCGAAATGACCACAAGTTGATCGCCGTCAAGCATCATCGCTACGGGGGTTCCAGAAAGGGTGGTGTTGTACGCCTCTTCAATAGCTCCAAATTCTGGCACGCCGAAGATGTGGAGGTTGCGGCCTTGCAGGTAGTAGATGTGGTAGCCGTCGGTCTTCAGGAAATCGGCCTCATCAACACCCGCTTCCTGGTTGTTGGTACCCGAGAAATCTTCGCCTTCAACGCGGTTTGGCGCTGTGGTTTTGGGCTGGGCAGCGGAACCGGTGTCGGCCACTGCGCCATCGTCCATGGCCATTTCAGCATCCTCGGCCCACATGAAATCGCCATAGTAGTACTGCTCGGCTACCGCCTGCATGATTTCAACCCGGTATTGTTCTTCGATGGATTGTTTCAAAGATTGCTCAAGTTCTTCGCAATCATCGTAAGCAAAGAGATGTGGGCTGGCCACCGTACGGGCCGTGATGGTCGACCAGTCGTCCGGCAGCACCACATCGGGCACCTCAACGTTATCTACGGGGTTCAAACAACCTGCCATGAGCATGGTCAAACAAAGTCCAAGCGCAATAATTGGGGTGCGTTCCATGGAAGTATGTCACCCTCAGTTTGGTATTAAGCGATTGGTAAATTGATTTTACAAGCTGGTGAATTATTGAACGGCCCGGCTTTGTTGGAGTTGTTCGTGCCCGTAGATGGAGGCTCGCCACGCTCTTTTTGTCCGTTCGGAAGGCTCGATCATCGCCGTTGAATGAAGTTCCTTGATGTGATGACTCAACAATTGCCGAGAAATTTGCAAGCGTTCTCGAAGTTCCTTGCTCTCAAGCCCCAACTGGCCGGATGCCGCTAACACCTCCAGAATGGCAAGACGGGTCCCCGATAATGGATTGCGTATGTTCTTTCGCTGGTCTTTGTCGAGAATGGAAGAGGCGTATCGTCGATGTTTACCGCTCTTCCACGAGAAGATTTTCCCCGCTCGCTCAAGTTCATTCGTGTGGTAGGCCGTAACCCCGTTCGCAAGCCCTAAACCGTCCCGAAGAGCGGAAAAATGAATCCCTGCGTTGGCTTCAATGTAGCCCAATATACGCCCCCTGTTCATTTGGTCTTCCTTGTGTTTTCTTCGCTGGGAAACCATCGGCACAACCAACGCCAACAGCATGATGACGCCGATGTATTCGACGAAAATGGCCGAAACCGCCAGTAAAAGAAGCCCTCCGATCCCTCCGAGAAGGTAGGGCTGGGGGTCGGGATTTTCTGATGGGGCGCTTTCAACATCCTCATCGTCCAGCGGTTCAGCGGTTTCTTGAGCTGCATCGGAGGGCGTGAAGGGGGCCTCCGAGTCGTCGTCAGCAGATTCATCGGTTGATGGAGCTGCATTGGGGAGCATGACCCCGTAAAGGGAAAGAGAAATGAGAGCGAGGACAAGAAGTCGGGCAAACCATACTCCTCTCATGAATTGCGGAGGGAGCCGTGAACTATCACTGCCTTGGTAAAATGATTTGACGTTTAGACAGGTAACATGCCTTGTTGATAGGCGTAGCCAGCCGCTCCAGCCACCACGCCAAGCACGAGTAACAAAAGCAGACGCTTCTTGCCTTTCTTTGGCTTGCTGGTTGCCGATTCAACCGGAAGCACCACGGGAAGGTCGGGGAGTAAACTGGCATCGGGCAGCGGCAGAGGAAGGGTTCCCGGGAGTGGGAGGAGTGGTCCTTCATCGGCTTCAATTTGGATACGGTCTGGATAGAGTTCGTCAAGGTCTTCGAGACCCGGGGCTTCGGGGATGGCTCCGAGAATGGTGGACCATACCGATTCAAGGCTCTCGCTGGAAATGGGCTTTTGCATCCAAGCCACAGCACCAGCAGAATATGTTGCGTTCTTGGCCACCTCTGCCATCCTTGCAGGGGCGACGAACATGATGCGGCTCTCCCCGCCGTGTTCTCGCATTTCGAGGGCGGCAAGATGCCCGTCGAGTGAAGGGATGTCAAGAGACAGAACCACCAATTCCGGGTCCAAGCGGATGTATTCGTCCACGGCTTGGTCGCCGTCCTCGCAAAGTTCCACGTTGAAATTGCGGGTTTTGAACAGGTTCGTCAACCGCATGGAAGACATCGGATTGTTATCGACGATGAGCACCGTAGGTGCCGATTCATCATCAACTTCGGTGACCAATCCCATGCCAATCAACCCAACGCAAGGAGCGATAACTCATCAATCAACCGCTATTCTTCTTCGTTTATTGCAGGAGTTGAGAGGTCTTCTACAGGCCCGTCTTGTGGTTGGGTGAATGTTTCTCGGATTACATCGCTTTGGGCCTCTTCTTCCTGGCGTTGCCGCCGCCGTTGCGGGGCTTGCGTGAATTGCATCTGGAGTTCGCTGATCACCGCTCGAAGCATCTGTGTCTCTTGGTCGCTCAAATTGCCATTGGTTTTTCGCTGAAACATGCGAAGAACCTCGATGCCTTCCCTTGCTTCACCCATGTTGTAATGAAACGTACCCGACTGGTCGGGGAGGAACCCCATTTGCAACAGGGTTGAACGCTGGAGCATCTGCACCATTTGAAAGAAGCGGGCAGCGTCCTCGTCCGAAAACATATCCGACATAAACAGGCGTTGATGGTGGGGGTTTTTCTTCCCTACGGCCTCATTCAAAGAGTTGATTGAGAAGCCACTCAGGGTTGAATTGCATCAAGTCGTCGTAACCTTGGCCAACCCCTGCAAAGACGATGGGGCGGCCGGTGGCGAAAGCGATGGAGAGGCCCGCCCCGCCTTTGGCATCGGTGTCCATCTTGGTGAGGACCGCCCCGTCAAATCGCATGATGTCTTGGAACATCTTTGCTTGTTCAACGGCATCGTTTCCAGCCAAAGAGTCGCCCACAAAGAGGGTGAGGTGGGGGTTGGTGACCTTTCTGACTTTGTTGAGTTCGTTCATCAAATTGGTCTTGTTTTGCATCCTACCAGCGGTGTCAACGAGGACAACATCGATGCCTTTGGCTTTGGCCGAATCGATGGCATCCCGAGCGATGGCTGCTGAATCACCGCCTCGTTGGCTGGAGATGCATCGGATGCCAAGACGTTCACAATGCGACTCAAGTTGTTGGATGGCCCCCGCCCTGAAGGTGTCGCCCGCTGCAGCAATAACGGAGCGCCCGTTGTTGAGAAGACGTTGAGCAATCTTTGCTGCCGTCGTGGTCTTCCCCGTGCCGTTCACACCAACCAGCATGATGACCACGGGGACATCTCCCGCCTCAATGAAGCTGTTCACCGAAGCATCAAAGTCCCAATATCCTGCTTCCAGTAAAGCCTGAAGGGCTCGCTTCAAAGCGGCTTCAAGGACTTTGGAAAGGTCGGCCCCTCGACGAAGACGTGAGCCCACAAGCGCCTCACGAAGACTGTCGATGATAGCGCTGGACGCTTGTTGTGAGATGTCCGATTCCAACAGAACCCATTCGAGTTCCTCAAGCAGATTCTCAAGGGCCTCACCGGGTTTGATGATGCGTCCGCCTTCAGAAACCACGCCGCCGCCCAGGTCAACGTCAATGGATTGGCCACCGGCGAGTTGAATCGCTGCTTTTTTGCTCGAACCTTTTGGTGCTTGTTGAACATTGACAAGTTGTCGTCCCGTCGTGGTTCGCATCATGGACAAATCCACCTTGGATCCTTTCGGTCGAGCGACATCAACAGCTCCCCGCTTCTTCATCGCCTTCTTGGCCTTCTCTTCACGGCGGCGGCGGTCCTTTTCTTGGCGTTCGAGGAGTTTTCGCTCTTTTTTACTCAAGACAACAGGCGCAATGGGTTCATCGTCGTCCCACGTATCCCAATCGTCTTCGTCATCTTCAACGACGGTCGTGGGTTTTGGCGGCTCCTCATCAACGTCATCCCAATCGTCTTCGTCATCTGGCTTTGAAACGGTTGGAGGTTCCATCAAGGCCTTCCCTTCATCCGATTGAGCGTCCACCGAAAGAGCATCTCCATCGGTTTCCTCTGCCACCTCATGAACGCGTTTGCGGAAACGATCGAACAGTCCCATCAAATCCCTCAATCGTCCAAGGTCAAATCGCCACCAAACATACCACGCTTACGTGGTCGCCGAGGGGCGGCGTCGGGGGGAGGGGATTCAGACACCTCGTCCTCCTTGGGAAGTTGAGGAGAAGGGGGTTCGGTATTCGCCTGTTTTTTGATGGTTTCAGCCAGGCTGTTGAAGCTCTGTGCCGCTTGGCCGAGTGAACTTTCGGTTTGGTCGGATTGTTGTTTCAATTCGTCACGGAGGCGTTGGATGTCCTCTCGACGTTGATGTGTGATGGAACGTGCATCGCTCCAATGACGTTCACCAAACACACCCGAGCCAAGGTCCACCAGGGCAACGCCCTCTTCGGCACCTTGGTGTCGGTATGGGAGGCTGATACCGGAACCGATGGGGAGATGGGTGGAGATGCTCGTCCCTTGGTCGTGGCCAAGAAGCGCCTCAAGCACGGCATCGGTGATGGCGTGCTCTGCGAGGACGGCGTCGACCTGCTCGATTCGTAAGTTGATTTCATCCAGGCGTTTGCGGAGCACCTCGACTTCTTGCGCGAGGCGTTGAAGTTGTGCCCTGTCAACCATGTCCTTCAACCGTCGGAGTTGGTTGGGGTTGAAGAAGCCCCCGCTGAGGTATCTTCGGCTTGAAACACAGGGGAAAGTATCAGCATTGAAACTTGGTCTTTATTTGTCGGCGGGGATTGGTGCGGGTTGTGTTACCTGCTACGGGAGAGAATTGCGACCCGACCTACGGCAAAGTGGATGAGGTCTTGGAGCTCATCACCAAATCCAAATCGCTCCATGTTTTGATGGTCTTGGATAGGGCCAGAAGGCCGCTGCGATTCACCGACATCAAAGCTCGCGTTGATGCCTCATCAACCACCATTTCCAGGCGCCTCAAGGAATTAGAAGATGCGGGGCTTGTCGTCCGTTCCCTTAATCCCGCCTCACCCCAATCCAATCTGTACACGCTCTCAGATGTTGGGCGTGGCCTAAGTCCAGTCATGCAGTCACTCTTTGAGTGGGCTAAAGATTGGTGAAGCAGGTCGTCATCGCCCGGAAAGGAGAACGGCCACTAGGGGTCGAAAGGTTCACTCTTCTTCTGCAACAGGTGCAATCGTTCCACCCTTCGCTGCAATTTCTTCGCGGAAAGTGCTCAAAACGACCGGTTCGGTGGACGTGCGAGGGTCGATTTCTCCAACGCTGTCAATGGCGATCTTCCTTCGCATGATGCGGTGTCGGGACCCGAGGGTGGAGTACACTTTTTCTGTCGCAGCATCAGCGTTAGCAGCAGGGACATCGTAGGAAAAGGGCTGTCGTTGGCTACCAAAGGGCGCCGTTCCAGATACTCGATAGGCCTTCATCGGGCCCTCCGACCTGCCATCCATCCTTAAACGCGCTGGCGCGGCGGTGGGAAACAAATTAAGGAAACATGGCGGCGTGGATATGGCATGCGGGGCACTGTTTGGATGGTGTTGTTGTTGCTTTTACCAGCAGCATCCGGGTTAACGCCCCTTCTCCCATCCGATGACCACGGTGAGCGAGGGGTTGAGCGAATGCTCGTCTTGAGTGAAGGGGTTTGGACCTCGGAGCAATGGGCCACGCTGGTGGGCGAAGGTATCCAACCTCTCCGAACCGTCCGCTCGGATGCTTTACTCGTATGGGCCGAGCACGACCAAGAATCATGGCCGGTTGATGCGAAGATAGAGGCGGCCCAAGACGCAGAAATCCGTAGGGGCCTTGTGGCACCGACCGAGGCAATGGAATATCGTGTTCTGCTTGAACCACGACTTCCAAGCGACGGCGTGAACCAAGTTCTCACCGTCATTGATGCGCTTGGGTTGTCGGTCAAGGCAACCTCGCTGGATGTGGCCGGCAACCTTCCTGCTTCCATCACCCTTGATGCTACGAATGAAGCGTTTCTCAACCCGCTCTTGGAAGCCGATGGCGTTCTGTGGGTCGAACCGGTCCTGGCGACCCAAGCAAGAAACGGTCAAGCATCTGCCTTGGTGGAAGCGGGTGTGTTGGATGAACACCCTTACTGGGTGATGGGTTTGGACGGTTCAGGCATCGTTGTCGGCGTCGCTGATAGCGGAATAGATGCCGACCATGCATGTTTCCGCAACGCCACCACCCCAACGAGTGAACACGCCGAAACCGATGCAACGTACCCTGCTGTAGGGATTTTTGGCGATGACCACCGTAAGATCATCCACCTTAACACGGACATTGACGGAAACGACACCCCCGGTCACAGTGATTATCGACACGGCACGCACGTGATTGGGTCCTTGGCTTGTCATGATGTGGAAAATTTCCGGCAAGGGACCGCACCTACCAACGGCTCAACGCTGGCCTACGGCTCTCGTTTGGTCGTTCAAGACATTGTCTCTTCCAACGGCTGGGAGCCACCGAATGTTGACGAGTTACTCTGGGAAAGTTCGTCATTCGGCGGGGTTGTTCATTCAAATTCATGGGGCGATGACACCACCGCCTACACTGAACGGACCGCTCGATTCGATGCCTATGCGAGGGTGATGCCTTGGTCTCTGGCCCTTATCGCTCCAGGAAACAGTGGAGAGGGTGTTCTTGAGCCTGCAAACGGACGCAACGTTGTGGCGGTCAGCGCCACAACGAAATCGCTGGAAGGGGAGCGTTGGGGGTCATCTGCATACGGGCCGACAGAAGCCGGTACTGACGGGATTTTCTTGCTGGCACCGGGCTCGAACATTGAATCCGCCGGTGCCGATGGTTTTTGGGACACCAACAACAACAATCTCCGCTTGTCCTCTGGCACGAGTATGTCAACGCCGCATGCTTCGGGTGCTGCTGTGGTCATTCAGCAACTCTACGAAGACGGGTGGTTGGTGCCCGCCTTTGCACCGACCACCACGCATTACCTCAACGATATGATACCGGTTTGGGCAGAAACGGCGCCTTTGGGTGCATCGGTCCAACTCGGCGAGGGTTTTACCCCATCGGGTTCGCTTCTACGAGCATCGCTCGCCATGGCTGCATCACCCCTGCCCGAGGCAGTGCGAAACGGAGGAGAAGGTGGCCATGATCTTCACAACCCCTACGACGGGTGGGGGGCGTTGAACCTCAGCCGCCTGTATGACCCGACGACGATTGAAGGTTTTGGGGAGTCCCCCGCGGAGGACACTTGGGTGCACGACAGCTATCGATTGACTTCGGGAACGGTGGAGGAATGGTTTGAAACCAACAAGGGAGAAACTGAAGATATCTTTGGATTGATCAGTTCAGGAGCCCCGCTCAACAACAGCGTTGGGCCGTTTTTGGAAACGGGCGATATGTTCAGTCAAAGGTTGACGGTCATCGAAGGCGAAGACGTACGTATTCGCATGGCCTTCCCAGCCCAGCCTGAGCCAGCGATGGTGGATGATTTGCAACTCCGAGTTCGACTCGAGGACGGCACCATCTTACTTCCTGACCGCCTAAGGGAAGGTGGATTTGCTCCAACCGAATTTTATCCCGATGTCGTTGACACCAACAACACAACGGCGTTCCCACCCTCAAACGAAACCGTTTTTGGACTCGATATCCCGCAGAGTTATCTTTACGGTTCCTCGTATCTCGATGTCGATGTCATCGCTCGATTTGTCCAACCGGGTGGTGCTGAGGGCTCGTCCGGTTTGGACGGCGATGCCGTGGGTTTTGCCTTGGTCGTGAAGGGCGTTCAACGCGATGCGTCCTACCACATGGACGACGACGGAGACGGCATCATGAACATTGACGATGCGTGTCCAAACGTAGCAGCACCTCCCTCGTTTGATGCAGATAAAGACGGGTGCTTGGACGATGGTGATGGTGATGGCGTGCCAAACAAGGACGATGCATGCCCCTATCTGAAGGCTGAGCCCAGCCACGACTTGGACAGGGATGGATGTCCGGACGATGACGACGGGGACGGGGTGCCGAACTATCAGGACCTGTGCCCTGACGATTCAGCGACGGTTTTGGATGAGAACGGAGACGGGTGCAATGATGTGACCCAATGGTACATCGACCTCACCGTCCTGGATGTTTGTTTCTCGACGTATTCCGTCGTATGCTCCGTCGATGTGCGTTCCATCGATGTGAAGATTGACGGGCGCACGGTGCATGAATTCAGAGGTGGCCATTCAGACATCATGACGCTAAACACCCACGGGGGTGAACACTCTTGGATGTACATCTTCAGCAAGAGCGAAGAAGAAAATCTGGAAACCTTCACAGAAGTCGAACTCAACCTTGAGATGAAGTTTACACATGCGCCGTATTCAACTTCGGGCCGCCAGTGGGGGTGGAACGACCCGTGCTGGCCGGTTGGTTGTTATTACGGCCCCATCGTCAATTGGGAATTTGAGGTTCAGCTGCAAAACGGCATGAACGCCCAGAACCATCACGATGAGCGTATCGCATCAATTTCGAGTTCCCAGTACATCGTCACGCCCGACTTCGCCACCCACACGTTCACGTGGTCGAAGGAGCCAACGGTTGATGTGGATGGGGACGGTTTCAGTGTTCCAGGATTGACATACTCCGGGCCGTGCACCGATTCGCCGTGTTCTGTTCAGAGAAACAACGTGCTTGATGCATTCCCCTTCGAAGAAACGCAGTGGTCCGATAGGGACGGGGACGGTTTTGGAGACAACCCCTCGGGATACCTCGGCGACGCTTTTCCTGACGATCCCTATGAGTGGGAGGATGAAGACGAGGATGGTGTTGGAAGCAACTCGGACGCTTGCCTCTCAACCTACGGAACCTCGACGCTAAGCGGCGTGATTGGTTGCCCCGATCAAGACGGGGACGGGCATGCCGACCGATACGATGTTTGCCCCGATGTGTTCGGCTCATCGTACCTCTATGGAGCCGCCGGGTGCCCCGATTCGGACAACGACGGGTATGCGGACCCGGGTTTTGAGGAGGTATCTACAGCCCTTGTTGACCAATGTCCAAACGAACAGGGTTTCGCCTCAACCGGTGATTATGTTGGTTGTCTTGACAGCGACGGTGATGGGTGGGCCGATGTTGAAGACGACCTCCCTTACGACGGTAGGTTTTGGATTGACAGTGATGGGGACGGCGTCCCTGATGATGAGGATGATTATCCGAACAACGCCTTGTTTTCATACAACGATGAGGTCAGCACGTTGTTTTGCGGCGGGTTCTGTTTCGGTGTTCTTTTTCTCGTCGCTTACGTCTTCAAAAACAGGGCTGACCCAACGGCACACAAACCCGTAACGATTGAACAAAAAGCATGGTGGTCGATGGAAGAGCCTCTTGTTGAAGAGAAGAATCCCCCGCCAGCCGTGGTGGTGGGTAATCTCGGCGAAGACGAAGTCCCGTGAAGTTTCGTTATCGTCTCGTTTTGTATAGCCAACCTGTCAAGGCGCTTGAATCGGTGTTTTCTCTTCGGGAATCGTTGCATGCAACCCTATTTTTTTACCGAGGAGGCGACTTATGGCCACGCCGGGACAAGGTGAACCTTGAAGTTCAGTGCCATGCTCGGTTAACCATCCCACGTGGGAAGGTGAAGAAAAATGAGCGACCGCCTGTATGTTGGAATTGACCTAGGAACCTACCAATCGACCATCGCCTCGAGCGCTGGTAAACTGCACACCATCGAAACGGTTGTTGGCCGACCAAAAGACCCCGTGGCCCGAAACTTCCTCGGACGAGACGTGCTCTTTGGAGAAGACGCTCTGAAGAACAAGCTCGCTTGCAACCTCTATCGCCCCATGGCGGCCGGTGTCACCCAAGACGACGAGGCCAACTTGGCGGCTGCCAAGGCCTTTGTTTCGCACCTTCTTGAAACCGTGGACCCCGAGGAGTTCGACGAAGTGCTCGGCGTCATTTGCTCACCAAGCCACGTCTCCTTTACCGACAAGTCAAACCTTGTTGCTACCCTTCGAGGACAGGTCAACGCCATCATGGTCGTGACCGAGCCCTTTGCCACTGCTTACGGCATCGAGGAAATCGCTGGTTCCATCGTCGTTGATATCGGCGCAGGCACCACTGACATCGCACGTGTTTACGGAACATTCCCGACCGACGAAGACCAAGTGACCATCACCGAAGCCGGCGACTGGTTGGACCTTCAATTGATGGAACTCATCAAGAAGAAGTACACCGGCGCCCAGGTCACCAAAGACATGGTTCGAAAGTGGAAGGAAGCTTCCTCCTATGTCGGTGGCGAAGCACACGAAGTGACCGTTGAATTGTCCGTTGACGGAAAGCGACAGGTCGTTGACATCGGCGATTTGATTTTGGACGCCTGTGAACTCATCATCCCAAAGATTGGAAACGCCATCAAGCGCAACGTCGCCGGCGCCGACCCAGAATACCAACAAATTCTGCGCAACAACATCATCCTCTCCGGTGGAGGTTCTTTGATCGAAGGCATCGCTGACCGCTTGGCCAGTGAAATCTCTGACATCGGTGATGTTCGTGTTTGGTGCGTTGAAGACCCCATCAACTCCGTGGCTTCTGGTGCACTCAAACTCGCCAGCGAAATGCCTGACGATATGTACACCTCCATCAACTGAGGCGGCTACCAAAGAAGGGTAGCAAATACCCGCTTTCTAGTCGCTTGACCTTGGGAAGGTTCAAGTGTGGTAAATCTGCGATGCGTTGCCGTATGGCTGTAGAGAGTTCGTCGCCCGGTGGTATCCGACGTGTTGGTTCATCCTCAAACGATGAGCAAGCCGCGCTTGAAGGGATGCTCAAGGGCTACCCTGTTGAACAACTCGTTGAGGAAGTGTTGGTCGCATGGAACGAGTTGGGCAAAAGAAACGACGAATTGGTCGCTGTTAAGCAACGTCTACGCGTCGTTGAACTTGATTTGGCAGAACGTCAAGACAACATCGCTCCAGAAGTGGCTCGTCTCGCCGAGGCCGAGCAAACCATGAAGGAAAACGAGGCGCAAATCATTCACCTCGAGCGTTTGCTTGCCGATGCTCGTGCTGAAGTAGCGTCCCAACAATCCTCACTCTCACAACAAGAGCGTTCTTCGATGGAGGGTGAACTTGAGCAACTTCGCACCTTGACCACCGAACAGGACGAGGTCATCGGTGAAATGGAAGGGCGGATCTCACAGATGGTGGAAGCACTCGAGAAGGCTGCAGACGCTGGACTGACCTCGGTCACGGCCGACGAGGTCCGATTGTTGAAGCAACAAGTGGATGAACGTCAACGTCAACTCGATGTTGAGAAAGCCGCTGCAGAAGCCCTCGAAGAAGAACGTCAACGCCTCCGCGATATCGCCGACCGATTGCGCGGTCTCCTCGATGCACGGGACCGACGGCTGGCAGAATTGGAAGAACAGTTGGAACGGGTCATGCAAGGGCCTCGCTCGGTCTCGGCAGAACACGATTATCTGGTGGAGCAAATCGAGGAATTAAAGCGTCGCTTATTGGAACGTAATCGTGAATATGAGTCGTTGCGACGACGAGAACGCCGCCTCCACAACGATGTGTTTGAGCGCGATGAACGTCTCCAGCAAATGACACTCACCATGACGGATTTGGAAGCCGCACTGCAAGACCGTACGGCTGAACTTCGTGAATTGGAAGGTCAGCGAAGCTCCATGGAACACGAACTTCATTCTGCTCGCCGAAGCGAGCGCACCCGAGAAGTCGTGGGTCGGGTCTTTGCCGATTCACTGTCCCTTGTTCGAAGTCATGAAAGTCGTGAGCTTAAGCGAGAATTGTACGCCAACGCCCCAGATGTTGAGCGTACCATCAAGGCACCAACCGCTGAAGACATGGCAAAACTCGCCGATGGTAAGGAGATGGTCCTTGAAACCGAAGAAACCGAATTGGAACCCGGTATGGATGTTGACGGTGTTCGTCCGCCTTCACCCGGTGGCACTGGCGACCCTGTGGTCTTCGAAGACGAAGATGAAGTTTGATTCAATTTGAACAGGCTTCGACGAGTCCAAGCAAACGCTCTCGGAGTTCATCCATGGACGAGGCGTCTTCGGTGATGGTGCCGGTAACGATCCAATCAGCGCCTGCTTCAACAGCGCTGCGAACATGTTCCGGGGTGCGTAGGCCTCCTCCGACCAATAAGGTCAGGCCGGAAACGGATGCTGCTCGCTTGATGAGGTCTGGATGGACAGGTGTTGAAGCGCCGCTACCAGCCTCCAAATAAAGCAAAGAAAAACCATACATCTTGGCGCACAAGGCGTAGGCATGCACCAATTCTCCATCCTCGGATTGGATCAAGTCAGCCGCACCGACCTCCCCGACACGTCCGCCTGGTGCACAGACGACATACCCGGTTGGCAACGCCTCTACGCCGAATCGATCAAGATGGGGGGCGCCACGAACTTGTTCGCCCACCAAAAATTCCCGCTTGGTTGAATTCATCAGCATCATGAACGTGATGGCGTCGGCAGCGGGTGAGAGCGCATGAGCGCCTCCGGGGAACAACACAACGGGAATATCCCAGCCGTGTTCGTCACCGGTTGGGTCTTGGCTGGCAGCAAACATTCGAAGTTCAAACGCTTCCTGAATCGCCGTACAAGTGGCATGCACCACGTCATCTGGTGTGTCGGTTGAGCCCCCCACGAAAATCATCTTTGAACCGCATTCAACGGCGAGCATCGCGCGCTGTGCAGCGATGTCAGGGGATTGCTTGGCCGGGTCAATGAGCGTGATATGGCGGGCGCCATCGGTTGGCCGCTGAACCTTTTCCAGCACCGTGGATTCTCCGACGTTCATGAGCCTCACATCAAGGTCAGTGAGGAAAGGGCATAGGGGTTGCGCCCAAGATGAAGGAGAGCGAGCCTTCTCAAGGGTTCACCGTTTGGGGTGGCTATGGGCGAACAAGGGCCGTTCCGTCGCTTGCTCAATTACATGCGGCCCCATCGCAAGACGGTCCGTTTGGCGGCCTTTTGTTCCGTGTTCAACAAATTCTGGGACCTTGCCCCTCCCCTTCTCATCGGACTGGCGGTCGATGTCGTGGTGTTGCGAGAAGACTCCATCCTCGCCGGTGCCGGTTTGGTCGACCCTTGGCACCAACTGGTCCTCCTCTCCGTTTTGACGTTCCTCATATGGGGGCTGGAATCTCTGTTCGAATACTTCTACGGTGTTTTGTGGCGAAACTTGGCGCAAACCGTTCAACATGAATTGCGTTTGGACACCTTTGACCACGTACAGAAACAGGGTATGGTCTGGTTTGACGAACGGCAAAAAGGCGATATTTTGGCCATTCTCAACGACGACATCAATCAATTGGAGCGTTTTTTGGATAAAGGTGCAAACGACTTGTTACAAGTCAGTACAACCGTCATTGTTGTCGGTGCTGTTTTCTTGTTGATTTCGTGGGAAGTTGCGCTCTTTGCGGTGCTTCCCATTCCACTGATCGTGTGGGGTTCGTTCCGCTACCAGCGAAGTTTGGAGCCGCGCTACGCCAAGGTTCGAAACGCTGCAGGGCAGATGAACGCCCTGCTCGAAAACGATTTATCGGGCATGTCAACCGTTCAGTCCTTTACCGCTGAAGCCAATGAGTTGCGAAGGGTCGAGGCACTCAGTAACGCCTACAGGGATGCCAATCGAGAGGCCATACGCTTGTCTGCTGCTTTTACCCCACTGATCCGAATGGCCATTCTCGTGGGCTTTACCGCCACCCTCTTGTTGGGGGGTTGGTTCACCCTCGAAGGCACCATGGCCGTAGGAGCCTACTCCGTGTTGGTCTTCATGACCCAACGTTTGCTTTGGCCGTTGACTCGGCTAGGAGAAACGTTTGACTTGTACCAGCGGGCGATGGCTTCATCCACTCGCGTCCTGGATGTGTTGGGGTCTCCGGTCGAATTGCAACAAGGGGATTTCGTCCCCGGAGGAGAAGAGAAATCCTCTTCTCTGACTTTTGAGGGGATATCGTTTGGCTATCAAGGAAGGGAGCCGTTGTTCGAGAATCTTTCTTTGGAGTTTGAACACGGGAAAACCACAGGGGTTGTCGGCTCAACCGGTGCTGGAAAAACCACGCTTGTTCGGCTCTTACTGAGGTTCGCAGAACCACAAGAAGGCCATGTTCGCTGGTGTGAACAACCGTTGGATGCATGGAAATTGCAGGCTCTTCGTTCCTCGATTGCCCTGGTTGACCAGCACATCACCCTGTTCCCAACAACCATCATGGAAAACATCCGATACGGCAAACCAGCAGCTTCCGATGACGAGGTCGTTCGGGCAGCGGAAGTCGCCGAGGCTGCATCTTTTGTCGCTGACCTACCCGATGGTTGGGGGACCATGGTCGGCGAAGGGGGCCATCGATTATCCGGCGGTCAACGCCAACGCGTGGCCATTGCTCGTGCCGTTCTCAAGGACGCCCCGTTGCTTATTCTTGACGAAGCAACCTCTGCGGTAGACAACGAAACCGAAGCTGCACTTCAGCGGTCTATTCAGCGTATTTCTCAAGGAAGAACCGCTATCGTGATCGCCCATCGTCTCTCCACCGTTCGCCACGCCAACCGTATTTTGGTGCTCGAAAACGGAGCCGTGGTCGAAGACGGCACGCATGACGAGTTGGTTGAGATAGGTGGGGTATACGCCCGATTATGGTCGGTTCAGACCGGAGATGTATGAGAACCGATAGAAACATCGCGTTAAATTTAGCAAAAATACACCTCTTTAAGTACTCAATCGTTAGGTCAGCAGTTTGAGAACCATGAAAACTGAAAAATTCTCGAAAACAACGAGCCTGCTTTTGATCGCCACATTTGCCCTTGCACTGGCCGGAACAGTCGCTGCAGAAAGTGCAGAAAAAATGCCCATCGGTGCTGACGGTTTGCCTGAATTCGTCACCGCTGAGGGCGCCACCTTGGAACTGGTTACCTTCTTCCTGTTCTTCGTTGGCTACATCTCCATGGGTGCTGCCTTTGTCTTCTTCATGGCAGAGCGCAATTCCGTGGCACCTCAATACCGC
>MDSZ01030344.1_pt1 | contig 15433 bp, 15 predicted proteins | sample 811201 | NCBI WGS metagenome assembly MDSZ01 (sample SAMN05326647, study PRJNA326480) | marine metagenome | isolation source: seawater | place: Indian Ocean: North | collected 2010
AAGATATGTTTTTGAGAGTTTCAAAATGTTATTCAGATGATGAAGACCATGCAAAAAGAATTTACGATTATATTTCAAAGTTATGGTTTATGCCGGCAACGCCAGTTTTATCAAATGGGGGCGCCAAAAGAGGCCTGCCAATATCCTGTTTTTTAAATACTGTTCATGACAGTTTGGATGGAATTCTTTCAACATGGAGCGAGAACGTTTGGTTGGCTTCAAATGGAGGAGGAATTGGTACCTACTGGGGAGAAGTTAGGTCAATAGGCGAAACTGTGAAAAAATCAGGTCAAACATCTGGTATTATCCCCTTTGTCAGAGTGATGGACTCTTTAACTCTGGCTATCTCTCAAGGTTCTTTGCGAAGGGGTTCAGCTGCATGCTATCTTGATGTTCATCATCCTGAAATTGAAGAATTTTTGGAGATTCGAAAACCTTCTGGAGATTTTAATAGAAAAAGCCTCAACCTGCATCATGGCATCAACATTACTGACGAGTTCATGGAGTGCGTTAAGAATAATAAAGAATTTTCTCTGAGAAGTCCTAAAACTAATGAAACTTTGAAAAAAATTAATGCCAGAGAGTTATGGCAGAAAATTTTAGAAACAAGAATGCAAACAGGTGAACCATATCTCGTCTTTATTGACACTGTTAATAAAAATATGGCCAAACATCAAAAAACAAAAGGGATGAAGGTTAAAACTTCAAACTTGTGTAGTGAAATAATGCTTCATACAGGACTTGATCATCATGGAAAGGAAAGAACGGCTGTATGTTGTCTTTCTTCTGTAAATTTAGAAAAATGGGATGAATGGTCTAAAGATGAAAATTTTGTTCAAGATATCATGAGATTTCTTGATAATGTACTAGAAGATTTTATAAAGAATGCTCCAGACTCTATGAAACATGCAGCGTATTCAGCAAAAATGGAAAGATCGGTTGGACTCGGAGCAATGGGTTTTCACAGTTTCCTTCAGAAGAAGGGAATACCATTTGAAAGTGCATTGGCAAAAAGCTGGAACATAAAATTCTTTAAACATTTAAAACAAGAAGCTGATAAGGCTTCCGTGATATTAGCAATTGAAAAAGGTGCATGTCCTGATGCACAAGAGATGAATGTGAAAGCAAGGTTTAGTCATAAATTAGCAATAGCCCCAACAGCTTCAATTAGTATTATTTGTGGAGGGACAAGCGCATGTATAGAGCCAATTCCAGCTAATATTTATACCCACAAAACATTATCTGGTTCATTTACAGTAAAAAATAAATATTTAGAAAAACTTTTTGAAGACAAGGGAATAAATAACGAAATCATTTGGCAAAGTATCCTAGAAAATGATGGTTCTGTTGCTCACTTGAAAGAGTTGTCTCCCGAAGAAAAAGATTGCTTTAAGACAGCATTCGAAATTGATCAAAGATGGATAATTGAAATGGCATCTGATAGAACACCCTACATATGCCAAAGCCAATCAATAAACCTTTATTTGTCAGCTGATGTAGATAAATGGGATTTAATGATGCTCCATTGGAAAGCTTGGGAGCTTGGGATGAAAAGCCTTTATTACTGTAGGTCTAAATCTATTCAGAGGGCAAGTTATGCAGGAGTGGAGGGTGATAATACCAGTAACTGGCCTAAAAAAAACATTACAGAAACAGAAACAAAAACTGATTATGAGGAGTGCTTATCTTGTCAATAAGACGGACGCAGATTATTTATGGATGGATTTAAAGAAAAAATAGAAGAAAAGGTAGGTTTACTTACCTCATCACATTCATACAAGCCTTTTAGATATCCATGGGCCTATGACTTCTGGAAAAGGCAGCAACAAGTTCACTGGATGCCTGAGGAAGTACCATTAGGTGAAGATTGTAAAGATTGGGCGGTTAAGCTAAACGATAACGAAAGAAATCTTTTAACTCAAATATTCAGATTTTTCACTCAATCTGATGTCGAGGTAAATGATAATTACATGGAAAGATATTCTCAGGTTTTTAAGCCAACCGAAGTAAAAATGATGATGTCTGCCTTTTCAAATATTGAAACTGTTCACATTGCCGCATATGCGCTTTTATTGGAAACAATCGGTATGCCTGACACAGAGTTTTCAGCCTTTTTAAAATACAAAGAAATGGCAGACAAACATGATTATATGCAACAGTTCACTGTTGACTCAAACCACGAAATAGCAAAGACTGTCGCTATGTTTGGTGGTTTTACTGAGGGATTACAACTGTTTGCCAGTTTTGCTATGCTACTAAATTTTCCGAGACATAATAAAATGAGGGGAATGGGCCAAATTGTCACATGGTCGGTAAGAGATGAATCTCTTCACTGTGAAGGAATGATAAGACTTTTTCACGAGTTTGTGAAAGAGACAAAATGTATGACTAAAAAGTTAAAAAGTGAAATTATCGAATGTTGTGAGAAGGTCGTAGGTTTAGAAGATAATTTTATTGATCTTGCTTTTGAACTTGGGCCAGTTGAGGGCATGGAACCACGTGATATAAAAAATTACATTAGATATATTGCAGACTGGAGACTAAAGCAACTAAAGCTAGAACCAATTTTTGGTATTAAAAAACATCCTCTTCCATGGTTAACTGAAATACTAAATGGCGTTGAACATGCAAACTTTTTTGAGGCAAGAGCAACCGAATATTCTAAGGTTGCAACTAGTGGCTCATGGGAAGGAAAAGATGGCGTCTGGGAAAACTTTGACAAAAAGTTAATGAGCTTTTAGGGTAAAACCTTATTAGCTTTTTTCAACATATATTGACTGCGAAGGAAATGCAAAGGAACCACCTCTTTTTTCGACTATCTCTTTAATATCAATAGCAAGTAAGCTTTTTGCTTCTAAAAGCTGATTGAAGTCGTTTGTTATAGTAAAGCATCTAACTAAAATATTTATTGAGCTGTCAGAAAATTCATAAATTTTAACTATTACTGGATTTTCTTTGTTAACACTGAAGTTCTTATTTCTACTAATAATTTTGTTTTCTATGTCTTCACAGATAGTTTTCAGTTGTCTAGTTGTACTTTTGTATTCAAGACCAATAATCCAGTTAATCCTTCTGTTTGATATTTTTGTAATATTTGTTAATGCGTTTTCGGCAAATTGATTATTTGGAATAAAGCAAAGGGACTTATCAAATTTTCTGATAGCTGTAGATCTAAAACCAATCTTTTCAACAGTACCCTCAATTATACCATCTATAATAATTACATCACCTTTTTTAAATCTTTTTTCTATAAGAACTAGAACCCCTGATATTAAATTTTTAAAAAGATCTTGGGCACCTAAAGCAACGGCAACTCCTAAAAGTCCTAGTCCTGCAATAATAGGACCGACTCGTATGCCCCATAACTCTAGTACGGCACAAAATCCTAGAATAAAAACCAATATTTTTAAAAAGTTAGTAATCCATTCAATTAAATCTCTAGTAAAAATATGTTCAATTGTTTTAACTTTTGAAAATAAAGGTTTAATAATTTGACTAAGAAACCAAAATGTTACAACAGTAAAAATGGAAACATTAATTTTGTAAATAAATTCACTTAGCTTTTCATTTTCTGTAAGAAACATTGAAGCTAAAAAGATACCAATTCCTATTACTAATAAATTTAGTGGTCCATGAACATTTTTGGTAAACTCTTCACTTTTCTTGTTAAGTTTAAAAAAGCGAGAAAACTTCTTTGAAAACAAATTTATCAAATATTTTTTAAAAATTAAAAAAACCAAAAATATAATTAGTGAATACAAAATATTGGAAATCTTAATTTCGAAAAAAGTATTTCTGTCTAATTCTGTCAGAAAAATATTAAAGGATTCAAGGATAATCATAAAAATTCAATTTTTTTTTTAAAAAAGTTAAAGACCTATTGTGGTCAAACCCCATGTTAACAAATTTGTTTAGCATTTTTTTAAAGTCATTTTTTTTTTAAGGATAAATTACTATTTGTTAATATTTTAGACCTATTAAAAAAATTTTCCATTAAATCATAATTTAAGCTTTCATTTAGATAGAGGTTGGACATGGTCGTATCTAAAATCTCTTTATTAAAACATAATTTTATCAAGGTGATTTTAATTTTTTTTAAAGAATATCCTTTCTTAATCAAGGAATTAATTTTCAATTCTATAAGATTTCTTTCGTTAAAGCATCCATTTTTAATGTGATGGTCTATAATCTGTGGAATTTCATTTATATATTGATTTTTTTCTTCAGCGGAAATTTTTTTTTGAAAATAGTCTTTTGAGATTTTTCTTTTTAATATATTCTCAAATTTTCTTTTTGTAACTGAGTATCTTGTTAAGTAGTAATAACTATATTTTTTTAGGTATTCTGAGATCATATGTGGTTAAAAAATTTATTTATAGATTTATTGTATGCAAAAATTTCAGAAAATTAAACAATTTAGAGGCTTTAATTGGTATGGCTTTTACACACTTTATCTAAAAGAAGTTAAAAGATTCTTTAGTGTATTTGCTCAGACCATTCTGGCACCAGCAATTACAACTTTATTGTTTTACATGATTTTTACAATTTCTATAGATAGAGAATATTTAAATACTGACAATTATTCATTTTCTGAATTTCTCGCACCGGGACTAATTTGTATGGCAATAATGCAAAATTCTTTTGCTAATACTTCCTCTTCAATTCTTATATCAAAAGTTCAAGGAAATATTGTCGATGTTTTAATGCCACCCCTATCTGAGTATGAGCTAACTTTTTCATATTTACTTGGTGGTATTACAAGAGGACTGCTTGTAGGTATATCTGTTTCCTTTATCATTTTTCTATTCATTCCATTGATGATAAGTAATATTATGATCATTTTTTATTTTGCATTTTTTTCATCATTTTTACTTTCAAATCTTGGAATATTGTGTGGTATTTGGTCAAAAAAATTTGATCACATGGCGTCAATTACTAATTTTATAATTTTACCACTAACCTTTCTTTCCGGAACATTTTATTCAGTAGAAAGACTACCAGAATTCTGGCACTTTATTGCACACTGGAATCCATTTTTCTATATGATTGATGGCTTTAGGTCTGGTTTTATTGGATATGGAGATAGTAACATAATGGTTGGTATTATAGTATTAGGTTTAATAAATTTATTTTTTTTATTTGTAACAATTTATGTATTTAAAAAAGGGTTTCGTTTAAAAACTTAGTTATGAGTATCTTAAAAGTTTATAATCCAATTGATATCGAAGTTGATCATGGTGACGGGGTTTATCTTTACTCCGCAGATGGCACAAGGTTTCTTGATTTTACAAGTGGAATTGGTGTTAATTGTTTGGGTCATAGTCACCCTGCATTGGTAAATGCTCTTAAAAGCCAGGGTGAAAAAATATGGCATTGCTCCAACCTTTTTAAGGTAATGGGACAAGAAACTGTTGCTGACAAGCTAGTTAAAAATTCATTTGCTTCAAATATTTTTTTTTGTAACTCAGGTTCTGAAGCAACAGAAACAAGTATTAAAGTTGCTAGAAAATTTTTTTATGAAAAAGGCTTTTTTTCAAAAAATAGAATTATTACTTTTGAGGGTGCTTTTCACGGAAGAACATTAGCGTCACTGTTTGCTGCAAAGAATCCCGATCACACTAAAGGATTTGGACCAGAAGTTGATGGATTTGATCAGGTTCCTTTTGGAGACCATGATGCTTTAGAAAAAGCAATTAATAAAGATACAGCAGCAATAATGGTAGAGACTATTTTGGGAGAAGGAGGGATAAGAGTTATTCCTGAAAATTGTTTAAAAGGATTAAGAAAGTTGTGTGATGAGAAAGATATATTGTTAATTTTAGATGAAGTACAATGTGGTTTGGGAAGAACTGGAAAATTATTTGCTTTTGAATGGGGAAAAATAAAACCAGATATTGTCCCAATAGCAAAAGGGATTGGTGGAGGGTTTCCTCTGGGTGCTTGTTTAATGAACAAAAAAACTGCAAGCACTATGAGCCCGGGTTCGCATGGTTCAACCTTTGGAGGAAATCCGCTTGCAATGTCGATTGCATCAGTTGTATTGGATTATGTATTAAATAAAGATTTCTTAAAAAATGTTGTAAAAGTTGGAAATTATTTAAAGAATAAGTTGGAAGATGAGGTTATCAAAAAATACCCAACTTTAGTTTCAGGTATAAGAGGGAAAGGGTTAATGCTAGGTATTGAGTCGAAAATTAAAAATGAAATTTTAATTAAGGAGATGATTGCTCATAAATTACTCACAGTTAAAGCAAGCCAAAACATTATAAGAATCCTGCCTCCATTAATTCTCGAGGAAAAGCATGTTGATGAAGCAATATTAAAAATAAATAAAGCATTTAGAAACTTAAAATGACAAAAAAAATTAGACATTTTCTCAATATTAATAAACTCTCAACAAAAGAGATGTTGTCAATTATAAAAAAGGCACATTTTCTAAAAAAAAAACTATGGTAGCAAGTTTTTAAAAGAAAAGAAAATTCTCGCAATGATATTCGAAAAGCCTTCAACAAGAACAAGGGTTTCTTTTGAAGTGGGAATGAAAAAATTAAATGGTGATGTTGTTGTATTAGATCAGCATGATAGTCAATTGGGACGCGGCGAGTCTTTGCAGGATACGACAAAAGTTTTAGGTAGATACGTAGATATAATTGTTTATAGAGGCTCTGATGAAAAAAAACTTTACGAAATCTCAGAGTCATCTAACATTCCTATAATTAACGGACTTACAAATAATAGCCATCCTTGTCAAATTGTTGCTGATATAATGACATTAGAGGAAAATTTTAAGGATATTAATAAATTAAAAATTTGTTGGGTAGGTGATGGAAACAATGTTTGTAACTCATGGATTGAAGCGACAAATCACTACAATTTTAAATTAAATATTTCATGTCCTATAGGTTGTTTTCCCTCTGATAGGATTCTTAAAGAATCTAAACCATCTCATGTAAGTTTATTTGAAAATCCTGCTGAAGCAGTTAAAGATGCTGATGTTATTATTACCGATACATGGGAATCAATGGGTGTTAAGAAAGATAAACAAAAGCTTAAAGAGTTTCATAAATTTAGAGTTGATGCAAAGTTAATGTCAAAAACAAATAAAAATACAGTTTTCTTACATTGTCTTCCTGCTCATAGGGGCTGTGAGGTAACTGACGATATAATTGATGGAAAAAATTCACTTGTTTGGGATGAAGCTCAAAACAGGTTATATGCTCATCAATCAATTTTACTGTGGTGTCTTGAAAATCTCTGATTTTATTTTTTCCATAATTCTGGAGAAAATAAAATTAATAATGGAAAAAGCTCAAGCCTTCCCACAAGCATACCAATTGCAAGAAAAAATTTAGAAAAACTAGACATAAATGAGTAGTTTCCAGAAGGACCAATCATTTCACTTAAACCAGGACCAACGTTAGCTAGCGATGCAGCTGATCCTGACAAGGAAGTTAGTAAGTCATGACCGTCAAAAGATAATAAGAGAGTTAATAAACCAAAAATTAGTAAGTAAAGAAAAAAATATCCTGTAACAGAATTTAAAATTTCTTCACCTATTTCTGATGAGTTATAGGTTGGAATGAAAATTCCTCTAGGTTGAATAATCTTTTTAATTAATGTTATCGATGATTTAATAAGAATTTGAATTCTAAAAATCTTTAATCCACAGCTAGATGAACCTGAACACCCTCCAATTAACATTATGAATAAAAACAAGGTAGTTGTGAATGTTCCCCACACACTGAAATCATAAGTACTAAATCCACTGCCAGTTGCAATAGAAATAACCGAAAAAGATGCAATTCTTAGAGATTCAAGATAATCAACTTCATAGTTTTTTTGAAGCCATATCATCACAAAAAAAATAACAAGTACAATTAACGCTAAAAAAAACTGAACTTGTGAATTGTTAAACAGTTCGCTATTTCCTTTTCTTAGTGATTGAAATATCAAAATGAAAGGTAAAGAAGAGATTATCATGAAAATTATAACAACAATCTCTGTACCGACAGAATCAAAAAATCCAATTGACATATTTTTTGTTGAAAAGCCACCTGTTGCAATAATTGTCATTCCATGAGCAAGGCTATCAAAAATATTTAGTCCAGTAGAATACAGAAAAAAACTACATAACACAGTTAACAGAAGATAGATTAAACCAATAGCAGCAGCAATCTGTGTAGTTCTAGGAAGTACTTTTTCATTTTTAGAACTAAACTCAGTTTGGAACAATTGCATTCCACCTATTTTCAAAATGGGGAATATTGCTATTGCTATGACTATTATACCTATACCTCCAAGCCACTGTAACATGGCTCTCCATAAAAGAATTGATTTTGCCGAGTTATCCAAATCTTGCATAATAGTTGCCCCGGTTGTTGTCAGTCCTGACATTGATTCAAAAAAAGAATCAATAAACGAGAGTTTTGGAGAACCGGAATAAAAAGGTATAGCTGCAATGATAGTTAGGATTAACCATGAGATAAGTGTGAGTAAAAATGCTGATAATATTTCAACATCTTGATTTTTTTTTTTAAAAGTAAACGAAATATTCAATCCAGTAAAAAAACAAACAATGGAAATCACAAAAAAAACAACCCAATCAGAGCCATTTAAAAAATAATCATATAATCCTGGTACAAAGGAATATACTGAAAAAAATATCAATAAATTTCCAATAACAAAGAAAGATGATTTTAAATTATCTATCACCAGCTAGTTTAATTTTACATTATTATTTGGAACGTCTAAGGAAAAAGGTGGTATTAAAACTTCAAAAGATTTGCCTTTAAAATCCTCCATCTGATAGCTTCCGTGCATTAACCCTGAGCTGGTTTTAAGAGGCGTCCCACTAGTGTATTCAAACTCATGCCCAGGATGAATAACTGGTTGTTCTCCGACAACCCCTTTTCCTTTAACCTCGCGATAACTTCCGTTAGAATCAAATATTTTCCAGTGTCTGCTTATAAGTTTGATTGTATCTTTACTATTATTTCTGATCTTGACAGTGTAAGCCCATAAATATGAATCTTCAGCGGGATCCGAATGATCTTCCAAATATGTTGGTTCGACTAATATTGATACTTTGTATTTGAGGTTCATTATTCTTTAGCTTTCATAAGTGCGTTGTCAATGTCATTAATTATATCGATAGAGTCTTCTAATCCAACAGATAGTCTAACCAAATTTTTTGTAATGCGTAAACTAATTTTTTCATCTGAAGTTAATTTATGGTGTGTAGTTGTATCTGGATGTGTAATGAGTGTTTTAGAGTCACCTAAATTATTAGATATTTCGATAAGTTTTAGCTTATTTAAAAATGAAAAAGCAACTTTTTTTTTGTTTTCTTCTAAAGATTTTAGTTCAAAGGAAATTATTGAACCACCATCGCTCATTTGTTTTTTAGTAATTTTTCTTTGTTTAAAACTCGAATCTGTTGGATAGTAGACCTTATCTACTTTTGAATTTTGCTTCAAATATTTAACTATATTTTTTGCGCTTTTAGTTTGATGTTTTACCCTTAGTTCTAAAGTTTCTATACCTTTTAATAAGACCCAAGCATTAAATGGACTTAGTGATGGCCCGGTATTTCTAATAAAAGGTTTTACAAAATTTTTACAAAATTTCTTTGATCCTAAAATTGCTCCACCTAAAACTCTACCTTGGCCATCTATATGTTTTGTTGCTGAATACATAACAATATCTGCTCCGTATTTAAGTGGTTTTTGTAAAATTGGTGTTGCAAAAACATTATCCACAACAACTAATGCACCTGCCTTATGAGCAAGTTTGGAAACTTCTTTGATATCAACGAGATCAAGACATGGGTTGGATGGTGTTTCAAAAAAAACAATATTAGTTTTTTTTTTAAGAGCCTTTTCCCATTGATCTAGATCTGTTCCGTCTACAATGATAACTTCTATTCCAAATCTTGGCAGAATTTTGGTAACAACATAGTGACAACTTCCAAAAAGTGCTCTACTTGAGACAACTCTGTCACCACTTTTTAGGTATGACATAAATATTGTAAAAAGTGCTGCCATGCCTGTCGCTGTTCCCCAACACTCTTCGGCTCCTTCCAAAAGTGCCATTTTTTTTTGAAATGCTTCAACAGTGGGGTTTCCAAATCTTGAATACATAAATCTTTCTTTTTTTTCTTTGAAAGATTTTTCTGCCTCCTCTGCAGATTGGTAAATAAAGCCTGAAGTAAGAAAAAGGGCGTCACTTGTTTCTAGGAATTTAGATCTATTTATTCCACCTTTGATTAACTTGGTTGAAAGTTTTTTTTTGTCCATTTTAAATTTTAGATTAACATTTAATAAAATGTATTTATAGTAAGTTAAATTATGAGAGCAAAGGTCTTTTTAATTATTTCAATTTTTATTTCTTTTTCCTTATCTTTTGTTATTGAGGCTAGAGAGTTGTCAATACAACAACTTGAAGAAAGAAAAAAAGCTGATAAAGAAAGAAAAAAAGAGAGAGAAAAGCGTGGGGCAAAAGAATTTCAAAAAGAAGTTACTCTTACAACTGACATTATTTTTATTTCGAAAGAAAGAGAAACTCCTCCGGTTTTGTCTAATCTTGACCCAATTTTAGAGGATGAGGGTTTTTATGGCGTTAAATTAGCAATTGAGGATAATTTAACAACGGGAAGGTTCTTAGGTCATGATTATAAAGTTGAATTTCATAGAATTTTATTGGAAGAGAATTTAGAAATAGAGTTTAAAAAACTTTTAAAACAAGGAAGAAAAATTTTTGTTGTAGATTTAAATGAAGATGAATTATTGTCTCTTATGAAAATTCCAGAAATTGATGATGTTTTAATTTTTAATGTTAGAGCAAAGAACGATTCCTTAAGAAATGAGAATTGCAGAAAAAATTTTTTTCATATACCTCCAAGCTACTCTATTCTCTCCGATGCTCTTACTCAATATTTAGTAAAAAAAAAATGGAAGAAATGGTTTTTGGTTACAGGACCCGATAAAAACGATCAGATATATTCTGATGCCTTAAAAAGTTCTGCCAAGAAGTTTAACGTAAAAATCAAAGAAGAAAAAATCTGGAATTTTACAGCAGATTTAAGAAGAACAGCCGGAAAAGAAGTACCAATATTTACCAAAGGTTCTAAATATGATGTTCTTGTTGTTGCTGATGAAGACGGTGAGTTTGGAGAATACCTTGCTTACAGGACATGGGATCCGAGACCAATTGTTGGAACACAAGGTTTGAAACCAAATTCATGGCACCGTACCCACGAACAATGGGGCGCAACTCAGATGCAAAATAGATTCAGAAGAGAAAGTGGCAGGGGGATGACTGAAGTTGACTATCATTCTTGGACAGCAGTCAGAGCTATCGGAGAGACAATTACACGAATTCAGGTAAATGATGTTGATGAGATGCGAAAATATTTACTAGGTGAGAAGTTTGGTTTGGGTGCTTACAAAGGAGTAAAAGTGTCTTTTAGATCTTGGAATGGTCAATTAAGACAACCTATATTATTAGATGCGCCAAGATCAATGGTATCTGTGTCTCCACAGGAGGGATATATTCACCCAGTAAGTGAACTTGATACATTGGGAAAAGATCAACCCGAATCTACTTGTAAATTTTAAAAATTTTAATACATTTAACACATGATCAAATTTTTTTATATAATTGTGGCTTGCGTCACATTTATTTCATCAAGTGTTCACGCCAACTTAGCCTACATCACCAATGAAAAAGACAACACAGTTAGTGTTATTGACATTAAAAAAAAAAAAGTAATTAAAACTGTTAAGGTTGGACAAAGACCACGAGGAATAATCATGTCTAAAGACGGAAAACTTGTACTCATCTGTGCATCAGATGACGATAGGGTTGAGGTCAGAGATGCGGAAACGATGAAATTAAAATATCATTTACCATCTGGGCCAGATCCGGAATTGTTTATATTATCGCCTGATGATTCAACTCTTTATATTGCAAATGAAGACGATGCAATGGTTACAGTCGTTGACATGAACGATAAAATGATAATTGATGACATCCCGGTAGGTGTGGAGCCCGAGGGAATGGGTTTAACAAATAATGGTAAAATTTTAGTTAATACTTCTGAAACAACTAACATGGCCCATTTTATTAATGCGGAAACTCTTGAGATTGTTGAAAACGTTTTAGTTGATGCTAGACCAAGAGTTGCGATGTTTACACCAAATGATAAAGAAGTTTGGGTTTCTGCTGAAATAGGTGGAACGGTTAAGGTCATTAACCCCAATTCAAAAGAAGTCACTCATACAATTGGATTTGAGATTCCTGGAGTAAATGAAGAGAGCATACAACCAGTTGGTGTTAGACATACAAAAGATGGAAAATACACATTTGTAGCTCTTGGTCCAGCAAATAGAATTGCAGTTGTTGATCAGAAAACCAAAAAAGTAATTAAATATTTGCTGGTTGGACAGAGAGTTTGGCAGTTAGCATTTACTCCGGATCAAAAAACATTATTAAGTACAAATGGTGTTAGCAATGATGTTTCATTTATTAATGTAGATAAACTAAAGGTTGAAAAGTCGATTAAAGTTGGAAGGTTTCCTTGGGGCGTTGTTATAAGCCCGCAATAATCCCGTTCAAACTAAATCAAAAATAATGACCCTTGCACTAGAAATAAAAAATGTTTCGCACAAGTTTGGTGAGTTTACCGCACTTAACGATGTTAGCTTAAATATTAATTCTGGCGACTTTACAGTTCTTCTTGGATTAAACGGAGCTGGTAAGACTACCCTATATTCTCTTATTACAAGACTTTACAATAATAATTCGGGTTCTATTAAAATTTATGGATTTGATGTTAGAGAAAACTCAGTAAATGCTCTTAAAAACATTGGGGTTGTTTTTCAACAACCGACGCTTGATCTTGACCTTAGTGTCAGAGAAAATCTCCAGTATCATTCGTCTCTTCATGGTATTAGTTCATCAGAGGCTAATAAAAGAATTGATAATGAAATAGTTAGAATTAAGTTAGAAGATAAAATTAAAAATAAAATTAGATCTCTATCAGGTGGACAAAGACGTCGAGTAGAAATTGCCAGATCACTACTTCATAAACCTAAACTTCTATTATTAGATGAGCCAACAGTTGGTTTGGATATAGGTTCAAGACAAATGATTTTAAAACATGTTAAAACGTTATGTAAAAAAAATAATTTAGCGGTCCTATGGGCAACCCATTTAATTGATGAAATTGATAAAGGTGAAAAAGTAATAATCATAGACAAAGGAAAAGTTCTTGAGTCTGGAGATGTTTCAAAAATTATAAAAAAAACCAAAACAAAAAATATTAGAGATGCATTTAATAAAGTAGTAGGGATTAAATAAGTATGGAATTTACAGTATATCTTAGATGTTTTAGAGGTATTGTTTTAAGAGAGGCCTTAAGGTTTGTTCATCAAAAAGAACGATTTTTCTCTGCCTTGGTTAGACCATTGGTTTGGCTTGGAATCTTTGCTGCAGGGTTTAGATCTGTACTTGGAGTTGCCATCATTCCTCCGTATGAAACTTATATTCCTTATGAGGTTTACATAGCTCCAGGTTTAATCGCAATGATCCAATTATTTAATGGTATGCAAAGTTCTTTATCTATGGTTTATGATAGAGAAATGGGAAGCATGAAGACAATGCTGGTCAGTCCTGTACCAAGATGGTTTTTGTTAATTTCAAAATTACTTGCAGGTGTTTTCGTGTCTATACTTCAAGTTTATGCTTTTTTAATTATAGCATCGTTGTGGGATATAATACCTCCTATTTCTGGATATTTCACAATCCTGCCTGCGTTAATAATTTCGGGTTTAATGTTAGGATCATTAGGAATGTTTTTATCATCTGCTATTAAACAACTAGAAAACTTTGCAGGTGTAATGAACTTTGTTATCTTTCCAATGTTTTTCGCCTCATCGGCACTTTATCCCTTATGGAAAATAGAAGAGACGAGTGAATGGTTATACTATGTTTGTTTTTATAACCCTTTTACCTATGCAGTAGAATCAATAAGGTTTTCTCTATATTCGCAAATTAATATAGAGTACACCATTGGTATCCTTCTATTTACATTTATATTTTTACTTTTGTCGATTTTGGGATATGATCCTGCGAGAGGCAACCTTCAGAAAAAAGGAGGAAAATAATATGATGAATTTTTTAAAATATTTTTCTATAACCCTTTTTATCTCGTCTATAGTTTTGGCTAAAGGAGATCTAGCAATACGAGCAAAAAAATTAGAACTTAAGCTTGGTTCGGAAACAAGTGATTATGAGATGTCACAAAAAGTTTTTGAAATGGAAACTGGAAAGGCCTATAGATTAGAAATTTCTAGCATGGGTTTTAAAGAATATGAAATTGAGGCTGAGGAATTTTTTAGAAACATATGGGTAAGATCTATCGAAATTGAAGGAATAGAATTAGACGTGCCTGTAATAAATGAAATTGAGTTAGAAAGGGAAGGTGAGGTTGAAATTAAATTCGTCCCTATTCGTCCTGGTGACTATGAGTTTGAAATAGAGGGCCTACAGAGCAAAGGAATGGTTGGAAAATTTATAGTAAAATAATTAAATAAATGGAGAAGATATATGAAAATTAGTTTTTTTAAAAATTTTGTATTTACAATGGTTGTAATGTTTTCCACTGCAGTTATTGCCAATGCTCCTGATAAGCCGCCAAAAAAATGGCCGTGCGATCAGGTCTACAACCCTAAACTAAATTTAACAGCAATATGGCAAGGTCCTCCCATTGAACAAGAACTTAAAGATTGGTGGAAGGATGATGATGTTATTGAATATGTAAATAAGCTTGCGGATCCTGTACTAGAAGAATCTGAAGGCGTAAAACTTATTGAAGAGTTTGCCAAAAAATATTCGTACTTTGGATTAATCAAGAAATCTCAACAAAAACAGAAATTAATTTTTCTATTTGCTGGTCTTTATCAAAAAGCTAAAGATAGAAGAAACAGACAGTATGTCGGGATAATAAAGTTTGTTGATAGGCAAGAATCAATAAGAAAAGCTATAGGATCTTCTTCAAAATTAATTAGAAAATATAGAAAAGCAAAACTTAATGAAAAAGATCCAAAATTTGCCCAAGCATCCGCACAGCTTAAGTGGAATACCAGAGTTTTTGATCAGCGTACTAGGTTAACGGAGTATATATGTGAGGAACCTGTTTTTAATACGCAAAGGTTAGGTTATCAAGCTAGAAAAATTCTTGAATATATACAATGATTTTGACTGATCCTAGTAAATGAATCTAATATGAATAATCGAATCAGATTATCTTAATCTTTAATGAGTATAAAGATCTCAACTCACAATTATGTGAGTTCCAAACTATAAAAGGAGTAAATTATGGCTTGGACTAAACCAATGATTTCTGAGATCTCTGTAGGTCTAGAAATCAACT
>MDSZ01192003.1_pt1 | contig 15433 bp, 14 predicted proteins | sample 811201 | NCBI WGS metagenome assembly MDSZ01 (sample SAMN05326647, study PRJNA326480) | marine metagenome | isolation source: seawater | place: Indian Ocean: North | collected 2010
CACCAAAGTTTTCTCGGTTGGAGTCACCATCTAATCCAACTACAATAATATTTTTATTATAATTATCAACTTGTTTTAATACAAATTCATAAAGATTTTCAAAAAATTGTGCTTCTTCAATGATAATATATTTTTTATGAAAAGGATTTTGAAAATCATTTAAATTTTCAATAGTTAAACAATCATATTGTTGTTTATTATGAGTTGAGATTTTATCTTGTGAATATCTATTATCAATTTTGGGTTTAATGATAATAGGTATTTCATTAATATGTTTTAATGAATTGACGATTCTTAAAATTTCCGTTGTTTTTCCGGAATACATGCATCCAAGAATTAATTTTAAAGACATATTATTAATATAATAATATAATAATAATCAAATTTATAAATATGTTTTTAGTATATTTATTAAAAAATGATAATAAATCATATATTGGATATACAAATGATTTTTTGAATAGATGGCAACAACATAATAATTATAAAAAAGGAGGAGCAAAATATACAACAAATAATATTGGATATTGGGAACCGATATGTATAATAGATGGATTTGAATGTAAAAAAGAAGCGATGCGTTGTGAGTGGAGATTAAAAAGGGTTAAAGGTTATTTAAATAGAATTAAAAATATAAATAAGATAATTCTAAATAATGATAAATTTACATCGAAAGGAGAGTTTATTAATAAATTAAATTTAAAAATATATACAAAAAAAGAATATAAAAACTATTTTGATATTAATACAAAAGAATTATATTGGTTTTAATATAATGGAAAATTATATATCATTTGATGACAATAATTCAAATATTAATAATAAAGCATGTTTTATAGTTGTAGCTTCATTATCATTTTTAATGGGTTTTTTAGTTAATAATGGAATAAATATGTTAATATATAAGAGTAATTCAACAAATTGTTAAACTTTTAAATAAATTTTATCCGTTTCTGGATCTTTCTCACAAATTTTACACAAACATTGATTATTATCTTGAATATTTATTTTAAGATAAGGATTAACACAACTCATACAATATTTTAAGGATTCTTTTTTTCCGTCCAATATAATAGAACAATTAGGACCAACGCATGCACCAGCAATAGAGCAATGAAAGAACTTATTACAGGATCCACAATTAATTTTGATAGCATTCTGTTTTAAACTGAAATTTTCGCAACAAGCACCGCAGGTAATAATTTCAGAAACAAACTTTTCAGTAAATTCTTGTTGTTTTTTTTTATTTTCTTCAAATTGTTTTTTATTATTAATTAGAATTTGTTTTTTAGGTATTTTATTCGGATGTATACTATTTCTTCTTTTATTTTTAAGAATTGATTTTGGTGAATCTGATTTTCCTAATTTAATATCTGATGGATAAATACTATTTCTTCTTTTATTTTTAAGAATCGGACGTGGTGAATTTATCTCACTTCTTGGAGATATAGAAATGCTTTTTTTTGTAAAACACATTTTTTTTATCTTTATATAAAATAATCAAAAAAAAATCAAATTAATAAATATTATCTTTTTTTTATTTAAATAATTATTTTATGAGTGTTACAAGTGCTATCAATAGCATTTTTAAATTTATTTGCTAGGTGATCATATGTTTCATAAGAGTTATATTTATCAAGACATTCTCTAACTCTTGAGCATGTTTCACAATTACAAGAATTTGTTTTAATTTTTGTCCATTTTTTATCTTTTAATTCAATATCATAAAGTTTACTTTCTTCTTCAAAATTATAATCTTCATCAAAATCATCTATATCAGAGTAATCATCATCTTCATCAGAACTATAAGATTCATCAGAACTATAAGATTCACCATCTGAATTATTCATAATATCTTTTGCATTATTTAATGATTGTAGCATATCATCATTAGACATTGGTGTCATTAATCTATATACTAATCCAGATATAACTTTATCTCCATCTAATATTTTATCTTCACTATGTTGATTAATTATTTGTGATATTTTCATAGCAGAGTCCATTTGAGCAAGAAAGCATGTAAGAATGTTTTTTTGTGCGTTGTCAATTTTTTGTTCCATATTTGTTTTTTTAAAATAAATCAAAATTAATTCAAATTTTATTTTATTACAACAAATCCTTCTCCAAGTTTTGTATCAAAATAAAATTTAAATTTAGATGCTAATTTTTGATCATTACTAACAGAAAATGCTAAATCTTTTAATTCACCCAATAAAATATCTAAAATATTATTAATTTTATCTTCTTTAATTGAATTATCTTTTCCATATTCTTGTATAATTGTTTCAATGAGACTTAACAAGGTTATTTTTTTTTCTGGATATTCTTTACGAAGAGTTATAAGATAATCTTGTTTTGTATATGGCATTTTATAATAAAAGTAAATATTTTCAAATTTAATTAAATTTAAAGATAAATATTTTCTTTTATATATTAAATGAAAGATTTTGCAATGAAGGTTGGTTCAAAAAGACAAGTTTGGAACGGAACTGCTGAGATGACAAGTGGTGGAGTTAAAAGATCAGGTTTAATTCAAAATGATAGAGGTGAAATTAAATATAAAGCAATGAGCAAAGCAGCTAAAAAAAATAAAAATTTAGCAAAAGCTGGATGGACATATCAAAAAGGTAAGTTTGGCGCTGTTCGTGAGGAAGATTTGAATAAATCAAAAAAGTCATTGATAGCATCTAATGCAAAAAAACAATATAAAAAAAAATCTAAATCGAAATCTAAATCTAAATCGAAATCTAAATCTAAATCTTTTTTATCTAATTTTTTTTAAATTTACTAATATTTTTTTTAAATAATATATTTATATTAAATAATATATATTATATATTATATTATGCGTAATAAAAGTTTTCAAAAAAATAGAACTGCTAGGAAAGGTGATAAGAAAAAGAAAACAAAGCGGAAGGAAAATCGGAAAGAAAAAAGAAAAAAGAAAACTTTAAAAAAGAACAAAGATTTAAAAGGTGGGAGTCGTTCAAAATCAGTTTTAAAAGATTTATTAAAATCAGAAATAATAACATACTTACCTTCATCTGAATTATTATTTCATAATGAAAAGCAACATTATATAGATATGATAAATTTAAGAACTTTTTATAATTTATTAAAAAAGAATAAAAAATTTTTAAGAAGTAAAATAATTCAAAGATGTTTTGCATCAGATGATTCTAAGATAGATATAAATAAGTTTGATATTCATTTTATGAGTAGAGATATGGAAACAAAGCATGGACAAGTATTAAATGAATTGAGTAATTATATTATAGAATGTGATTTAATAGAGCAATTTGTTAGAAAATCAAAAACAGTAGATAATATAAGAACGAATAATTGGTATAATATAAGTATAGGTTTTGAGAATTTAGATAATAAGGGAATATATACTTCAAAAGTAACAGATGAATTAAAGAAAATTAATAAATTAAATCCAAAATATAATTTGCGTGAAATATTGAGATTTAATGATAGACAATTTATAAAAAAGTTAAAATCATTGGATAAGAATGGATCTTTATCAGAGAATGATCCTGAAAAAACATTTTCAAGAATAATAAAAGAAAGATTAAAATTTTGTTCAAGAGAACCTAGGACTTTTTTGAATATGATTTTTGGTGGGGTTGATTTTAAATCGTATAATGATTGTGATAAAAATAAAAATTTATTATATTTATATGATGATTATAAGGAATTTTTAAAGAATGATTTTGAAGGGTTTAATACATTAGAGAAGATTTATATTTTAGTAAAATGTGAAATAAGACAACATATTCTTTCAAAGTATATATCTTTAGAATTATTAAGATTATTAAATTTGAATAGAAGTGTTATAAAAAAAATAATTAAAAGAGTATATAAATTAGAAAAAGATTTATTATTAAATAAAGAATTTGATGAATTAACATTTTTCCTAAGACCAACTGATAATAAAGATATTATAAATTTAGATATTGATAATGTAGATGAATTAGAATATCAAAAAATAATAGATGATTTATCAAAAGAAAAATCAGATAATACAGATGAAGAAGAAGAAGAAGATAAAGGTATTTTAGATAAAATAACGGATTATTTTAAGAGTAATGAAAAAGATTCACAAAAAGTTGAAGAAGTAATTTCTGATAATATAAAAACAATTAAAGATCAAGAAAATGTAGAAGAGCAGTCTAAAGAACAAGATCAAGGTTTTTTTGATAAAATATCAAATATGATATCAGATGATTCAAATGAAAGTGAACAACAAGTTCAGAATGAAAGTGAGCAACCAGTTATGAGTGAAAGTGAGCAACCAGTTATGAGTGAAAGTGAACAACAAGTTCAGAATGAAAGTGAACAATCAGTTATGAGTGAAAGTGAGCAACCAGTTCAGAATGAAAGTGATCAACCAGTTATGAGTGAAAATGAGCAACAAGTTATGAGTGAAAATGAGCAACAAGTTATGAGTGATCAACCAGTTATGAATGATCAACCAGTTATAAGTGAAAATGAGCAACAAGTTATGAGTGAAAATGAGCAACAAGTTATGAGTGATCAATCAGTCCAGAATGAAAATGATCAATATAATTCAAGTAATATGAATAATTTAGAAAATAATATTGTTGGTGGGGATTCATTAGATGTTTTGATGGGTAATACATCAAATTCAACATCTGATAATTCTATGCTAAATACATCAAATGATATGATTCCACCTCAAGAATCATCCGGAATACCTGATACATCAGGAATACCTGATACAGCAATGGATACAAATGATTTAGTTCAATCTTCAGAAACATCTGGAATACCTGATACATCAATGGATTCAAATGATATGGTTTCATCTCAAGAATTATCAGGAATGTCGTATACATCAAATGATATGGTTTCATCTCAAGAATCATCAGGAATGTCGGATACAGAAATGGATTCAAATGATTTAGTTAAATCTTCAGAAACATCAAGAATGTCGGATACAGAAATGGATTCAAATGATTTAGTTCAACCTTCAGAAACATCAGGAATGCCGGATACATCAAATGATTTTTCTTCATCTCAAGAATCATCAGGAATGTCGGATACATCAAATGATATGGTTTCATCTCAAGAATCATCAGGAATGCCGGATACATCAAATGATTTTTCTTCATCTCAAGAAACTTTAGTTGATTCAAATACATCAATGGAATCAAATGAGATTGATTCATCTCCAGAACAAACATCTGAAATAGATAATGCATCATTAGATAATTTAGTTCAGCCGGTTGAAGATACAGAAACTGTTGATTCAATGCCAGATGTATCAATGGATAAAGTAGTTCAAGAAAAAGATTCAGCATCAAATGAAATTCCTGATGAAATGTCAGAAATGTCTGCTAAATCGGAAGATGGAATGAATAGAACCGAAGATATATCAGATGAATCAATTTTAAATGAGATAGATGATGATTTAACCAAAGTGAATGATATATTAGATTCAGATAAAAAAATATCAAAAGATGAAACAAAATTAGAAAAAATAAAAAGAAAGAAGATTAAAATGTTATTTGAAAAACAAATTAATAATTTAAAAGATAATATTGAGAATAATCAATTTAGTATTAAAGATTTAGTGTTGTTACAAATATTAGATGATAATGGTATTGATGTAGATAGCATTATAATGTCATTAATTAGTTAATCATCGAATGAGAATTTAAAATTTAAATCATTGCAGTAATCAATATCAGATTCTTCTTCTTCTAATATAGAATCAATAGTAACATCAGATAATTGATTGTATTCATTTTTATAATTTAATTTAGATAATTCTTCAATAAATTTATCTTCATCTAGTATAATTTCACAAGAGTTTGTTCCTGATTTTATTTTTTGTCCCATCATTATATTACTAGAAACTCCTTTTAATTTATCTAGTTCTCCGAATACGGATGCTTTAATTAATTGATCAGTAGTATCTTCAAATGAGCATTTAGCAAGAGGTCCAATATCGCCTCTGTTGATTCCTTGTCGGTTAATAGGTGATAATATGCCTTTATTAGTAATAATATCACATAATAATTCAATATGTCTAGTATTAATATATTCTCCTTCATCACTAACAACAGATGTTATTTGTTGAATAAGTAATTCTCTAGCTGCTTCAATACCTAGAAGATTATAAATTTCAATGATATCATTAGAATATGTTTTAAATACATTAATATAATTGTAGCTGAATAGTTCAATTAGATTAGTGCCATCAGTTTCTAAGACCCAAATTTTGTTAGGATTTTTAGTGATATCTTTTTCAATTTTATCTCCGAATGGAAATTCATTTTCTTCATAAACATAATTTATTTTTTCGCTCATAACAATATTAGTAATATTTTTAATGCCTTTGATGACTATATTATTTAATAAATCGTTCATAATATTTTTAAATGTAGATATAATATCGGTTTGATCTTGTAATCCATTTTCATCAGTTTTTTTAGTAGAATTAACGACAGAAATTCGTCCAATTAATTCTTTAGAATTATCATCGGAGTATATATATTCAATTTTAATAGTATCATACTTCATGATGGATAAATAAACATCCTCCATAATGATTCCGTTATCCATCATTTTTTCTTTATCATATGTGAAACGAATAATCCATGGATATTTATTTGAATCAGTTTCATGAAATTCTTTATAAATATTTAATATTTCTTTATCATCATCTATAACAGAATCATAATCATTATTTAATGGATCATAATATATTTGACTTTTAATTACAATATCTTTTAACATAGTATATTCTAATTTATTTTTAATAAATTGTGATTTATTTTTATCATTATTATATTCATCTTTTAGATATATAACATCACTTGGTGATTTTAAATTACTAGAAATGTGTAGTAATTCTCTTAATCTAGGAATACCTCTGGTAACATTCGATTTTGCACTAACACCTGCATAGTGGAATGTATTTAATGTCATTTGAGTAGCAGGTTCTCCGATGCTTTGGGCGGCGATAGCTCCAACCATTTCACCAGGAGAAATTTTAGATTTATGAAATAATCTTTCAATTTCTAGAGTTATAAGTTCATATTCTTCTTTTTTAATTTTATAATTATTGATTAAGATTTTTGGATTAAGGTGAATATCGATTAATATTTGAAATAATTTGTTATTTTTGAATATATCTCTAATAAATAATTCTTCTTTTAATTTATCATTTCTTTCAATTATTTCAATTGGTGAAATATTTGATTTGCCAGTTTTTTGAGTGAGATTATCAACAATTCTTTTAATATGTATTGGATAATTAATATTATTATCAATATCAGATAATTTAAATAAATTTTTTAACAAATATTTTTTATTTTCTAATAAATTTATAAAATTTTTATTTAATATTTTTTGATAATCGGTTTTGAGTAATTCATTTTTTGTTTCTTCATCTAAAAGTAATTCCCAATTTGTATCATTTTTAAATAGATAATTATTACATAATTTTTCAGTATTTAATTTTAATATCTCTAATGGTTGAGATTCTACAAATACAGGATCCATACCATCATCACCATATATAAATTGAACAATACAACCAGATGCAGTTCGTACGGAATAATCATAATCTATTTTTAAATCTTCCATTGATTTTATTAATTTTCTTTGAATATATCCAGTTTCGGATGTTTTTACAGCAGTATCAACTAAACCTTCCCGACCACCTTGAGCGTGAAAGAAGAATTCGTGAGGTGTTTGACCAGAGATAAATGAGTTTTCAACAAATCCTCTTGATTCAGCTGAGTCATCATATTTATGATAATGAGGTAGAGTTCTATCTATAAAACCATTTGGAATTCTTTTACCATCAACATTTTGTTGTCCTAAACATGCGACCATTTGAGCAATATTAGTAACTTTACCTTTTGAACCAGAATTAATCATATTATTAGCTCTATTTTTTTCATCTAATGATGATAATCCGGCTTTTTCTGTATCTTTTAATGTTTGATTAAGAATAGAATTGACTTTACTTTCGAAAAATTCTTGATTTGTTTGACCAGAATAATTTTCAAAAATATTTAAATGAATTTCTTGTTGAATTTCATCAATTTGTGTTTTTCTATCTTGAATAATATTGCTAATTTTATCATTAACTTCATTATTTGCTATAATATCTCCAATACCAACTGAGAAACCTTCAATTAATAGATAATAATTTATTATTTTTTGAAGATCATTAATAAATTCACTTGCTCTATCAGCCCCATGATCATTATAAATAGTATGAATTAATCCTTTTGATGTTTTAGTAAATACATTTTTATCTAATCCTCCAGATATTAATTTACCATTTTTAATTATAATTTTATTTAATTTATCATTATCAGAATCATCTATTTTACCTTTATTTCCATCATAAAGATTATTTTCCATAATTAAGTTAATATTATCAGGTATAATATAAGATAAAATATCTTTTCCACTCCAATATTGAATATTTTCATTAATAATAACAGTTGGTTCAGGGAATGATCCATCAAATGTGCTTAATTGACTTATAATATTCATTGTTTGAATTTTATTTAAATAACTGCTTTCATCAATATTTTCTTTAATATCATCGCTTGATGTATTTTCAATTTTATAAATACAAGTATTATTTGAATAATAAGTATCTTTATTTGAAATATATCTTATCTTTTCACCTTTTGTTAATTTATTAATACCTAATAAAGTATCTTGAACAATTGTAATAATTGGTTTATTTTCTCTAGGAGAGATAATTTGGTTTTTAACAGTTGCTATATTTTTTAATTCAATCATTGATGCTAATGATTGAGGGGCATGCATATTCATTTCATCTCCATCAAAATCAGCATTATAAGGTGGAGTAACACTAATATTTAGTCTAAATGTATTTTCAGACATAACTTTAACTCTATGACCCATCATACTCATTTTATGTAAGGATGGTTGTCTATTGAATAATACAAAATCTCCATCTAAAAGGTGACGGTGTAGAATATCACCAATATTTAATTTAATATTTTTAATGATTTTTTGAGTTAAGAATATTTTTTTATTATTTTGTTCTAAATAATTTGCTCCAGGCCATGTTTCAGAAGAATTCATTAAAAGTTTTTCCATTTTTTCAATATTATATTTGTTTATAACTTCAGGAAAGGTTAAATCTTTTGCAATTCTTTCTGGAACACCTAATTCATCTAATTCTATATTAGGATCAGGAGTAATCACACTTCTTGATGAAAAATCTACTCTTTTTCCCATTAAATTATTTCTAATTCTACCATCTTTACCTTTTAATCTTTGACGAATAGCTTTCAACTTGCGACCAGATCTATGACAAGCAGGTGCTATTCCAGGCAATTCATTATCTATAAAAGTTGCCCAATGATATTGAACTACTTTTGTCCAATCTTCAATTGATTGTTGTTTTCCTTCATCAATATTCTTTTTTAATACATTATTATATTTAACTATATTTGCTAAATGATGAGTTAAATCATCATCCATTCTTTGTGAATCACCCTGTTTCACTGATGGACGAACTGAAGGTGGAGGAACTGGTATAACAGAGCATATTAACCATTCCGGACGACACCACTCATCAGATAAACCAAGGTAGTTGCAATCTTCATTTGATATTTTTTCTAATATATCTTTTATTCTTTCAATCGGAACCAGTTCTTCCTTTTTTACATCATCTTCCATTTTATATTCAATACTAATACCATTTAAACTATGTTTATATCTTAATGGTTGTAAACAACCACAACCATTCAAATTGTTTTCTCCACATCTAGAAACTTTCTGACATAATTCAAAAGTATCATTCCATCTTGATTTTTGAGATTTTTGTAATATATTTTGAACATAAGTATCTTCTTTATTTATTAATAATTGTGAACATTTAAAACATACACATTTTAAAATTCTAACTAACATTCCAATTAAATGATAATGATATATTGGTCTTGCTAATTCTATATGACCAAAATGACCTGGACAATTAATATTTTTTTGTCCACAAGTATCACAAATTTTACCATTATCTGTTACACCTAATCTTGAATCAAAAATACCTTTAACAACAGGAACATCTTTATCATAAGTTTCATGTTTAGTTATTTCAATAACTGATCTTTCTCTTATTTCTTCAGGACTCATTATTCCAAATTGTACGCCAATAATATTTTTTGTTTCTGGAACATATTCTGAAAAATTATCCATTCTTATATATTTATATATTATACATTTAAATATATTTCAAATTTTTTTTTATTTAATTTGAAATATTTATTTATTAATTAATAAATAAATAATGACATTAACTAGATTGCAAAAAAAAGATATGAATGATGCTGCTAATATTTTGATGAATATAAAAAATTCAAATGAAAATATTAATATAAATTATTTAAATGAAAATATAATTAATAATTCATATTCTATAAGTAATTGTAAAAATAATAAATTTAAAAATTGGAATATATTAATGCGTTATATTAATAATTGGAAAAAATTTGTAATTAATAAAAAAAATGAATTAGAAAAAAATAAATTAAAATTAATTAAACATGAATTAAATGAACTTCAAGAAATAAAGCACCTTAAAGATTTACTTGAAATAAAAAAAAATATAATTCAATTTCATATTGCTGAATTTAATGAAATAGAAAATAAAATATCAAAAAGTAAAATTCAATATAGAATGAATTATCCAAATCCTAAAATATAATTATTTATCATTTTAATAATCTTTTCTTAATTTCATCTACATCACTAGCTACATCTAATAATTTTTCTTTTGATGCTTCGACCGTTCCATGAATATCATATAACATTCTTGTATTAGAATCTTTATATTCTTCTAATGCATGAACTTTTAAACCTAAATCAGTAATCTTTTCAGATTGACGACCCATTTGAAAAATTATTCCACCCATTGATATCGCCGCCCCAATCAATGGCGGATAAATATTAATATTATTCATATTAATATATACAATAATTTAAATTTATAGAAATTGGTATATATTTATATATTACCTTCTTTAAATTATCCATTCTTTTCTTTTCTAACATTCTTTGATATTCCTGATCTTCTTTCATTATATTAATTAGTTCTTTTCTTGCTTTTATAGGACATTCTTTTTTCATATCATCTTCTAAAGGTATTAGAGTAAATTTATTCATTTTATCTTTAAAATTGAAAGCACGACGACAATAATTAATTCCTTCTTTTTCATATAAATCTCTAATATATTGAATTTCTTCATCAGTAAAATTATAGTCTTTTAGATAATCATTCGTCATTTTTGTTTCGTGTTTCATCTTTTTTAATAATTTCATCAAAAATTTTCAAATTTTTAATATATGAAATATATCTTTTTTTTTCTTTATCTTTTAAATTTTTTAATGCCATTATTGTTTTTAAAGAATTTAAATTTCCATCATCTAAATAATTTCTTACCATTAATTCATAATCTTCTAAAGATATTTCTAAATAGCAATAATTCATTATTTAAATTTAATATATTTTTTTTATAAATCTATCAAATTAAAAAAAATAATATAATTTTTAATTAAATCCATTATATTTTAATAATAATAAACGAACTTTTTCATAAATATTTTTTAAATTTCTTCTAATCAACAAAAAACTATTTTTATTTAAATTATTAAATAATATAATAACTATTTCATATATTTCATAAAATATCTCTAAATTTTCTAAAAGATTATCATCTATTTTATTTAATTTAAATTCATTTTCAATGGATTTTTTATTAATAAGATTATTAATTTTGTTTAATAATAATAATTCAGAATCTAATTTATTATTTATCTCAAAAATTTCTCTTTCTATATTTTTTAAATTTTTTATAAAAATATTTGAATCATTATAATATCTTAAATACCATAATAATTTATTATTATCATTATTGTTTTCATTTATATCAATTATATTTCTATTATTAAAAAAATAACTAAATACTTTTTCTATATTATCTTTTTTTATATTTTTATTTAATTCATGTAATATTTTATAATTCGTATTAATATCTTTATTTGTTCCTATTATATTTGGTAATTTTCCTTTCATTAATTGTAAAAAATCTATATTACCAAAAAAAATTATATTACCTCTATCATCCTTACCTCTCCTTCCTGCTCTTCCACTCATTTGTAAATAATCTTCACTTGAAAAGTAATTTGATTCATCAAAATCCATTAAACAAGATGAACGAATTGAAAAATCTATTCCTAAACTTAATGATCTATCAGATATAACAATTCCTATATCTCTTTTTGTTAATAATTTTTGCAAAATCCATTTATATTCATCAGGCATATTTTCATTATATAAACCAATTCCACGTTTTAGATTCTGAAAAATAGGATGTTCATATGCTATTTTTATTCCTAATGTTTTCATAATTTCAATTCTAATTGCTTTAATTTTATCTCCTGACATTGGTTGATTCATTGTAAAACAAAAATCATCATGTTTTTTAAAAATATCTATTCTTTCAAAATCAGGATTTTCAATAAACATTTTTTTTTCTTTTTCTAAATTTTTTATTTGTTTATTTTTTAAAATATCATCAAAATCAGACTTATTTATTTGATTCTTACAACTATCATAAAATATAATCATATCATCAACATACTTAGTTTTCTCTTTCTTATCATAATTTTCTAATTTATCTGTTTTTTCATATTGAGCATTTTTTGTTTTTATTTTTATTTTATCTGAAAATTGTGAACGCCTTTCCAAATATTTATCATATAATTCTTTCTTTTTTTCCATTATAATATAATGATAAGGATACTCCATCTTTTCATTCTTATCTAATTCATCATATATAAAATTGAATAATTTATTTGTTTTTTCAGTATCTGTATTAAATAATATCATTGGAAACATATCTTGTTTTTTTGATTGTTTTAAAAAATGTATTATATCTTTATCATAATTCTTTTTATTTACTACTTTACATTTAAATTCTTTCAACAATTCTTTCGTTTCTACTAATTCTCTGTTATCAATTAAAAATTTTTTTAATCTATATTCATAATCTCTACAATCATCCAATGATAATAATTTATCATCTTTAAAAAAATCATCTGGTGATAAACCTTCAATTAATTCATCATCATAAATATCTTCCATCTTATCCCATAATGTAAAATTATCATTTGGTGTAAAACCTAAAGAATTATTAACAAAATCATCATTTAAATCTTCTATTTCTATTGAACATAATGGATGTAATGTTTCTATTTTATCATTATTCCAAATCCATCTTTGATGATTTATAAATCTTTTTTTATATTCAATATAATGAATTTTTTTGTTGTGAATCTCATTTAATTTATCTTTTAAAAATTCAATATTATTTATCGTTGCTGATAATGCTAAAAAATTACCATCAACTATTTTTATTAAATTTTCATAAATATCACCATCTTCTTTATTTAAATTATGTATCTCGTCAAAAATTATATAATCAAATTTATTTCCTATTTTATATAAATTATTTTCTATTTCTTTAACCGTTCCAACAAATATATTTGTTTTATTATCAAATGAATTATGTGATAAATTTTCAACTAAAAAATGAACCTTATATCCCATATAAATAAAATGAGAACCTACTTGATAAGCTACTGGTTTAGCAGGACATATATATAAAATTTTAGAATGTATAATACCTGCCGCCATTGCTATAAATGTTTTTCCAGCTGAAGTTGGAGCTCGAACTAAAACAGATTCTTTTTTTCGTATATAATTAATAACTTCTATTTGCCAATCATCTAATATTTTCTTTCTTTTATCCCAAAAATTTAATGGGGGTAAAAGATATCCAATTTCTTTCATCATATAAGATTTTATTTCATAATTTTCTAATTTATTTGATATAGTAGTTATTAATTCTTTAAAATCATTATTATCTGAATTATTAAGTTGATAATATAAAGTAATAATAAATTTCATATATAATTTCTTATTTGGATTATTCCAATATTTATCTAATAATATAAATTTTAATTTTTCAATTCCTTCATCTGTCTTCATTTTTTCTAAAATTATAAAAGGATTATTCAAATCTATAGTATCTAATAAAAATTCTATTTTATTATAATCATTTTCTATATTCTTTTTATTCCTTATTTTAGTTTGCTCTTCTCTAATTATATCTGCTTTTTTTTTATGTTTTTGTTTATTATTTTTTATATTATTATTTATTTTTGAATTTAATGGTAAATCTTGAATAATATGTTTTAGATTAATATTTAATGATTCTGATAAGTCTCTTATAAATACATTAAAATTATTCTTATCTATATTTTGAGGTGTTAAAATCTCCATATACAATAATAATTAACATCTAATTTTTAAATCATTTACTCTCTCAAACTTGCCTCAGCAGCTGCAAGATTTTTCTTTTCTTGAATAATATATCTTAATTTTTCATTCATTTTTGTTTTTTTCATAATTATATATCCTATTCCACCAAGCAAAATTGTAACAACAATTCCTATAATTATATTTCTTGTCGTATTATCATCATCATCATCAGAAGGGGTAGAATTATTTTCATTATTTGTTTCACTAGATTGATTTTGAACAGATGTGGGTGATGGACTAACAATACCATTAGTAATAATATATCCAGGAGATGCTTCTAAACATAATGCTGGTTCTGGTGAAGGAGAACAAGAAGGCTGACTTAGAGTTGGCATATAATTTTTACAACCAATTTGAGAAATGCAATTCGAATTTTGTAATATTAATTCATTTTGGTTTACAATATTTACAATATTATTTGATTCATTATTATTTAATTCAGGATTAGTTGGGTCAGGATTAGTTGGGTCAGGATCAGTTGGGTCAGGATCAGTTGGGTCAGGATCAGTTGGGTCAGGATTAATTGGACCCGAATTATTTAATTTGTCTTCTATATCATCTAATTCATTTTGTAATGATAGAATATGTTGATCTAATTCATTTTTCCACGCAGGACTAGATATTGAATATTGTAATTCAGTTATTCGTGTGTTTAAAGAATCAAATTCATTATTTTCTTCTACATTAGGATTATTATATCCTTGATAAGGTGATGCACAATTATAAAAACTATTTGAACATTCTTCATCAAAATTTATTATTTGACAACCTTCTGGAACTATGCAATTATTATCACTCTGTTTAAATAAATTTCTGAAACTGTCATTATTATCAATCGTATTTTGAATGATCTTGTTTATAGTTGAATGTAATTCGTTCATATATATAATACAATATAAATTATTTAATTAAAATAATAATCTATTATTCATTACGGAATTGGAACTGCATCAGGTTGAACTGGACTTATTATATTATTATTATTATTATTATTTATATTATTATTATTTGAATTAA
>MDSZ01131240.1_pt1 | contig 15429 bp, 16 predicted proteins | sample 811201 | NCBI WGS metagenome assembly MDSZ01 (sample SAMN05326647, study PRJNA326480) | marine metagenome | isolation source: seawater | place: Indian Ocean: North | collected 2010
AAAGACATGTTTGCGGTTAAGGAGGCAGTATTTCCCTTTAATAAATTTCCAAATAGCGATCTTTTGCTTGGACCAGAAATGAAATCTACAGGTGAAGTTATGGGTTTTGATAAAAATTTTGGAATGGCTTTTGCAAAAAGTCAAATTGCAGCTTCAAACTCTCTTCCTAAAAAGGGTTTGGCTTTTATCTCTTTGAAAAATAGTCACAAAGAAGAAGGGGTGCAGTTAGCTAAACAACTAGTTAAATTAAATTTTAAACTGTGTGGCACAGTAGGCACAGCTAATTATATAAGTAAACATGGTATTAAATGTAAAAAGATAAATAAAGTAAATCAGGGATCTCCTCACATCGTTGACGTGCTTAATGCTAAGAAAATAGCTTTAGTTATAAATACCGGAGGTGGAAATAGCGAAACTCAATTGAGTGATGCAATAGCTTTGAGAAGAGCCACTTTAGCCAATAAAGTCCCTTATTGCACAAATATGTCAACGGCTAAAGTTTGTTTGGAGGGAATTAAATCTTTAAAATTAAGGAATATTAGCGTTACTTCCTTACAAGATATCTAACTTTTCACTTTCCAATCAGTTTCGAAAGTTACGTAATTAATTTGGATACATCTTCTCTCTTTTTTAATTTCTTTTTTTTCCATACCGTGCCAAGTATTAGGTCCACTAGTAAAGAAATAACCGTAATTATGTTTGTATGGAACTGTTTTGACTTTGTTTAATTTTGCATCATAAAAATCTGTTCCTAAATTTTCTGACTCATTATGAAGATTTATAAAAACTATCGAGGACATCAATTTTTCCTCTATATCACAATGGGGTTTTAACCAAAACCCTTCTCGGTCACAAATTACTTCAAGTCTTACATAAGACTTGCTTAAATCTTTTCCAATTAATGATCCAATTTTTTTGAAAACTTCAGGTGATCTTAATTCTTCAATAAATTTTGTAAGATGAGGAAACTGACTAGAATTTTCCTTGGTAACATAGCATCTTAATTTTTTTGCTTTTCCTCCGTCTTTTATACCTGAACGAAAGGCACCATCTCCACCATCCAATGCTCTTGTGCCATCATAATTTAAATTCTCTTCCTTTGGATCAGCAATATTAGCATCATTAATTTCTTTAATTGCCTCATTAGTTAAAGGTTGATTAATTTCAAAATGATTAAAGGGATCATTAAAAGATTTTGTTCTTTTTTCTAGCGATTTAAATAATTCCATTTTGTTTCATTCTTTCTTTAATAATTGGTACAATTCTGTTTATCTCATCTAACTTATCGTAGCTCCAATTGTCAACTGTTTCACCCAATTCTTTTGTTATGCCTAGTTTGCTGAACTGAGAATAAAAACTAACAAATCTTTTGCTAAATCTTTTGGCTTTCATCATAGCTACATAAACTGGTTTTCCAGTAAGTGCAGCTTCAGAAATCATTGATGTCGAGTCACAGGTCACGATTATATGATCTGCTAAAGCTAAAGAGCTTAAATAAGCTTTTTTATTTACTTCTTTAACAACATGATGATTAAAACTAAATGTGTTGAATGCTTTTTTAATAACTAACTCGGGAGTTCTGTAGGAAGGGATTACAATAATCTTGTATTTATCTGGAGTAAATAAAGCTTTAACTTTATTAAAAACAAAATGTACCTCTTCATCTGAAAACTTATAGTGTTTATTTGGCCCTCCAATAATGAAAGATACGATCTTTTTCTTTTCTTTATTAAATTTTAAATATTTTGAATTATCAGCAATCTCTTTTTTTGTTAAGTAGTGTATGGAACCCTTGGTTTTTATTACATTATCACCATCCAAGTTGTCATGTTCAGGACAAATTATTAAATCAAAATTATTTAATGAGACTTTAGGATCTTGAATATGAATATTAAAAATTTCTTTTCCAAATCTTTTTTTTAAAGCAATAGATGGGATAACACTTTTTCTGCCACAAGAAATAATGATTTTAGAGTCACAAATAAATTTTTCTGTTAATAAATCTTCAGAAATGGGGGTAAATTTTGGAGGAATAAAATTCCAAAAAGGTTTTAATTTCACTGTCTGATGTTTAAATCCCAGTTTTAGGCCTTTAGCCAAACCTTCAATTTGGCTTACCATCCCGTGCATACCTTGGGACAAAAGAAGAGCTTTTAATTTTAACATTTGTTATTATATAAACATATCGTAATGAATAATAAATCAACTAAACATACAAAAGTGTTAATTCTTGGATCAGGGCCAGCGGGATATACAGCCGCAATTTATGCTGCAAGGGCAATGTTAAAGCCAATTTTAGTTCATGGATCTCAGCCTGGTGGTCAATTAACAACTACAACCGACGTAGAAAATTACCCTGGTTATTCAAAAGTAATTCAAGGACCATGGTTAATGGAAGAAATGAAAGGTCAAGCAAAAGCCGTGGGAACTGAAATGATACAAGATCATATTAGTAAAGTAGATTTATCTAGAAAACCTTTTTCAATGGTTGGAGATAGTGGACATATTTACACTGCTGATTCAATAATTATCTCAACCGGCGCTCAAGCAAGATGGCTTAATCTTAAATCAGAGCAGAGCTTAAGAGGATTTGGAGTTTCAGCATGTGCAACTTGTGACGGCTTTTTCTTTAAAGATAAAGAAGTTGCAGTAGTTGGTGGCGGTAATGCTGCAGTCGAAGAAGCAATGTTTTTAACTAAATTTGCTTCTAAAGTTAAACTTATTCATAGAAGAAATGAACTAAGAGCAGAAAAAATGCTTCAAGAAAAATTAAAGTCTAATAAAAAAATTGAAATAGTTTGGGATAGTATTGTTGAAGAAGTTCTTGGAACCGATGAACCAAAAAGTGTAAAAGGAATAAAAATTAAGAATGTTAAAGACAACACAACAAAAGAATTAAAGATTGACGGATTGTTTATTGCAATCGGTCATGATCCAGCTACCTCTTTGTTTAAGAATCAATTAAATATGGATAATGAGGGATATCTAATTACAAAACCAGATTCTACTGAAACAAATATTCCAGGGGTATTTGCTGCAGGAGATGTGAAAGATAAAATTTTTAGACAAGCAGTGACTGCTGCAGGAATGGGATGTATGTCTGCTTTAGAAGCTGAAAAATACCTTTCTAGTTTTAAGTAAGATTATTACAAAAAGATTTTATTCTTTCCATAGCCTTTTTGAGATTTTCCATTGAAGTTGCATAAGAAATTCTAAAATAACCTTCTAAACCAAAAGCTGAACCTTGTACGACTGCAACTTCTGATTTTTCTAATAATTTTTCAACAAAATCTTTATCTTTTTTTAATTTTGTTTTTTTTCCTAATAACTTTTTACAACTTGGAAAAACATAAAATGCTCCTTCAGGTTTTAAACATTTTATTCCATTAATCTTATTCAAACTTTCAACTACAAAATCTCTCCTCTCTTTAAAAGAGTTAGCACGCTCTTCTATAAAATTTTGGGTTCCATTAAGAGCTTCAACAGCAGCTGCTTGACTTATTGAAGTTGGGTTGCTTGTTGATTGAGATTGAATCTTTGCTATTGCTTTTATTATTTCTTTTGGACCTGCAGCATATCCTATTCTCCAGCCCGTCATTGAATAAGATTTGCTAACTCCATTCATAGTAAGCGTTCTGTCTTTCAAAGCTTTAATTTGAGCAATCGTAAAAAATTTAAAATTATCATAAATAATATGTTCGTAAATATCATCACTTAAAATATAAATCTTTTTATATTTCATTAAAACTTTTGATAATCCTTCAATTTCTTTTTTAGTATAGGCAGAGCCAGTTGGATTAGATGGAGAATTTAAAATTATCCATTTAGTTTTTTTAGATATTGCTCTCTCTAATTTTTTAGGAGTTAATTTGAAATTTTCTTTTTCATCGCATTTAACTATTTTAGGTGTTCCACCAGCTAATAAAATAATATCTGGATAAGATACCCAATATGGTGCCGGTATAATAACTTCGTCTCCTTTATTAATTGTTGCCATGAAAGTATTATATAAAACTTGCTTTCCACCAGTTCCAACTGTTATCTGATCTAATTCATAAGATAAGTTATTTTCTCGCAAGAACTTAGATTGAATTGCTTTTTTTAGAGCTGGTGTTCCATCAACAGCAGTGTACTTAGTATCACCTTTATTGATTGCCTCTATAGCTGCCTCTTTAATATTTGTAGGTGTATCAAAATCAGGTTCCCCCGCCCCTAATCCTATAATATCTTTCCCCGCAGCTCGCATTTCCCTTGCTTTTGAGGTAACTGCCATTGTAGGCGACGGTTTTATACGTTTTAAACTATTGGAAACTATGCTCATTGAAATCTATAATATTTTTTTAAATTATTATTAACATAAAATGCAAAATACTTATCAAGAAAAAATAGCTGATTTAGAAGTTAATAACTCTGATAAAACCCAAAAGTTAGAGGGTGGAATTAAGTTTAAAATAAAAAGTGATTTTCAACCTAGTGGCGACCAGCCTGAGGCAATCAAAAAATTACTTAAAAATCTTAATGATAATAAACATGAGCAAGTTTTATTAGGTGTCACAGGATCAGGAAAAACTTTTACAATGGCTAAAGTAATTGAAAAAGCCAATCGACCTGCCTTGATTCTTGCTCCTAACAAAACTTTAGCTGCCCAACTATACGGGGAGTTTAAAAGTTTCTTTCCAGATAATGCTGTTGAATATTTTGTTTCTTATTATGATTATTATACTCCAGAAGCTTACGTTCCAAGATCTGACACTTACATAGAGAAGGAAGCATCCATAAACGAGCAAATCGATAGAATGAGGCACTCGGCTACAAGATCCTTGCTTGAAAGAGATGACGTTATAATTGTTGCAAGTGTTTCGTGTATTTACGGTTTAGGTTCAGTAGAGGCCTATTCAAAAATGACAATTACTCTAAAAAAAAATTATGATTATAATCGAGAAGACCTCATAAATGCATTTATTAACTTACAATACAAAAGAAATGATCAAAATTTCTTTAGAGGCACTTTTAGAGTAAGAGGAGAAAATTTAGAAATTTTTCCATCACATTTAGAAGATAGAGCATGGAGAATAAGTTTTAATTTTAATAAATTAGAAAAAATCGAAGAGTTTGACCCTCTTACTGGGAACAAAACAAATGATTATTCTATCATTAAAATTTACGCTAATAGTCACTACATAACTCCCAGACCAACTATAGAACAGGCTATTAGACAAATTAAATCAGAATTAGCGGAAACGTTAAAAAAACACCGAGCAAATAATAAATTATTAGAAGAACAAAGACTAAGAGAAAGAACAAAATTTGATCTTGAGATGATTGAAGCAACTGGGACTTGTGCAGGTATTGAAAATTATTCTAGGTTTTTATCTGGAAGAAAACCAGGTGAACCTCCTCCTACGTTATTTGAATATTTTCCTGACAATGCAATAATTTTTGTTGATGAAAGTCATGTGACAGTCCCACAATTAAATGGAATGTATAAAGGAGATCACACAAGAAAGAAAACTTTAGCAGAGTATGGATTTCGCCTTCCATCATGTATGGATAATAGACCTCTTAAATTTGAAGAGTGGGATTTAATGAGAACACAAACAATTTTTGTGTCGGCCACGCCAGGTCCATGGGAACTAAAGCAAACCAACAATAAATATATTGATCAAATTATTAGACCAACAGGTTTAATTGATCCACCTGTGGAAATTAGACCAGCAAAATCTCAAGTGGATGATTTGATGCATCAAGCCTCTGAAGTTGTAAAAAAAGGTTATCGAGTTTTAGCGACTACTTTGACAAAAAAAATGGCTGAAGATTTAACTGAATATCTTCATGAAAGCGGTTTGAAAGTAAGGTACATGCATTCAGATATTGATACTTTAGAACGTATAGAAATTATTAGAGACCTCAGAATGGGAGTTTTTGATATCTTAGTAGGAATAAACTTACTGAGAGAAGGTTTAGATATTCCAGAATGTGCTTTAGTCGCAATATTGGATGCAGATAAAGAAGGTTTTTTAAGATCCGAAACTTCTTTAATTCAAACTATTGGAAGAGCAGCAAGAAATGTAGATGGAAAAGTAATTCTTTATGCGGATAAGGTAACAAAAAGTATTGATAAAGCTATTAAAGAAACTGATAGAAGAAGAGATAAACAATTAGCCTATAACAAAAAAAATAAAATTACCGCAGAAACAATTAAAAAAGATATAAATGATATTTTAGAGTCAGTTTATGAGAAGGATTATGTAAAGATTTCTGAAGGATCAAATGTTGGTGGTAATTTAAAAAAACATTTAAAAGCTCTTAATAAAAAAATGAAAGAAGCTGCATCTAATCTTGAATTTGAAGAAGCAGCTAAACTCAGAGATGAAATGAGAAAACTTGAAGCCTCTGAGCTTGAAATAACATTAAATCCTAAAATAAGTCAGTACAAATTAAAAAATAAGGTATACCCTAAAGGTAGATCTACAATGGGAATGCCGGGAACTAAACCAAAAAAAGCAATAAAAAAATGGAAACCAAAAAAATAATAATAACCGGTGGCGCAACTCGAATAGGAAGATCAATTGCATTAGAGCTTGCAAACTACAATACTGAAATTGTTATTCATTATTTCAAGTCTTTTTCGGAAGCAAAAAGACTTAAAATCGAATTAGAAAACTTGGGCTCAACTGTTTATCTTTTCAAAGCTGATTTAAATAAAGTAACCGCATCAAGAAAAATAATTTCTTTTGCACATAAAAAAATGAAAGGTTTTAATTGTTTAATTAATAATGCATCTATATTTGAGAATGACAATCTTACAAATTTTTCAGATAAAGGTTTTTTAAAGCACATAAATATAAATCTCAAGTTGCCTGCAATGTTATCTAGAGATTTTGCTAAAAAATATAAAGGCAACAACGGAAATATAATAAATATTATCGATCAAAGAGTTGAGAAGTTAACTCCCTTTTTCTTCTCTTACACTTTAAGCAAATCTAGTCTAGTCACACTCACTAAAACTTCAGCAATGAAGCTTGCGCCAAATATAAGGGTGAACGCGGTCTCGCCGGGTCCAACCCTTAAAAATAAACGTCAATCAGAAAAACACTTTAAAAAACAATGGAAATCAACAATTTTAAAAAAAAAGGTTAATACCAAGAATGTAAGTTCTGCAGTAAAGTTTTTAATAGAAAATGATAATATTACAGGGCAAATAATAAATGTTGATAGTGGTCAACGTTTAGCTTGGAAAACACCTGATATAATTAATGTAAAAGAATGAAAATTTTAAAATTTAAAAATAAACAAAAATTCAAATATAAAAAAAAGATTATTATTAAAGATTTAATCTTATTTTTATCAGTTGGAATTCATGATTTTGAAAAATTAAAAAAACAAAGAGTTAAATTTAATTTGGAAATAACCTCTGACCCAAACTTAAAATCTGAAATAAAATCAATAGTTAATTACGAAAGTATAATTAATATTATAAAAAAATTAACAGAGAAAAAACATTTCGAATTACTTGAAAGTTTGTCTGAGTCTATTTTTGATGAAATGTTTAAAAATAAAAAAATTAAACAGATCAAATTAAAAATTGAAAAGTTAGATATTATAAAAGAAACAAAATCAGTTGGTATAGAGGTTACTAAAACAAGGATATGACTAGTAGTTTAGAGCAAGGAAAAAAAGTAATTAAAGACAAGATACCTTTAATTAGTAAAAATCCAGGAGTTTATAAAATGTTGAGTTATACTGGAGAAATTCTTTATATAGGAAAAGCGAAAAATATACCTAATAGACTTAAAAGCTATGTAACTGACAGTAATTTACCTATTAGAACTGAAAGGATGTTATCTCTTACTCATAGTCTTGAAACAACAAGTACAAATAATGAGAGCGAAGCTTTGCTTTTAGAAGCAAATTTAATTAAGAAATTTAAACCTAGATATAATATTCTTTTAAGAGATGATAAATCTTTTCCTTATATTTATATAGGTAATAAGGATAAATGGCCTCAGCTAACAAAATTAAGAGGAAAAAAATCAAGATCAGGATATTATTTTGGACCATTCGCTTCCATAGGTTCAGCTAATTGGACGATCAAAATACTACAAAAAATTTTTCAATTAAGAGTATGTGATGATACAGTTTTTAAGAATAGAGAAAGACCCTGCATACTATACCAGATCAAGAGATGTTCTGGGCCTTGTGTGGGTCATATTTCAGAAAAAGAATATTCGTCCACTGTTAATGATGCAATCGATTTCATATCTGGAAAGTCAAGAAGAATTCAAAAAAATTTATCTAAAGAGATGGAAAGAGCAAGTAAGGAACTTGATTATGAAAAAGCTGCAATTGCTAGAGATAGAATAAAAGCACTAACTCAAATACAAACATCTCAAAAAATAAATCAAACCAATCTCAATGAGGCAGATGTAATAAGTATCTACAAAGAAACAGGTAAAACATGCGTTCAAGTTTTCTTTTTTAGATCTAAACAAAATTGGGGTAATCAAGCATTTTATCCTAAACATGATGCAGATGATAAAATAGAAGATATACTTTTTTCTTTTATATCTCAGTTTTATGATAATAAAACTATACCGAGCTTAATTATAACCAATTCAGATGTGAATGATAGAAAACTTTTAGAAAAAACATTTTCTAATAAAGAAAATAAACAAATTATAATTAAAAAAGCTAAATCAAAAAATGAAATTAATATTTCAAAGCTTGCTGAAAAAAATGCAAAACAAGCATTAACTCAAAAATTAATTCAATCAGATACAAATAATAGTTTGATAGAAAGTTTAGCAATTAAGTTTAAACTTAATGGTAGTATTGACTTAATTGAAGTTTACGACAATAGCCATATTCAAGGTTCAGACTCAATCGGGGCTTTAATTTGTTTTGGAAATGACGGATTTATAAAAAAAAGATATAGAAAATTTAATATTAAGGATGAAAAGATCAAGAGAGATGATTATGGAATGATGAGAGAAGTTCTATTTAGAAGATTTTCAAAAGCAATAAAAGAAAAATCCGGATCTCTCTCATTGCCTGATTTAATCATGGTCGACGGAGGAAAAGGACAGTACTCAGTTTCTAGAGAAATCTTGAATGAACTTGGATTACATGATTTACCAATTTTGGCAGTAGCGAAAGGAAAAAAAAGAAATGCTGGCGAAGAAAAGATTTATTATCAAAATAAAGAATATACCTTACAGAAAAATGATCCTTTATTGTTTTTCATACAAAGGTTAAGAGATGAAGCTCACAGATTTGCTATAAGTTCGCACAGATTAAAAAGAAAGAAAAGTTTAAGTAAGTCACTTCTAGATCAAATACATGGTATCGGTCGACAAAGAAAAAGGGCTTTACTTAATCATTTTGGGTCTGCTAGAGCAGTAGAGTCTGCAAGTCTAGATGATTTAAAATCTGTTGAAGGAATAGAAGACAGCATAGCAAAGAAAATATATAATTATTTCCACGAATAGAAAATGAAAATACCTAATATCTTAACTATAGGCAGAATTATAATTGTCCCAATTTTTGTTTTAACTTTTTTCATTCCAGGTTTTTTTGGAGACTTAATTCCTTTTTTCATATTTGTCTTAGCTAGTTTTACAGATTATTTGGATGGACTTTTAGCAAGATTATTTAAAGAAGAATCTAAACTTGGTGAACTATTAGATCCAATAGCTGATAAGATTATAGTTGCTGCAGCTTTGATATTATTAGTAATGAATGGAACTATCAAAAACTATGAAGTAATTGCAGCAATAATTATTCTTACAAGAGAAATTCTTATCTCAGGATTAAGAGAATTTTTAGCTAAAACTAGTGTTTCTATGCAAGTAACTAGTTTATCTAAATTAAAAACGTTATTGCAAATGCTTTCTATTGCGATTCTTTTAACTGGTGAAAGTGGAAATAGATTAGTAAATTTTCAGGATTACAACGCTCAAACTATTGGAATTATTCTTCTTTGGCTTTCTGCATTTTTAACACTTTATACAGGTTATGATTATATCAGAAAAGGAATTGATCATGCTATTAATGAAGATAAAAAGGATGAAAAGTGAGTTTAACTGAAATAAATATTAGGGAAAAAGAATTTCACAATGAACTCCAATCAAAAAAGAATGGAAGATTTGAAAATATATTTTACAAAGCAATAAGTAATTGTGGTGAAGATTTTTTGAAATATCTTGGAGAAAATGCAAAAAACTCTGAAATTTTAGATTATGGATGTGGCATAGGGTCTTTCGCAGAAAAAATAATTAAATATAGGCCTAAAAAAATTACTGGGATCGATATTTCTGAAATCTCAATTGATAAAGCAAAGAAAAAAGCTGAAGAACTAAACATTGATATAAAATACAAAGTAGATAATTGTGAAAAAACAAGTCTGGAGCAAAATAGTTTTGATATTGTTTATGGAACAGGAATACTACATCATTTAGAGATTGGTAAATGTTTAGATGAAATACATAGAATATTAAAATCAAAAGGAAGTCTTTTGTTTATTGAGCCTTTGGGGACCAACCCAATAATAAATCTTTACAGAAAATTTACACCCAAATCTCGATCAAAAGATGAACATCCTTTAATAAAAAAGGATTTTGAATATCTAAATAAAAAATTTATTGACGTTAAAATTCGATATTACGGATTTTTAACTTTAGTATTTTTTCCATTTTACAAAACACCAAAAGAATCTAGATTTTTTAAATTATTAGTTTCTTTCGATCAATTTTTATTTAAATTCAAATTATTTCAATTTTTGGCCTGGTCTGTATTAATTTCTGCAAAAAAAAATTAAGCTGCAGTTTTTTTTCTTACTAAAGATTGATAGCTTTCATTTAAATCAGAAATTACATCACAAATCTTAAATTTATTTTCATTAATTTCTGAAACTGGTGTTATTTCTGCGGCAGTACCTGTTAAAAAACAGCCTACAAATTCTTTCATTTCATCAGGTTTAATTTTTCTTTCAAAAACTTTTATACCTTTGGCTTTTGCGATTTTAATCACTTCTCTTCGAGTGATTCCGTCTAAAAAAGAGTCAGGAGTAGGAGTATGTAACTCACCTTTTTTATTTTTGAAAAATATATTAGCTCCTGTTGCTTCAGCAATATTGCCTTCATGGTCTAGCATCAAAGAGTCCGTAAATCCTTTGCTTTCAGCCTCATGTTTAGAAAGTGTACATATCATGTATAATCCAGCAGCTTTTGTATCCCATGGTATAGAATTTGGATTTGGTCTTCTCCAAGGCGAAATGTTTAGTTTAATTCCTTTTAGTTTTAACTTTGGATCAAAGTATGAACCCCACTCCCAAGTAGCAATCGCAACATGAGTTTTATTTTTCTGAGCTGAAATTGCCATCATTTCACTGCCTCTCCATATTACAGGTCTAACATAACCGTTCTTTACTTTTTGAATGTTCACAATATTTTTGCATGCATCATTAATCTCTTTTTGACTAAAAGGAACTTTTATTCCCATCCTTTTAGCTGAATAAAATAATCTTTCAGTATGTTCTTCTAATTTGAAAATCTCACCATCATAAACTCGTTCCCCCTCAAATACGCAGCTGGCATAATGAAGACCGTGATTTAAAACATGAATATTTGCATCGGCCCAATTGACGGTTTTTCCGTTAAACCAAATTTTTCCTGATCTTTTATCGTACGGTATGCTTTCCATTTAGATGTAAATATATAGATTTTTTTGTTACAAAAAAGTATATTTCTTATTGGGATAAGTCAATATAACTTACCATTATGAAAGATGTACTTTACCTTAAAGATGAGCAAATAAAAGATTGTATTCAGCTTTTATTTTATGCTTACAGAGAAACTTTTTCAGATCCTAAAGAAGTGTTGTCTAAAAAGTTTTTTGGACCTGCACATTTAAGATCTTTAAATTTGATTGAAAGGCATCCCGGGATAAGTCTTGGAGAACTTATGTTTAAGTTAAAAGTAACAAAACAAAGTTTAAATAGAGTTTTACGAGACTTAATTAAATCTAAGATGATTAAACAGATTAAAGACGAAGAAGATTCAAGAAAAAAAAATCTATTTCTGGATAGAGAAGGTAAAGTTTTTTTTGAAACTGTGTACAATTTACAAAGAAAAAGAATATTCAATGCTTTGAAAAATTCAAGTTCAGATTCTGTGATTAAATTTAAAGAGGTCTTAAAAAAAATAATTGATGGAAAATAACAAATCACATATCTTGGTTGTTGATGACGACAATCGAATAAGAGATCTTTTGAAAGAATACTTAACTGAAAAAAAGTATATGGTTTCAACATCAGATAATGCCGAAAATGCTAAAATGAAGATCGCTCAATTTAAATTTGACTTAATTGTTCTAGATGTGATGATGCCGGGACAAGATGGTTACGATCTCACCAAAGAAATAAAAAAAAGTATGAAAGTTCCAATAATTTTGCTTACTGCGAAGGGAGAAGTAGAAAATAGGATTAAAGGCTTAGAGCTTGGCGCAGACGATTACATAGGAAAACCTTTTGAACCAAAAGAATTACTATTAAGAATAAAAAATTTAACTGACAAAAATAAAAGAATTGATTTTAACATTAAACATTTTGTAGGCAATGCTCAGATAGACTTAAATAAAATGAATATATCTTTGAATGGAAAGAATAAAAAAATTAATGTTTCTGAAAAAAAAGTTTTAGTTGAAATGCTTGCTAATCCTGGAAAGACGTATTCACGAGAAGAAATTGGTAAAATATCTGGAATAAGTCAAGAAAGGTCTATAGATGTTATGATTACCAGATTGAGACAAAAAATAGAAGTTAATCCTAAAAATCCGAAGTATCTACAAACTATAAGAGGTTCAGGCTATGTTCTTTGGATTGAATAAATTTTTAAAAATTATTTTACCAAAAAGGTTGTTTTATAGAGCACTTATTATTGTTGCGGCACCAACAATTATATTGCAATTAATTATTACTATTGTTTTTTACGATAGTATATGGATTAAAGCTAACAAAAGTATAACCCGAGCTTTAGTTTCACAATTAAAAACAGTTCAAAATGTTTATTTAAACAATAAAGATAATTTAGATTTTTTTACTGACAGTTATAAAAATAATTTTAATTTTGAAATAAGTATTAATGATGATCCATTTCCATCAACGAGTGGAGAGAGAAAATTCAGCCCTATGGACAGATCTTTGAGACGTGAACTGAAATCAGCTTTTGGAAATAATAATTATTGGTTTAATACATCAAAGTTTAAAAATGCTGTTGAGATAAAAATAAAATCGGAGAATGAAACTATGGAGTTTTTAGTTCCAAAAGAAATGGTTGCTACCTCATCTGTAAGATTATTCATTTTATGGACCACGCTTCCTTCAATTGTTTTAATTTTAATCGCATTAATTTTTTTAAAAAATCAAACAAAGCCGTTAGTCAAACTTGCAAAGGCAGCTGAAAGGTTTGGTAAAGGAGATTATGTTAATGATTTTAGACCCTCCGGAGCAGCTGAAATTAGAAAGGCTGCATACGAATTTGATAGGATGGCAAAAAGAATTAATCGTCATCTAAATCAGAGATCAGAAATGTTATCTGGAATAAGCCATGATTTAAGAACCCCTCTTACAAGATTAAAATTACAATTAGCAATGCTAAAACAAAAAGACATCTCTTCTAATATGTCAAAAGATATTGATGAGATGGAAGGCATGCTTAATGATTATCTCCAGTTTGCAAAAACTCAAGTCAAAGAAAGCACCTCAACAATAAATTTATCTAATTTATTTATAGAAATTAAAAGAGAATTAAAAAATGATAATCTTATTATCGTAAACTCACAGGAAACTATTTTCTCAGGGAGAGCGACTTCTTTAAAGAGATGTTTCCAAAATATTGTTAATAATGGATTAATATATGGAAAAAAAGTGTATGTAAGTTTACTCAAAAGTTCTAATAGAATTATAATTAATATTGAAGATGATGGTCCGGGTATACCTGAAGACCAATATAGAAACGTTTTTAAACCTTTTTTTAGACTAGACAAAAGCAGAAGTCTTAACAAATCCGGAGTTGGATTAGGTCTAGCTATCGTTGAAGATATAATTAATTCTCATGGAGGAAACATACAGCTTGGAAAAAGTCAGTATGGAGGACTCCAGGTTAAGGTTTCTTTGCCTTTTTAGTTTTCTTCTTTTTTGACAATTTTCTTAAAGCTTCTTCTTGTTTTTGAACCAATTTTTTTAAAATTTCAAATTCTTCTCTGGAAACAAGCTGAAGTTTGTTAATTAACTTATCTCTTGTAAATTTTAGATCAGTAGAAATTTCTTTTTTAATATCTTTTGAGGTTAAAACACCATTCTCGATTAAACTAGATAAAGTCTTTAATAATTTTTCAGAATTTCTCATAATTGATCTTATTTGATAGAAAAATTAATTTCAAATATGATATAAGAAATTATGTATACCCATAATTTAGATCCCATTTTATTTGATTTTGGGTTTATGGTTATCAGATGGTATTCTCTTGCTTACATTTTCGGAATTTTAATAGGTTGGTGGCTAGGTAAGTTAATCATTATAAAAAGATTTCAAAATCTTAGTTTCAATTTTGATATCCAAGAGTTTGATAACTTAATTACCTATATAATCATATCTATGTTGTTAGGAGGTAGAATTGGTTATGTTTTATTTTATAACCTTGGATATTACGTATCAAACCCATTCGATACACTGAAAATTTGGGAAGGGGGTATGTCTTTTCATGGAGCCCTGGCAGGGATAATTCTTGGCACTTACTGGTTTTCAATTAAAAAGAATATACCAACCTTTTTCTTGCTAGATATAATTTCGTTTGTTGCTCCAATAGGAATATTTTTTGGACGTATAGCTAATTTTATAAATGGAGAATTAGTAGGTAAAACAACGGATGTTTTTTGGGGTGTTATTTTTCCTAACATTGATAATAATGTAAGACACCCGTCTCAATTATATGAAGCTTTTTTAGAAGGAATAGTTTTATTTATAATTATGAATTTAACTTTATTTAGAAATAATTATAAGATAGGAACCTGCTCTTATATTTTTTTAATTTTTTATGGTATTTTTAGAATATTTTCTGAGGGCTACAGAGAACCAGATCTGCAAATTGGATATTTTTTTAATTTATTAAGTATGGGAACGATCTTAAGTACTTTTATGATACTAGCAGGTGTAATTATTTTTTTTAAAAAAGATGATATCAAATAAAAATTTTTTTAATAAATCTAAAATACTTCCTGTTGATCAATTTATTGAAAATGTTCTTTATAATAAAAAATCAAGTTATTACTCCTCAAAAATTCCTTTTGGGAAACCTGGAGATTTTATAACTGCTCCAGGAATTTCTAATTTATTTTCTGAAATAATTGGTATTTGGCTTATCACAACTTGG
>MDSZ01051570.1_pt1 | contig 15427 bp, 13 predicted proteins | sample 811201 | NCBI WGS metagenome assembly MDSZ01 (sample SAMN05326647, study PRJNA326480) | marine metagenome | isolation source: seawater | place: Indian Ocean: North | collected 2010
GGGCGGTCATCTATGAAATTTCCAGAACCAATGGTCCCGTTGCTTTTCTCACAACTGAAAACAAAGAGCGCGAGTACTGCGAAAGCGAGTGCGCGAAAGGCTTGCTTATTCAACGTCAGATTCGACCAAAAGAGATTCATAAATCTTGATTGCTTCTTCCGGTGTTTCAGCAAACCCTTTGCCATCAATGCATTCAATACCGTTTGATTTACAGTATTCCGCAACGTGATCTGTATTGCCTTCACCTAGAATAACCACGTCAGAGTATTTAGCAGCGAGTAATTGAAGGTCCTCACATGTCGGTGCCTCCAATCCTTCGACCAATTCGGGTGCGATCTCATCGAACAACATTCCAGCATGTAGGTTAGGCCCTAATGAGCCATCAAATCCGTTATCATAGGCTGAAAATACAATTTTCGCATCCTTGAAAATGGGGTTTTCGCTTTGGAATAGGCGCAAGTACATCGGTACGAGAGAGGACATCCATCCGTGCACGTGAATCACATCCGGTTTCCATCCTAGTTTTTCTACGGTATCAATAGCTCCTTTCGAAAAGAACAAAGTGCGCTCGTCATTATCTTGAAACTGTTTGCCGTCCGCATCTGCATAGGTTGCTTTACGCTTGAAGTATTCTTCGTTATCGATGAAGTACACCTGCATTCGCGCTCCGGGTACAGAAGCCACCTTAATGATTAAAGGCATGTCCATGTCGTTAATCACCACATTCATCCCGCTCAATCGAATAACCTCGTGCAATTGGTGACGACGTTCGTTGATTACCCCGAAACGAGGCATAAAAACGCGTACCTGATGACCGCTATCGTTGGTCTTTTTCGCCAAGGCAAGCGTAGTGCTTGAAATAGTGTTCTCGGGTAAATACGGATGAATTTCTTGTGAGACGAACAGAACTCTCTTGCTATCCATAAAGGGGATGTTAGTTAGAAATAAGAATGCAAAGATACCCATTTTGACCCTTTATATCAAAGAATAGCCTAGTTTTGAGCCCTTTTTAACACTTTATGCAGCGCATTTCATCCTTAGCAGAATTGGACCTTTGGAAAGGCCTTTTACATGGAGATACTTTGGGCTTCGTACCTACCATGGGCGCTTTGCATGAAGGGCATCTGAGCCTAGTCAATATGAGCCTTGAACGGGGGGACAAAACTTTGGTTAGCATTTATGTAAATCCCACTCAGTTTGACAATCCTGAAGATTTAGTCAAGTACCCCAACACCCTCGAGAAGGATTTAAAGATGCTAGAAGTGGTGGGTTGTGATGCGGTTTTCTTGCCAACGGCCGAGATGCTCTATCCTGAAGGATTGAAATCTAGAGCGTTCTCTTTTGGATTATTAGGCCTCCATATGGAAGGGGCGAGGAGACCCGGTCACTTTGAGGGCATGGCAACGGTGGTGACCAAATTTTTCGAACTGATTAAACCAGATTTTGCCATTTTCGGCGAAAAGGATTACCAGCAGCTGTGTATTATTCGCCGTGTCGTAGTGGGGGAGAATTGGCCAGTGAAAATCGTACCGGGGCCTATTGTGCGTGAGGAGGACGGTTTGGCCATGAGCAGTCGTAATCTTAGGTTGAGCGAGGTGGAACGTGCAGAGGCGGCAAGCATTTATGCGGTGCTGTCTAAGGCATGTAAAGAGGCCGAGAGTTTTGACAGTGTAGTAGAGTTAAGAAGCTATTGTATGGAGGCTCTCAACGCGGTGCCTTCATTATCCGTGGAGTATATTGAATGTTGTGATGAAAAAGAGCTGCAGCCCGTGAGAGAATTGGACCCTAATTCCCCAACGAGACTCTTTGCTGCGGTGCAGTGCGGAAATGTCCGACTCATCGATAACCTTCCTCTTTTTTAACCTACTTTTGCCGGATGCAAATTGAGGTAGTTAAAAGTAAAATTCACCGTATACAAGTAACCGGTGCGGAACTAGATTATATAGGATCCGTCACCTTGGACGAGGACTTGATGGACGCCGCCGGATTAGTACAGGGTGAACGCGTATACATCGTGAACATCAACAATGGGGAGCGTTTTGATACCTACATCATCACCGGAGAACGCGGCAGCGGCGAAGTGACTTTAAACGGTCCCGCAGCGCGACGTGTTCAGAAGGGCGATATCATCATTATCATCGCATATGCTAGTATGGGTGTGGAAGAGGCCAAGAGCTTCAAGCCCACCATCATCTTCCCAAACGAATCGACAAATTGCCTCAGCTAATGGTGGCGTGGGTGAAGAAAGTAGCACAGTATGTCCTATTCTTGGGTATAGGTCTAGCATTGTTGTACCTCACCTTTAAAAATGTAAACCCAGTAGATCTTTGGGACAACCTGAAAGCTGTCTCGGTCAAAGGCCTGATCGTTATCGTTGCTATTGGGTTTTTAGCCATCATTTTCCGTGGTCTTCGTTGGGTACAAATGCTAAAAAGCTTGGGCTATGAAGTACATAGTGTGCGCGCCATTGCCGCAGTGGCCTTTAGCTACCTGGTAAACCTGGTAACCCCTCGAGTGGGCGAGATAGCGCGTTGTACTGCACTTAATAGAACGGACAAGGTGCCCATCGATAAATTGGTCGGAACGGTTGTGCTTGAGCGCGTCGTTGATACCCTCTTGTTCCTCGTTGTGGTTCTGAGCACCGTCATCATCTCTAGCGATGAATTGAGTGATTTTATGGTACAAAGCGGAGCCCAATTACCTCAGTTTTCCGCAACCGCCCTCGTCCTCGCAGGGATAACCCTTGGTGGTGGGGTTTTATTGGGTTATTTCACCCGTAATATCTGGATGCAATGGGGCTTTGCGCAGAAAATTGTAGGATTTTCTACCGGGATGGCGGAAGGTCTTCGCAGCTTGGGAACTGTCAAAAATAAACCATTGTTCTGGTTCTATTCTATCGGCATTTGGACCTGCTATGTAGGGACCATTTCCGTGGGGTTCACCGTTGTCAGTGGGCTCGAAAGCATAGGACCAGAGCAAGCCTTCTTTGTAAGCGTAGCTGCGGGTATGGGATATGTCATACCAGTTCCAGGTGGTATTGGCGCTTATCACTACCTCGTTTCCAAAGCCTTGGTCGTTTTGGGACTCACGCCATTTATAGGCACATCTTTCGCCACCCTCATTCACAGTTCACAAAGCTTAATGTTTGTCGTAACTGGCGCCTTGGCTTTTGTTTTTCTCTATTTTGCAGGAAGAAAATAATCCTTCCTCATGGCAAAAAAGAAAAGCGTATTTATTTGTACTCAATGTGGTACCCAACACAGCAAATGGATGGGACAATGTCAAGGGTGTAAAGAATGGAATACACTCGTCGAGGAGATTGCAGTAAAGAGCAAGCCAGACCCCAGGGCTTGGAGTGGCGATTCCGCCGCGGCAAAACCCGTCCGTATTGACGATGTTGAGCACACCTCAGTACAGCGTTTTCCGGTGCCAGATTATGAATTTGCTCGTGTTTTGGGCGGGGGAATAGTTCCGGGTTCCGTGACCCTGTTGGGCGGTGAACCAGGCATAGGGAAAAGTACCTTATTACTGCAGCTAGCGTTGAGTTTTACCGGAACAGTGGCCTATATTTCTGGGGAGGAAAGCCCGTCGCAAATCAAATTGCGCGGGGAGCGCATAGGGAAGGCGGTGAGCGAATTGTATTTGCTCAGCGAGACCAAGACCGAAGCGATTTTCAATCATTTAAAGAACGTAAGACCTCATTTGGTCATTGTAGATTCTATCCAAACCTTACACGTTCCTCATGTGGAGAGTACGCCGGGTTCGGTGGCCCAAATCCGCGAGAGCGCCGCGAGCTTCATTAGGTACGCGAAAGAAACGGGTACGCCGGTGTTGTTGATTGGCCATATCAATAAAGAGGGCAGCATTGCCGGTCCGAAGATTTTGGAACACATGGTGGATGTGGTCTTGCAGTTTGAGGGCGACCCCAATCTGTTGTACCGCATTCTTAGAGCACATAAGAACAGATTTGGATCCACTCATGAGATAGGGCTTTATACGATGGACCAAGGCGGATTATATGGGGTAGAGAACCCTAGCGATCTGCTTGTGACCAAGCAGCATGACGGACTGAGCGGAAACGCAGTAGCTGTGATGGTGGAAGGAGTACGCCCGATGTTGATTGAGATGCAAGCCCTAGTATCCACCGCCGTATATGGAACGCCTCAGCGCTCAACAACCGGCTTTGATACGCGCAGACTGAACATGCTATTGGCGGTGTTGGAAAAACGATGTGGGTTTAGGTTAGGCCAAAAGGACGTATTCCTAAACGTAACGGGAGGGCTGAAGGTCGATGATCCAGGATTGGATTTGGCGGTAGTTACCGCCATCTTGAGTTCGAATGCTGATGAGCCTGTTTCTGGCAAGGTATGTTTTGCTGCCGAGATAGGGTTGACTGGAGAGGTGCGCCCGATCACGCGTGTGGAGCAGCGGATTAAGGAGGCAGAGAAATTGGGCTTCGATAAAATCTACATCAGTGAACACCACCAAATTGAAAAATCCCACTACCGCATTGCCATAGTGGGATTGAAACGTATTGAAGAATTGGTCCAAGCCCAATTCTAATCCATCTTACTCGCCGCCTTCCAATAGATTGGCCAGCTCGCTCAAATCTGGAGTCAAAATAATTTCAGTACGACGGTTCACCGCTTTGTTTGCCGGACTATCGTTGTCCACTAAAGGCACAAATTCACCGCGACCTGCTGCCGTAATACGCTTTGAATCTAGTGACGCATTGGTCGTTAGGATCTTCACCACGTTCGTGGCACGCATCACACTTAAGTCCCAGTTGTCGCGCACTTGGCTCTGACCACGGTATGGATCATTGTCCGTATGGCCTTCAACCAAGATACTGATGTCTTGATTTTCCGCCAGTACACCCGCTAAATTCTGTAAAGCAATCTTACCATTCGGCGCCACCTCCCAAGATCCTGGGGCAAACAACAAGCTGTTTTCCAAGCTCACATAAACTTTTCCATCACGCATGTTCACAGTTAAGCCCTTGCCGGTGAATCCGAGCAATGCATCTGCCACCTTCTGGCGTACGTAGTTCACGGTACTGTCCTGACGGCCAATGATGCGCTCAAGTTCTTCCATGCGGGTACGTCCTTTTTCCAACATGCGACGCTCAGTGTTCAAGCTATCTTCCTTCGCTTGTAAACGGCTCTGCATCGTCGCAATCTCATCCATCAACGCCTTGTTTTCACGGGCACTCGCAGCGATGAGTGTACTGTTGTTGTCGAGCAAGTAGTCGTACTGCTTGGATAAGCGATCGTACTTCGTTTGTAGGGTGCGCATGCGCTCAAACGACGCCATAGTATCCTCAACGAGGATGTTGACGGTGCGGCGGACTTCGCCTATTTCACGTTGGAGCTCGGTATTCTCCGTCGCCCTTGTTTCACTCTGTTGGCGTAGTTGATCCGCTTCGTTTGTGAGAATATCGTACTTCTCTTGAAGGGTTCGGTGCACCTTGGTGCTCACACAAGAGGTGGTCAAAAAACCAACCACTGCAAAGAGAATGATGCGCTTCATGGCAAGTTGTTTTTTGGAGTCCGATTTTTGATGAAGCCCGATTATTTCAATTCTACCGCGACAGTCCCTACCAAATAACTATCTGTCATTACAACGATAGTGTAGATGCCTGGAGGCAATTGTACAGGTGCATCTACCGCACGACCTGCAGCAATACAAACCTCTGTCGCCTCACCTGTGAAGTTTATAGTCGCTGAACCATTGAAGTTCGAACGCTCACCGCCTACCACTGCAACATTCCCTTCAGGACCGTCAACTGGCTTGCCGTTTAGACCAATCCACTTCGCGTAGAAAGTGGTTTCACCTTGTTCAGCAATGCGGTTTTTGGCGAGTGTGATACACACATTTAATTGGTCCGCGCGCTTCGCACGACGCGTCTTGCGCTCCTTGCCATTGCTCGCGATACGAACCGCCCGAACCGTTGACGAAGCGATCACTAATCGCTGGCCTTTCTCAACTGTCTCACGCAAACCTGTGTTTTGACCTTGCAAATTCGCATTCGCATCCATAGCATTGTTCAAGCTGTCAGCAATCATCTGCTCGCGCAACTTCAATGCAGCATATGCTGTGTTCGTGCTGTCCAACTGCGCGACCAAAGCTGCGTTCTGCTTCTTCATCCTTGCCAAACGGCTACGATACGCTGTTAATTGCTTCTTGTTTTGAACATTCACGGTATTGATGCTGTCAATTAATGCACCTAGACGTTGGGTTTCGTATTGAATAAAGCCATTCAAGCTGTCATTTGCGCCCATTTGGGACAAAAGATCTGCTTTCATCTCAGACAATTCGATAGTCAATGCTTGCTTTTCGAGCTCTAGGGTATTATTCTCTTGACTTCTCAAGTAAAGTAACCCCCCCAACACCAATACGGCTATAGCCAATATAGCTACGACCCAACCTAATTTCTTGTTTCCCTCTTCGGTACTCATCTAATTTTCAATCTTAACTTATTACACAACGAAACTAAAAAAATCCTCTTCTCCCTGCAGTTTCCGAACCCTTAAGTTTTTTAACAAGGATGGTATTCCCTAATCAATGCCACCCTTGCAGAACCTAATTATCCCTTGACGAGCAAAGTGTATGCCAAAGCCAAGTAGGATTAATGTCTCACCACGAATGGACGTTGAACCATTCCATTGACAGTGCGGATTTCTACGAGGTAGGTTCCGGAGCTAAAACCACTAAGGTCGAAGTCTTTTTCAAAGATGCCGTTTGTGGTGGTCATGGTCTTGTTGAACAACTCCTGACCCACGTAATTCATCACACGCATCTGCACTTCTTCACCTTGTTCGGCTGTTCCGCTGATATGAATCAAGCCAGTGGTTGGGTTAGGGTACATAAGGATGGATTGAGCCGCTTGCTCTTCCAAACCGATGCCTTGAATGTTCACGAAGATCTGCTGTGAAGTCGTATCACAATCGCCATACAACTTCAACACTGCCGTGTACTGTCCATTTGAAGTATAGGAGTGGCTATGAGTGCTGCCCGTACCGGTGGCATTAGAACCGTCACCGAAGTTGATGAAATAGCTATTATATCCTGAAGCACCACCCCAAGTAAATGTGATGTCCGCAAAGCTGGTACCGATGCTATCAATGCTATAGTTAGGGTTGCCCACGTTGATGGCAGAACAGCTGTCCGTAGTGAAGCTGTAGTACATTTTCAGGGAGGTATCGCCTGGGGCACAAACCTCAGCAACATCAAAGAAGTAGGTCATTACTGGTGCCAAACCCGTCATTGACGCCATCGCCGAAGTAGAGGTACCCACCATGGTGTTGGTGGAACCTGAAGCAGAATAGTGGTAAATGAAGGTACCATTGCCTCCAGTCCAAGAGATATCTGCGAAGGTGCTACCCATATTCGCGACCGCAAGGTTGTTTGGTGTGGCACATGATGGCGTCACACAGTTTGCGGTTAGGGTGTCAACTGGGCCGGCGCTGAAGTTTCCGGAAGAAACGCTTACGCTTTGACCGTTCGATCCGCTTAAGGTGTAGTATACCTCTGACGGGTAAGAGCCTTGAGCGCCATTGACCACTGCGATTTCTGTGCCTGCACAAACCTGGAAGTCGATGATCAAGCTATCTCCTGTGGTGAAGCTTGGTCCGAAGGTCTGTCCGTAGGCACCGTTGAAGTAAAGGTCTACAGTAGCACCGTTCCATCCATCACCATAAGTATCGTACATGCTCATGGTGAAATCACAAAGATCTGTGGAATCACACATGCCGGTACAGAATGCTACTGGACCTAGGGTATCAGAGACACCATTTGCGCCACAGTATTGGATAACGATCACCTCGTAGCAAGAACTTGAAGACAAACCTGTGATGGTGAAGTTATTCGAGGTGGTGGAGTCAATCCCTGGTGTGAACCCTGTACCAGTAGCTTGCAAAAAACCCGTAGGGCCCCACTGGTACACATAAGTTCCATTCCCACCGTTCTGGTCGAAGGTGAAGGAGGCATCGTTCTTACCTGCATTATAGGTTAAGTTCGACGGTGCAGGGCAGAGGACATTACAGTTTGAGCTAAAGCTTGCCATTTGTGTACCGACTGTAGTGGCAGAAGTTGCCGAGTAAGAATCAATGGTCGAACCACCAGAAATTACGTTCAAACCGATTTCACCTGGGTAACCTCCCTCGTCTGAAACCACGATGGTAAAAGATCCACCCGTACAAAGGCTAATCGTTTCGGTGTAACTGACACCCGTAATAAAATTCGCCCCAAGAGTATATTCAACGCTTCCATTCGAGTTCAAGACCTCCACTTCAGCACCATTCCATCCGTCGCCATAAGTATCCGTCAACTCAATGTCGAACGTACACATTTGCGAGAGAGAACACGCTAATGTTTTGAACGATACAGGACCATATCCTGGGGAGATGGTGCTGTCCGAACACATTTGAACGACATATACATCGTACGTTGTGTTTGATGTCAAACCAGTCAGCCAAGCGGGTGAACCTGTGACTTGGACTTGGGTTCCAGTTCCTTGTGTAAATCCAGAAGGGCCGTACTCTAACCATGTCGCGATTCCGCTCGCGCTGTAGGTAATTTGAGCCGAGTCCATGCCCACTGTACCTAGAGCGATGGCCGATGGCGGCAAACATGGAGGCGCATCTTTGATTAGGATATCTTCAATATACACGGCATTGTAGGTACTGGTATCTGAAGACACAATCGCGATGTGGTCGTCGGACATGTTGTATCCGGTACTCGAATCAAAGTATACTGTAAATTTGGTCCAAGTACCCCCATTTGGTACCGAAAGGGTATCGATGATGTCTAAACTCGATAAGCTTGATGGCGTGCTCACTGTGCCCACATATACATCATTACCTGTGGACCAGCCCGTGTTTGCGAGCCAGATATCCATTTGCTTCGTGCCGCTGTCCAAACCGATCACGGCTGGGCTCACTAAAGCTTCATAAGCTGCATCGTAAGAGTTGTAGAGGAAATAGTAGTTTGAGCTACTTAATGGAGAGATGCTCCACGTCGAATTATTAATATATCCATATCCTGCTGCGCCCGTTTCCTCCACATAGTACCAACAAGACGGCGCATTTGGATTCAAATACGACCCGACAGAATCGTTATCGAAGCCCTCATAAATAGGCGTGCTCATAGAAGCACACAACGTTTTTACCGAATAAGGACCTACCGTTGTACTGTATCCGTTACCCGCGCCGCTACAATCTGTCTCGAGATAAAATTCGTACCAAGTATTCGGGTTCAAACCTGCGATGGTGGCCATAGTATCGTACACCGTAATAGAAGTAGGCACAGCTGATGAACCCATCACGTTGTAGTCCACGGTGAACACAGAATCGCTACTCGTCCAAGTAATAGTGGCTGTGGTATCCGTAGCTGTTAAACTGGCCAACACTGGCGCTGGACAAGCTGGCGGAGTAGTTACCGTGACCGTGTAGTCGTGCGTTTCACCATAAATAAAATTGCTACAGCTTTCAGAAGCGCCGATAGTGGCCGAATAGTTTGAACGTACGCGTAATCGGTACGACCCCAAACTAACGGTAGAAGGAATAGTGATTGACCCAACTGAGGAGCTCCAAACATTGGTAGGACTGGACCACAAGTGTTCCCCGCTATCAGAGAAATCACCATCATCATTGAAATCTACCCAAATAGCAAAGTATTGTGTAGAATAATTCGAAGTGAAGGACACTGAGGTAGGGACAGTCTGCTGTATAAATATTGTATCGGTAGTTTGTACATTATAATAAGGAGACGAAGTACATCCCGTCGCTGTATCAGAGAAATTCCCGATGAATACGTCGTCGATATCATCTCCAACTGTACATCCTGTGGAATACGAAGGCGTACAGTAGGACTGTGCTTGAACAGCAAAGCTGAAAACGCCTAAGGCAATGGTTAGTAGTAGTTTTTTCACGCCGTGAAATTTTTAATAAAGGTACAGAATAATTGGTCCTATCATATTTACTCACACTACCCAAAGAGGGAGTGTAGAGAAATTATCGAGGAAAGGAAGATCTAATTGAGCGAAAAACCACTTTTAATCGCGATTTTTGAAACCATGCGATACCATATATTCTTCTTCATCGCCCTAATACTTGAAGGTTGCGCCGTTCAAAGCCGGCCACAAGGAGGACCGCGGGATGAAAAACCCCCTGCTATAGTCGCACAAAGTCCGGTCATGGGCAAGTTGAATTGGTCCGGGAACACCGCCGAGGTCACTTTTGACGAGTACATACAAAGCAAAAACCTACGCACTGTAATAACCACGACCCCTGTCTTGGAAGGCATTGAAGCCGAAATCAAAGGCAAGCGACTAAGCTTAAAGTGGGAACCACAGGAATTGCTATCGAACACCACTTACCGGATTTCCCTAGGCGATGCCATAGGCGATCTCAACGAAAATAACGCTTACCCAAATCTTCAATTTGTTTGGAGCACCGGCCCCTATATCGATAGCCTTAGCTTGCAAGGCACCATTGTTCCCAGCAAAAAGACCCCGTTCGACAAACTCAACGTCTGGCTTATCCCCGCCGGAACAGATACAGTAAGCACTCCGGTATTTAGCGGTACTCCTGATAAGGAAGGGAATTTTTCCTTTGCTTACATGCCCGCTCGAACCTTTGATGTTTTAGTCTTTGAAGATGTGAATTTCAATGGCTCTTGGGATTGGGAAACGGAGCCTTTTGGCATGTCAAAAAACCACCCTACTGGGATGGATTCTACCCCATTTACCATGCCTTTTTTTAATTCGACATTTACAACTCCAGAAAGTCCGAAAGAGGGAATAATCGATTCCATCGCCGCTTTATTAGATACTGCCAAAGCAGAGAGTCTAGGGCACTTAGTGTTGGTGGTACCACCGGTAGATTCGGTTACTTACGGATGGCTGATGCACGAGAGTGGATATGAGAAGAGCTTCGTATTTCGCCCGGAACGACAGGCCGATACGATCTATGTAAACCTTGGAAACTTGTTGCCAGGCAAGTACACATTCAAGGGATTTGTAGATGAGAATTTAGATTCGAATTGGACCCCGGCCTCCTGGTTTAACAATCTTCCCGGAGAATTTATTTTACCGGAACAAACTTTTGAACTCAAAGGTAATTGGGATCTTGAACAACCGCTGAACTTTAAGCTATGAAACGCAGACAATTAATTCTATTTCTACTCTTGTTTGGTGCTGTATTCCAGGGCTCGGGTCAATCCTACATCTCAAGGTTATGGAATACTAAGAAATACAGCGAAATCATCGAATATTCACCCAAAGGCCAATCGCTTAGCGGACAGGATAATGTACTGATTGGCCGCTCCTACATGAGTTTGGAAACGCCGCAGCCTACCGACGCACTTCGCCATTACGACTTAGCTATATCCAAGCGTTGGCAGCGCGAAGACTTGTACTTCTTTCGCTCAGAGGCAAATTATGCTTTAGGGTATTTCAATGAAGCACTCGTAGACCTCGAGGTATGTCTTCAAATGCGGCCGAATTACCAAAAATATCTGCTCTTCAAAGCCGCCATTGCCTACGAGAAAGGAGACAAGACTTTGGCCTATAATACGTATGACATTTTATGTGATCTATACGAAAAACAAGTCCCTTTCTACATGATGGCTGTCATTTCCTTAGAGCGAGAAAACTACTACAAGGCACAACAGCAAATCGATGCTAACATGCTCCGTTTCGAGCGCGGTAAGGAATTCTGGACCTTCACCGCCGAACAGCAGGTAGATTTAGAGTGGCGTGTATATAAAGATTATCAAAAGGCACTCAAGGCGCAAGATGCCCTATTATCCTACCACAGCGACAATGCGCAATACCTCATCAACCGTATTCTCCTGCTTCGACTTGAGCAACAAGATAGCTTGGCCCTCTTAGCTGAAAACGACTTGCAGGACCGCTACAATACGAACCGAATTCCATTGGACTACTACAAAAAAGGAAACTTCCAAGTGGGTGAATACAACCGCGACAATGGAGTGGTTGAAGATTACCGCTTTTTCCGACCGAAGTTGAACAATGACACGAAATATGCCCGCTATTACCTCAGTGAAGGCGGCCAAGTAATGGGCAGGCATTGGGCCGGCTTGACAGGCAAAGCCAAGGATACGACCCTACGCTATTGGAATTTCCACCGCGGCGAAGAGACCTTTGCCGTTCCCGCTGTGGACACCAGCTATACTGGGTTCGTACTTTTATTAGAATTACCCGATTCGCTCTTGCAACCCTTCCGTCCGCAAGCCATAGATACCATAAGCTTAGTTCCCGTGGTAGATGGCGAACGCACTCTTATGGATTCCACACAGATACCAGTGGCACCCGAAGAATTGGACACCACACAAAGCTCAAAAGCCGTCCTTCCAGAAGATACTATTGGGCGTTAAGTAGGATCTGAATATCCTGAATCAATAGGTCCATTTGTGCATCGCTTGTGCCGTCGTAAAAACCGCGAATGCGCTTCTTCTCGTCAACTAATACCACGTTTTCCGTGTGAATGAAATCGTGCTCGTCAAAGCTCGTGCCCGGTTCCATTACCGCAAAATATTGGCGGCGAGCCATGCGGTAGAGTTCCTCTTTTTCACCGGTCAATAAATGCCATTTACCCTGAACGGCGCCAATGCGTTGGCCGTAATCGTACATTATCTTAACTGTGTCAATCTCAGGCATCACCGTGTGACTAACTAAATTCACCCTAGGCTCATCTTTGTAGGCCTCTTGAATGCGTTGGAAATTCTGTCCCATCGTAATACAAATGGTAGGACAGGTCGTGAAAAAAAAGTCCGCCACATAAACCTTATGGCGCAGCAATGAAGAATCCACCGCATTGCCCCATTGGTCCACTAATTCAAAGTCCCCGATGCGGTGACCGCGCCCTATGCGTTCCAAATCATCGTCTACCACCGCAGGGTTCAAATCCACGGGATTGTAGATCGGCAGAACACGCTTGGGCTTGAGTTTTTGAAAGGACGCATATGTCCCTATTACAAAGACACTTAAGAGCGCAATGATTTTAATCCATTCTGAAGGTTTGAGGTGTATCTTTATCATGATTTCAAAATTACAACGAGCGATGAAGCTACGCCCCACCTTTGATCACGCATTTTTCATTTTTGCCTTCGCGGGATTACTGGCCTCTTGTGGAGGCAGCGAGGAGCCCGAGCAGTTGACTATACCACATTCAACACCCGCAGCTAAAAAGGGTTCGGATATTCCTGATGAAGTGAATAAGCTAATGACCATGAACACTTGTTTAGGCTGTCACCGATTGGACAAAAAACTCGTCGGCCCCACTTTCAAGGAGATCGCCGCGCGTGGCTACACCGCGGAAGAAATGGTCTACCTCATGCAGGTACCACAACCAGAAAATTGGCCAGATTATCCGCCTATGGCATCCATGTCCTTTGTGGCAGAAGGAGATTTGTTGGCCATCGCCGAGTGGATCACTGAAATTCCTGTGGAATAATTGGACATTAAAAACCTTCTTTCCGTTCACCAGCTCAGTAAATCCTATGGGATTAAAACGCTGTTTACCGACCTGACTTTCGGGATTTCGGAAGGGGAGAAAATTGCCATTGTCGCCAAGAATGGCTCCGGAAAAAGCACCTTGATGCGCACCTTGATGGACCCTGCTATTGCAGATTCCGGCACCATCAGTTACCGCAAAGGCATCAAGCTTCGCTACCTCGAACAACATCCGAAATTTGCCCCAGGTCAAACCGTCCGCGATGTACTCTACCAAAGCGAACACCCTGGTCTCGAAGCACTCCGTCAATATGAAAGTATTGTCGCCAAAGGCGGAGATGCACAAGCCATGCAGCTGGCCCTAGATATGGTCGAAGCTACAGGAGGTTGGACCATTGACGGTCGCATTCAAGAGATGCACGGCAAGATGAACCTACCGGCCATGGACCGTATCATCGACAAGTTCTCGGGCGGTGAGATCAAGCGATTAGCCATGGCGCAACTCTTCATCGAGGAGCCCGACCTCATTTTAATGGACGAGCCCACCAACCACTTGGACCTCGACATCATAGAATGGCTGGAGGAATACCTGATCGGTTACAAGGGGGCACTGTTAATGATCACGCACGACCGCTATTTTCTTGAACGCGTGTGCGGGACTATATACGAATTGGATAATCATGCCTTCTTCAAATACGACGGGAACTACAGCTATTTCCTAGAAAAAAAAGAGTTACGAGAAACGAATGAAGCGGCCAATTTGCACAAGGCAAAGCAACTCTTCAAAAAAGAACTCGACTGGATGCGCCGAACGCCCAGCGCCCGCACTGGAAAGGCCAAGGACCGCATAGACCGCTTCGGCGAAGTCAAAAAACTCGCCAAGCAACGCGTGGACGACCGCGAAGTCAGTCTCGCCATCAACAGCCAGCGTCTCGGAGGTAAAATCCTCGAGTTGCACAAGATAGGCAAGAGCTTCCCGGACAAGCTCCTCATCGAATCTTTCAACTACACCTTCAAAAAAGGCGAGCGCGTCGGGATCGTAGGACCCAACGGCAGTGGAAAGTCTACCCTCCTCAAAATGATCCTAGGTGAGGAAACTCCTTCCAAGGGTAAAATCATCATCGGAGATACCGTCATCTTCGGCCACTACAGCCAAGGCGGTATTGCCGACAAAGACCACCTGAAGGTCATCGAAGTCGTACAAGAAATAGGCGAATACATCACCTTAAAAAAAGGTCAGAAGCTCACTGCTTCACAATTATGTGAACGCTTCCTCTTCGACGGCAATCAGCAATATAGCTACACCTCCACCCTAAGCGGCGGGGAAAAGCGACGACTCTACCTGCTCACCATCTTGATGAAGAACCCGAACTTCCTCATTCTCGATGAGCCCACCAACGATCTAGATATCCTAACCCTTCAGGCCCTCGAGGAATTTCTCGATGACTTCCCGGGATGTTTAATCGTGGTTAGCCACGACCGCTATTTCTTGGATAAACTTTGTGACCACCTCTTCGTCTTTGAAGGGGGCGGCCGCATCAAGGACTTCAATGGGCATTATTACGAATGGCGCGAGGAACAAAAACGCATCGACGCGATCAAAACGGCCGCCCCTAAACCGGTGGTGGAAGAGTCACCGAAAAAGGAAAAGACCAAGACCAAAATGGGGTATATGGAAAAGCGCGAGTGGGACGCGCTGCCCGGGGAAATTGAGGCTTTGGAGGCACGTCGCGACGCTTTAAACGCAGTGTTTGAAAGCACAGAACAAGATCCGCAGGAGGTGGCCAAAGCCGCCGCTGAAATTCAAAAGGTTATCGATGCGTTGGACGAAAAAGAAATGCGCTGGCTAGAATTGTCAGAGTTAGACTACGAATAACTAAATTTAAAATCTTAGACCATCAAAGTGAGCAATCCGCAACCCATCCTCAAGCTTCGTGGAATCACCCGAGA
>MDSZ01182135.1_pt1 | contig 15427 bp, 13 predicted proteins | sample 811201 | NCBI WGS metagenome assembly MDSZ01 (sample SAMN05326647, study PRJNA326480) | marine metagenome | isolation source: seawater | place: Indian Ocean: North | collected 2010
TATAAAAATTTAACAAAATTGTCATCATTAAGCTATTTAAGAAATAAACAGACGGATGAACCTATTTGTGAGATTAAAGATTTAATAAGTAATAATGATGATCTTATTTTATTGACTGGTAATTATAGAGATTTTTTTGGAAAATTATTTTTTGCAAATAAATTAAATAACATCGTTGAAGATATCAAACAATTAAGAAAATATTTTAGCGATCGGTTATATTTTGAAATTCAAAGACATGATGAAGAAAATGAAAAAAATTTTGAAAACTATCTTTTAAATACGTCAAAAACTTTAGGAATTCCAATTATAGCTTCGCAAGAAGTATTTTATCTCAAAAAAGAAATGTACGAAGCACATGATGCTTTAAGATGTATCGGTGATAAAAATTTTATAGATGATAAAAATAGAATTAGATTAAGCAAAGAGCATTATTTAAAGGCTAGCGATGATTTGAAAAAGTTATATTCTGATATTCCTGAAGCTTTGGAAAATAATTTTAATTTTCATTTAAGATTTAACTTTAAACCAAAAAAATCAAAACCGATTTTACCCTCGTTAGCAAATGATAAAGCTAATTCTCCAGAGAGCGAACTCTTTAGAGAGGCAAATCAAGGATTAAAAAATAGGATAGAAAATTTTATTTCAAAGAAAAATATCTCCGAAACAATGGAAGAAGTTAAAAAAAAATATGAAGAAAGACTTAGACATGAAATAAACATCATAAATTCTATGGATTATGCTAGTTATTTCTTAATTGTCTCAGATTATATTAAATGGGCAAAAAAAAACTCAATTCCAGTAGGTCCAGGAAGAGGATCAGGAGCAGGATCCTTAGTTGCTTATTGTTTAGATATAACAGATCTTGATCCAATTGAATATGACTTAATATTTGAAAGATTTTTAAATCCAGATAGAATTTCAATGCCTGATTTTGATATAGATTTCTGTGAAGAAAAGAGAGACAAAGTTTTTAAATATCTAAAGTCTAAATATAAAGATGGGGTAGCTCATATAATAACTTTTGGAAAACTAAAAGCAAGAATGGCTTTGCGAGATGTAGGAAGAGTCCTAGGTTTGCCTTATAGTCACGTAGATAGACTTTGTAAAATGGTTCCTTTTGATCCATCAAGACCTTTAACATTAAAAGAGTCGATTGATAGAGAGCCAAGATTTAAAGAAGAAGTTAAAAAAAATTCAAAAGTTAAAAAACTTCTTGAACTTTCTTTAAAGCTTGAGGGACTTAATAGAAATATGGCTACTCACGCTGCAGGAGTTGTTATTGCAGGTGATAAATTATCAGAACAATTCCCTTTGTACGTGGACCATAATTCAAACCTAATTTTACCATCAACTCAATATGATATGTACTCAGCTGAAAACGCAGGTCTTGTCAAATTTGATTTACTGGGACTTAAAACTTTAACAGTAATCGATAAAACTTTAAAAAGACTTAAATTAAGAAACGTACATATAGATATAAGTAAGATAAATCTTAAAGATAAAAAAGTTTTTTCCCTATTATCTACAGGAGAAACAACAGGATTGTTCCAGCTGGAAAGCACAGGGATGAGAGAGGCAATTAAACAAATGAAACCAAACAGATTTGACGATATTATAGCTTTAGTTGCCCTTTATCGTCCTGGTCCAATGAGCAATATTCCCATTTACAATGATTGTAAAAATGGCATAAAGGAACCTGATTTTATTCATCCAACATTAAAAGAAATCTTAACACCTACTTATGGGATAATTATTTATCAAGAACAAGTAATGCAAATAGCTCAAACTTTAGCTGGTTTTACAGCAGGCGAGGCAGATATTTTAAGGCGAGCGATGGGTAAAAAAAAGAAAGCTGAATTAGATAGACAAAAAGAAAGGTTCATAAATGGCGCTATTAAAAATGGAATAGCAAAAGATGTAGCTAACTTTGTTTTTACTAAAATTGAACCATTTGCACAATATGGCTTTAATAAAAGTCACGCTGCTGCTTATGCACTTATAGCTTATCAAACAGCATTTTTAAAAACTCATTATAAAGAAGATTTCATTGCGGCAACTATGTCAACTGAATTAACAAATTCATCAAAACTCAGAGAATTCGTAGAGGAATTAAAAAGGTTGAAAATTGAAATTATTGCGCCATCAATTAATAAATGTTTTTCAGAATTTAAAGCTATTGAAGGTAAAATTTATTATGGTTTGGGTGCAATAAAAAATGTTGGGTTTGAAGCTATATCTAATATAATTAAAGAGAGAGAAAATAATGGTAAATTCAAGTCTTTAGAAGATTTTATAAATAGAGTTGATCCAAAAGATGTAAATAAACTTCAATTAGAAGGACTAACTAAAGCAGGTGCGTTTGATGATTTTGAGAGTGATAGAAGTAAAATTTTTTGTTCTATACCTAAAATTATTCAACAGATTAAGAATATCAATGAAGACAGAATTAATAACCAATCTAGTCTTTTTGAAAGCAATGAAAATTTAGCTAACAGCTTTGAATTTTTAAAATCTACACCATGGTTACAAAAAGAGCTTTTGGCAGAAGAATTTAAATCTTTAGGATTTTATATTACAAACCACCCGTTAAATGAGTATGAAGAAATTTTTAGTCAATTAAATATAAAATCTTATGATGAATTTTATAATAACAACGATATGGAGGGAACTGTTGCAGGCACTATCATGTCAATTCAAGAGAAAAAAAGTTCTAAAGGAACACCATATGCGATTGTAAAGTTTAGTGATAAAAAAGGTGAGTTCGAACTCTTTTTATTTTCTGAAATATTAGTAAATAATAGAGAAAAGTTGAAAGAGTCAGAGTCTTTAGTGCTTACTTTACAAAAAGACAATACAACTGATAATAATTTAAAAAAAAGAGTAAATGTAAAAAAATTATTAAGTCTAGACGAGGTTATCAATAAACCTTATTCAAGTATAACTATCTTTTTGAATGAAAATTTTAAAATTGACGAAATTAAGCAAATCCTTTCAAAAAGCGGTGATACTAAAATTAATTTTATAATTAAAACAAAAAATAAAAATGCTCACTATTCTTTGCAAAACAATCGAAAATTTGACTTAAATCATCTAAAAGCCCTAAAAGCTAAGGATTATGTTGCAAAAATAACTGTTTAGAGTATTGATTTTTTAAATTGTTTCTGTATATCAGTTAATAATTTCGCACACAGTTATAAGGGCAAAGCCCTACCGGTCCATTTAATTGGAATTACTGTGGTGGATTAACCGGAAAAAATATGAACGTACCAAAAATAGATATTAAACAACTTTTAGAAGCAGGTGTGCATCTAGGCCACAAAACACTTAGATGGAATCCAAAGATGAAAAAATTCATTTTTGGAGAAAAAAATTCAATACACATAATTGATTTAACCCAAACTGTAGAATTTATTAAATCAGCTTTAATGCAAGTTCACAAAGTCATCTCAAGCGGCGGTAAATTACTTGTTGTCTCAACAAAAAAACAGGCATCAGAGCAAATTAGCTCATTAGCTAAAGAGACGGGTCAATACTATGTGAATTATAGATGGTTAGGAGGCATGCTAACGAATTGGAATACTATTCAAAATTCTATCAAGAGACTTAAAAAATTAGATGATCAGTTATCCAAAGAAAATTTAGGATTTACAAAAAAAGAAATTCTGAAGTTTGGAAAAGAGAAAGAAAAACTTCAAAGATCATTAGGAGGAATTTCAGAAATGAAAAAGACACCAGATCTAATTTTTATAATTGACACAAATATAGAGTCTTTAGCAGTAGCAGAAGCTAAAAAACTTGGCATTCCAATTGTTGCAGTTCTGGATACTAACTCCGATCCAACTGGTATTGATTATCCAATACCTGGAAATGACGATGCTAGACGTTCAATCAATCTATACTGCGAGTTACTAAAAAGTACTATTAAAGACGCCGAAAAATTTATCAAGGGATCTGAAGAAAAGAAAAATAATACCACTCAATCTAAAAAAAAGTAATTTTATAAATTTATAAAAATGTCAAACAATGATCTTTTAGGTAATATTAAAAAACTAAGAGAGCTTACAGGTGTTGGTTTTAAAGATTGTAAGTTAGCCTTAGACGAGACTAAAGGTGATATAGACAAATCAATTGAATTTTTGAGAAAAAAAGGAATTGCAAAAGCTTCTAAAAAAATGAGCAGAACTGCCTCCGAGGGTTTAGTGCTCGCAAAAGAGATTAACGGAGAAGTATCAATTATTGAAATAAACAGCGAAACAGATTTTGTAGCAAAAAATCAAGACTTCCTAAATTTCTGTAAAGAATTATCAGAATTAAATTTTAAATCTAAAGGTAATCTAGAGAGTTTAAACAACGCAATAATGACGGATGGTTCTGCAGTTAAAGATAATTTAGTAAATTTAATCGCAAAAATCGGGGAAAAAATCACTATTAGAAGAGTCGAATTCTTTGATAATAAAAATGGTTTTAATTATTTTTATGTTCACTCAGCAATTGAAAAAAATATTGGAAAAATTATCTCTATAGTTAAATTGAATGCTGAAAATAAAGATCTTGGCACAAAAATAGCTATGCACATTGCTGCCTCTAACCCTTTAGCATTAGATAAAGATAATATAGATAAAAAAATTGTGGATAAAGAGCTAGAAATTATCAAAGAAGAAATTATTAATTCTGGTAAACCGGCTGAAATTGCAGAAAAAATTGCATCTGGAAAAATTTCAAAATTTTTAAATGAAAATTCATTACTTAATCAGATATGGATAATGGATCCAAAAAAAAAAGTTTCAGAAATTCTTAAAGAAAGTTCTTCATCTGAAGAAATAAAAATTGTTAGGTTTATAAAATACAAAGTAGGGGAAGGTGTTTAGAAATGAGTGATGAATTCAATGAAAAAAATTACTCTGCCAAAATGGACAAAACTATTTTATCCATTAAAAAAGATATATCTACATTAAGAACAGGTAGGGCTAATACAAACATGCTTGATACTATTAAAGTTGATGTATATGGACAATTAATGCCTATCGAACAACTAGCAACAATAAGCGTGCCTGAAGCAAGATTAATATCTATTCAGGTATGGGACAAATCAAACATAAATATTATCGAGTCAGCTATACAAAAATCAGAACTTGGAATTAATCCTCAGATAGACGGCCAAATTATAAGATTAAGAATTCCTGATTTGACAGAGGATCGAAGAAAAGAACTTATCAAAGTACTGAAAAACATGGGAGAAAAAGGAAAAATTGCAATAAGAAATATCAGAAGAGAAGCAAATGAAGATTTGAAAAAAAAATTAAAAGATAAAATTATTTCAGAAGACCAAAATAAAAATCTTGAAAAAAATATTCAAAAATTAACTGATCATAATATTGAAAATATTGACAAAATCTTAGCTACCAAAGAAAAAGAGATTATACAAATATGAATAAACTCAGCCATATTGCCTTTATCATGGATGGCAATGGTAGGTGGGGTAAAAAAAAAAATAAGAGCAGGAATTTTGGTCATATAAAAGGAGTTGAAGCTGTTAAAAAGATTGTATCGGCTTCTATAAAACTAAAAATACCAATAGTCACTTTTTATGTCTTTTCCTCTGAAAACTGGAAAAGACCAAAAAATGAGATTAAATTTTTATTTAAGTTAATTAAAAAATATTTTTCGAGTGAAATTAAAAGTGTTATGAAGCAAGATATTAAGATTAATATCTTGGGAGATATGAACAAATTATCAATTGATTTAAAAAAAATATTAAAAAAGACTATGTTTTTAACAAAAAAAAACAAAAAAATAATTGTAAATTTAGCAATAAATTATGGTTCAAAAAATGAGATTATTTATGCTGCAAAAAAAATAAAGAGAAAAATTAATATCCAAAATATTGAAAAAAATTTATACACTTCATCAATGCCAGACCCAGATATTTTGATTAGAACCGGAGGGCACAAGAGATTAAGTAATTTTATGTTGTGGCAACTGGCATACTCAGAGTTATACTTCGTCAAAAAGTTATGGCCAGATTTTAGAATTAATGATTTAAGAAAAATAATTAATGATTATAAAAAAATTCGAAGGAATTTTGGTGCCATATGAAATATGAAAATCTACAAAAAAGGATTATTACTTCTGTACTTTTATTATTTGTTTTAATTCTTATGTTTATAAATAATTTTTTTTTAGTATATAGTTTGATAGTATTAAGTGTATTATCATTTATAGAATTTTCTAGCATAATCAAAAAAATAAATAAAAATAATCTAATTTTTTTAATCAATAATATTTTATTTATTTTCTTTATTTTTTTATTTTGTTTTTTTTTCTTATTTATTTCAAATTCCTTTAGTTTAAAATTAATTCTTTATGTTTTGCTTTTTGGATGTATTGCTTCAGACTTAGGTGGGTTTATTTTTGGAAAAATATTTAAAGGGCCAAAATTGACAAAAATAAGTCCAAACAAAACAATTTCAGGTTCTATTGGTAGCATTTTACTATCTTCATTAGCGATAACGTTTTTATTTTATCAAATCACTCAAACTTTCAGCTATAAAATAATTATACTTAGTGTCTTTACATCTTTAACATGCCAATTAGGAGATTTATTTTTTTCATTCTTAAAAAGAAAAGCCAAAATAAAAGATACAGGTAATTTCCTACCTGGTCATGGTGGTATTTTAGATAGATTAGACGGAATTTATTTCGGTTTACCAATTGGTTTTTTTTTATTTATTTTAATGATTTAGTATTATGAAAAAAATTATTTCCATACTTGGATCTACAGGGTCAATTGGGATTTCATCACTAGATATAATTGATAAAAAAAAAAAAGATTTCATAATTAATATTTTATTAGCAAATAAAAATTATAATTTAATTTTAAAACAAATCAAAAAATATAAACCAAACTATTTTATAATAAATAATAAGAAAGTATTTGCGAAAGTTAAAAAAAATTCCAAAATTAAAAATGTAAAAATTTTAAATGATATTAAAGAAATAAATTTTAAAAGGAAAAAAAATATTACAATATCAGCGATCCCTGGAATAGCAGGTCTTGAACCGACGCTAGAGATGATAAAAATAAGTAAAAAACTGTTAATTGCAAATAAGGAATCAGTAATATGTGGGTGGAATTTAATTAAAAAAAATGCCAAAAAAAATAAAACCAAAATAATACCGATTGATTCTGAGCATTTTTCAATAATGAAATTATTAAAAGGTCATAAAATAAGTGAAATTAAAAAAATTTTTATCACTGCGTCTGGAGGGCCTTTTTTAAATAGTAAAATGAAACATTTGAAAAAAATTTCCCCTAAAGATGCCTTGAATCACCCAAAATGGAAAATGGGTAAAAAAATTACAATCGATTCGGCAACGCTAATGAATAAAATATTTGAAATAATTGAAGCAGAAAAATTGTTTAATCTACCAAAAAAAATTTTAGAAATTTTGATACATCCGAACTCACTAGTACATGCAATTATTCAATTTAAAAATGGCCTCTCGACATTTATTTATCATGAAACATCTATGACCATACCTTTAGCTAACGCAATTTTTGAAAAAGACTTTGATATTAATAAATTCTATAATGTTAAAAAAAATAATCTTTTACTAGAATCATTAGTATTTAAAAAAATTGATAAAAAGATTTTTCCTATAGCTAAACTCAAAGATAAAATTAATGAGTACCCCTCAAGTCCAATTATAGTCAATGCTGCTAATGAAATATTAGTTGATCAATTTCTCAAGCATAAAATACCCTTTTTAGGCATATATAAAATCATTTTGAGCATTCTGAAAGATAGAAATTATAAAAAATATGCTATAAGAAACCCTATAAAAATTAATCAAATATATGAAATTGATCGATGGGCAAGAGAATTAACACTAAAAAAAATCCTTAAATTATGAGAAAATTGTTCATTATCACAATAACTTTTTTTTTAATTGCAACTGTAAATTCTTATGCAGAAGTAATTAAAAAAATTTTAATTGATGGAAATAAAAGAGTTTCTGATGAGACAGTAATTATTTACGGTGATATAGAGTTAAACAAAAATATTCTTGAAAAAGATATTAATGAAATTATTAGAAAATTATATTCCACGAATTTTTTCGAGGAAGTAAATATTAATTTTAAAAATAATGTTTTATCAGTAAAATTAAAAGAATATCCTGTTGTAAATCAACTTATAATATTGGGCGAAAAAAGAGATAGCTTTCAAAAACAAATTAAAAAAATTATAAAATTGAAAGAAAATAAATCTTTTGTTCGTTCATTTCTTGCAAGGGATATTAGTTTAATAGAAAGGTTTTATGCTTCTCTTGGATTTAATTTTAGTAAAGTAGAAGCTAAAGTTAGAAAATTAGATGATGCAAAAATTGATTTAATTTTAGAAATAGAAAGGGGAGAAAAAACTAAAATATCCTCAATAAGTTTTTTGGGAAATAAAAATGTCAAATCAAAAAGATTAAAAGAGATAATAGCAAGTGAAGAAAATAAATTCTGGAAATTTATTTCAAAAAATACTGTTCTCAGTGAAAGTCTAATAGCCTTAGATAAGAGATTGTTAATTAATTATTATAAATCATTAGGTTTTTATGACATAAAAATTAAATCTAACATTGCAAAAATTACACAGATTGGAAATGCTGAATTAACCTATACTGTTGAGGAAGGTAAGAGATTTACAATTAATAAAATATCTACAAATGTGGATGAAACTTTTGACAAGAAACTTTTTTTTCCTCTTAACAAAAGTTATAAAAAATACATAGGTGATTACTATTCACCCTTTAAAATTAAAAAACTTTTAGAGGAATTAGATAAGATAATAGCTGACAACAACTTACAATTTGTAGAACATAATGTTCAGGAAACTATTGATAAAGACGGAATAAATATTAAATTTAATGTTTTTGAAGGCAAAAAAACATTAGTAGAAAGAATTAATATTACTGGAAATAATATTACTAATGAAGATGTTATTAGGGGAGAATTACTGTTAGATGAAGGTGACCCGTTTACAAAACTTAACTTGGAAAAATCAATAGCTGAAATTAAACAAAGGAATATATTTAAAAATGTAACCTTTGAGACAAAAAAAGGCACTTCTGATGGCCTTGAAATAATAGACATTAATGTAGAGGAAAAACCGACTGGGGAAATTATGGCGGGAGCTGGCGTAGGAACAAATGGTGGAACAATTTCAATAGGTATAAAAGAAAATAATTGGCTAGGAGAAGGAAAAAGAGTTGGTTTTGATTTAACGTTGGACGAAGAGTCAATTGCAGGAGTTTTAGAATATTCAAATCCGAATTATGATTTTTTAGGAAACTCTCTAAATTATTCTATCTCAAGTGAAAAAAATGATAAGCCGGAACAAGGTTACGAAAACTCAATAATTTCTGCGAACATTGGAACTTCTTTTCAACAATTTAAAGATGTAACTGCTTTTTTAGGTCTAAACGTATCTTATGATGATTTGCAGACTTTGGAAAACGCATCTGCGTCGTTAAAAAAACAAAGCGGTACTTACAGTGAACTGGCAGGAACTTATAGTTTCACTTTAGATAGAAGAGATAGAGTTTTTATGCCAACGAGTGGTTCTATAGTCAGGTTTGGACAAAATATTCCTTTGGTCGCCGACAAAGCTTTTATAGCAAATAATTTTAATATAAGTACTTATAAATCAATAAATGAAAACGTCATTGGTTCTGCAAAATTATATTTGGCAACTGTTAACGGTTTAGGTGATGACGATGTGAGATTGAGTAAAAGAAAAAATTTATCTACAAGAAGATTAAGAGGTTTTGAGAGAGGTAAAGTCGGACCAGTAGATGGTAATGACCATATAGGTGGAAATTATGCTGCATCTCTAAATTTTGAAAGCGCTTTACCAAATCTTTTACCAGATACAACAAATACAGACGTAAGTTTATTCCTAGATTTTGGAAGCGTCTGGGGAGTTGATTATGATAGTTCAATTGGTGATAGCAATAAAATAAGATCTTCAACAGGTGTAACGGCAAGTTGGATTTCTCCAATAGGGCCAGTTACATTTGTTTTATCTCAAAATTTAAGTAAAGCCGACACAGATAAGACTGAAAGTTTTAATTTTAATTTAGGAACTACATTTTAGTATATGAAAAATTTAAAAATAATTTTTTTTTTAGTTTTTTTAAGTTTATTAAAAACCAATGCATTCGCAGAAACCCCTCATTTCATTGACTTTAAATATATTTTAAATCAAAGCGATGCCGGAAAAAAAGCGCAAACTTTTCTTAAAAATAAATTAGAAAAAGGAATTAAAGATATACAAACAAAAGAGAAAGCGATACAGGCAGAAGAAAAAAAGATTATTCAACAAAAAAAAGTAGTATCCGCTGAAGAATATAAAAAAAAAGTAACGACTTTAAGAAATAAAGTTTCATCCTTACAAAAAGAGAGACAAAATCTTTTAAATTCGGTAGCAACTCAAAGAAGGAAAGCAAGAAATGAGCTTTTGAAAAATCTTAACCCAATAGTTAAAACTTATATGAATGATAATAATATAAGAATGGTTCTTGATAAGAAAAATCTGTTATTAGCTGACGAAAATTTAGACATTACAAAAGAAATTATTAAATTGCTAAACAATAAATTAAAGACAATCAATCTAAATTAAGTTTGGATGAATTCAGATTTATTTTTTAAAAAAAAAAGATCTATACGAGTCAAGCATTTCAACAATATAAAATAAAGAAAAACTTTATAATTAAAGCTGTAAAACCTTTATACCTAGCTGGAAAAAACGAGGTCTCTTTTTTTGACTCAATTAAATATAAAGACCAGGCTATTAACACGAAAGCAGAAATTTGTATTACAACAGATAAGCTTAAAAATTATTTACCACAAAATACAGAAATTATCATTGTAAAACATGTTCTACTGGAATTAGCTAAATTAATAAACAAAATTTATTTTTTTGCTGATATAGACTACCCAGATTTATCATTAAAAAAGCCAAGTAAAAACAAATATAAAAATGTGAAATTTGGTAATAATGTTTTAGTAGGTAATGGAGTTAAAATAGGTAAAAATACTATCATTGGGTCAAATACAATTTTGGAAAAAAATATTATCTTAGGTAAAAATTGTGTAATTGGCTCAAATGTTATTATTAAAAATTCTATTATTGGAGATAATGTGGTATTACAAGACAATTGCAAAATCGGTCTAAAGGGATTTGGTTTCATACCAATTAAAAATAAAAATATAAAATTTCCCCATATTGGAAAAGTTATAATTGAAGATAATGTTGAGCTCGCTTCTGGCTGCACTATTGACAGAGGGTCTGTCGATGACACATCCATTGGAAAAAATACTTATTTAGATAATCAAGTTCATGTTGCTCACAATGTTAAAATTGGATCTAATTGCATGATAGCTGGTCAAGTAGGTATAGCTGGCAGCTCTACTTTAGGTGATCATGTCTCAATAGGCGGTCAAGCTGGAATATCTGGTCATCTAAAAATTGGAAATAATGTAAAAATTGGAGGGGGCAGCGGTGTTGTCAAAGATATTGAAGACAACCAAACAGTAATGGGTTATCCTGCAATATCATTCAAAGATTTTATAAAAAATTCAAAAAAATGAGTGTAAAAGAAATAGATAAAAAAACTATTGAGAATTTACTTCCGCATCGTGAACCGATGTTATTGATAGATAAGTTAGTAAATATTGTTCCATTAAAATCTGCTACAGCAATTATGTACGTTAAAAAAGATAGTTTTTACGTCCAAGGACATTTTCCAGGACAACCGGTAATGCCTGGAGTATTAATCGTTGAAGCGTTTGGACAAGCTGCAGCAGCACTCACTGCTCATGGAATTGATAAAAAAGAGTATGAAAATAAATTAGTTTTTTTGATGGGAGTTGATAAAGCAAGATTTAGAAATCCTGTCATCCCTGACTGTGAACTGCATTTAGAAATAGAGGCAATAAGATCACACGGCAGAGTTTGGAAATATAAAGGCACAGCAAAAGTAAATGGAAAAAGAATGGCAGACGCAGAATGGTCAGCAACAATTGTTGATAGAAACTAATGATACATCATTCAAGTATAATAGACAAAAAAGCAATTATTTCAAAAAATGTAAAAATAGGACCTTTTTGTTATGTTGGTCCTGACGTTTTATTAGATGAAAATGTGGAATTAATATCTAACGTACATATTGAAGGTAATACTAAAATTGGATCTGGAACGAGAATATTTCCTTTTGCAAGTATAGGAACACAACCACAAGATTTAAAATACAAAGGAGAAAAAAGCAGTCTTGAAATTGGATCTTCTAATTTAATAAGAGAATATGTAACGATTAATCCAGGAACACAAGGAGGAGGATCAAAAACTGTAATTGGAAATAATTGTTTATTCATGATTTCATCTCACATCGCGCATGATTGCAACATTGGAAACAATGTAATAATTGCAAACAATGTACCTTTAGGTGGCCACGTTACAATTGAGGACTCAGTAGTAATTGGTGGAAACTCTGCAGTTCAACAATTTACCAGAATTGGAAGATTGGCTATGATTGGAGGAATGACTGGAGTTTTAAAAGATGTGATACCGTTTGGATTATCAATTGGAAATAGGAATTTTTTACAAGGATTAAATCTAATAGGTTTAAGAAGACATAAATATGATAATCAAAAAATAATTGGGTTAGATAAAGCTTATAAGGACATATTTTCCTCAAAAAATTTACACGAAAATTTGAGCAAAATAAACGGTGTGTATAAGGGCAATGAGCTTGTTAGCGAGGTAATTAGATTTATAGAGAAAGATAAGAAAAGACCAATTTGTTCACCACAAAATTAAAAAAATTATGATCGGCCTTATTTTTGGAGAATCAGATTTTCCAAAATATATTTTAAATAAGATTAAAAAAAAAATATAAGTATTTGATAATTGATTTATCAAAAAAAAAATCTTTTAAAAAAGATAGAAACTCATATTCAGTAAACATTGGTCAATTTGGAAAAATTATTTCAATACTTAAAAAAAATAAATGTAATAAGGTGCTATTTGCAGGAAAAGTTCAAAAACCTAATTTTAAATCGATTAAACTTGATTTAAAGGGATTATATTTTATGCCAAATATTATAAAAAGTGCTAAATTAGGAGATGCTGCGATTTTAAAAGAAATTATAAAAATTTTAAGATCCGAAAAAATTTTTACCTTAGACTCAAATAAATTTACTCCTGAATTAAGTTTATCAAAAGGAAATTATACTAAACTTAAACCTAATAAGGATGACCTTATAGATACAAATCGTGGTATTTTAGCTTTAAAAAAAACTGGAAATTTTTCTCACACCCAAGGAGTTATTTCTCGTAACAACAAAGTAATTGCTTTTGAAGGATCAGGCGGAACTCAACAAATGTTAAGAAAAATAAAAAAACTTAAAAGTAAACTAACTGGCGTTTTAATTAAATATCCAAAAAAAAAACAAGATTTGAGAATAGATCTACCTACTATAGGTTATGATACACTTTATCAGTGCAAAAAAGCAGGACTCAAAGGAATAGTTCTTAAACATAAAATGCATATTTTTTTAAACAAAAATAAATGTATTCAATTTGCTGACAAAAACAAAATGTTTATTCTAATTAAATGAAAAAAATTATTTTAATTTTCCTTCTTTTTTTTAATAATCTTCATGCGTCAAGTTTTACATTAAAAAAGGTAATAAATGATCTTAAAAGTCCTTGGAGTTTATCTTTTATTGATGATACCAAATTACTTATTACAGAAAAGTCAGGAAATATTAAATTATTAAATCTTAAAAAAAATTTAGTTACGGATATCAAACATAATCTTAATATTCTAGAAGACGGACAAGGTGGACTACTTGACATTTTATATTTAAATAAAATTGTTTTTGTATCTTATTCAGAAAATAGATCTAATGGAATGTCAAGCACTTCTGTTGCTAGGGCAAATTTTAGCAATGAAAATTTAAACTTCAAAAACATATTTCGTGCAGAACCTCCAATAAATTCAGGTTATCATTTCGGATCTAGATTAGTTAGTAAAGATAATTATTTATTTATAACTGTTGGCGAAAGAAGACAAGGAATGATTGCACAAGATTTTACAAAGCATCCGGGCAGTATAGTCAGAATACATTTGGATGGATCAATACCTAAAAATAACCCAAAGTTTGTAAACAAAAATAAAGAGAAATGGTTGCCAGAAATTTATCAAATAGGTGTAAGAAATCCACAAGGCATGTCACTTTCACCTTTTGATAATAAAATATATTTAACAAATCACGGTGCAAGAGGAGGTGATTGGTTTGGAACTGCTAATTTTGGTGAAAATTATGGTTGGAAAATTTTAGGATGGGGTGGAACAAATTATTCAGGAACTAAAATTGGTCCAAAATGGAAACCAGGCTTTACGAAGCCTATTAAATATTGGGTACCATCTATTGCAGTCAGCGCTATGGCAATTTATAAAGGTGACACTTTTGAGGAGTGGAACGGTAATGCTTTGATCACTTCACTTAAAGATCAATCTTTGAGAAAAATTAAATTCAATAAAAGAAGATTCATAGAAGAAAAAATTATATTTAAAGAAAAAATTGGAAGAATTAGAGACATTAAAATTCATAAAAGCGGGGACATATTTTTATTATCAGATAAGGGCGAATTATGGAGAATGTATAAATGAAAAAGATATTTATTCTAACTGGAGAACCATCAGGGGACAAGTTAGCTTCAAAAGTTATTCAGGAATTAAATAAGAATAATACTAATATTGATTATTTGAGCGTTGGCGGTGAAAACTTAAAGACTTTAGGAATTAAATCAATCTATGATTTAAAAGAAATTACTTACATAGGATTTACAAATGTAATTATGAATATCTTTAAAATTAATAAAAAAATTAAAGAAACTGTAAAAGCTATACAAGATTTCAATCCAGATATTTTATTTACAGTTGATAGTCCCGATTTTACTTTGAGAGTTGCTGAACGCGTTAAAAAACTAAATTCGAGTATTAAAACAATCCATTATGTTGCACCACAAGTTTGGGTTTGGAGAGAGGGAAGAGTTAAGAAAATTAAAAAGTTTATAGATCACATATTACTATTATTTAATTTTGAAAAACCGTATTTTGATAAAGAGAATATGAGTAATGAGTTCGTGGGTCATCCCTTATTAGATGAGTCTACGGAAAGCAAAATTGATATCAATCAAATATTTGAAAAAAATAAAGCTTTGATATCAGTTTTTCCAGGAAGTAGAAGAACAGAAATTGAAGTCTTGATGCCTATACTCTTAGATTTTATAAAATTAATGAATAAAAATTATCAAGATTTTATTTATATATTTCATTCGACAAAACAACATTACGATTTAATTCA
>MDSZ01024006.1_pt1 | contig 15424 bp, 11 predicted proteins | sample 811201 | NCBI WGS metagenome assembly MDSZ01 (sample SAMN05326647, study PRJNA326480) | marine metagenome | isolation source: seawater | place: Indian Ocean: North | collected 2010
AATTGCCCATTGATCTAACATTCCATGTGGAGAAATTATAAATGGCAATTTTTCTTTCAAATATAATTTATATCTTCTAGTGGGAGATCTCCAAAGTCCATGCAGGTGTATGATTTGGGGATCTAATTCTTTTAAGTTTTTCTTCAGATTGTTTTTCAAAAAGAAACCATCTCTACTTTTATTTGCAATCCAAAAAGGATCCATACCTTTTAAATTTTGATAAAAGCATAAATCTCGAACAGATGAAGTTATACCTCCATCTGAATAATCTTTTGCATATGACAGGTGAATTGTTCTTATAGCTTTATTTAATACTTAAATATTAGAATAACAGATTATAAATATTTATAAATTAAGTTTTTATTACCTAAAAAATTTAGGCTTCAAATTTCTGCGAGTCATTTAATCTTAAATTTTTTATAAATAACAATATAAGTATAAAAATAAATCCCATTATTTTTTTTAATGCTTTTTTATTATTCGCATTACTAGCTTGATAACATGCTTTAGCAAAGTTTGATGTATTTATATTTCTAATAGAATTTCTACATTTTAAATTTGTACCTTTTCTTTCAGCTAATTTAATTAAGTCTAGTATTCTAGAAGATATGTCTGCTTCATTCATCTCATTTACAATAAATCCATTTATATTTTCTTTAATCAACTCTCTAGATCCACATTTTTCAGAAACTAAAACAGGTATTCCACAATTAAGAGCTTCATTAGTTACTAATCCCCATTGTTCTGAAGTACTTAGTAATATTAATCCTTTTGAATTAGCATAGAATTCTGGAAGATAATCATAATTTATGGGTCCAACAAATTCAATATCTTTAATTTTTAAACTTTTAACGTATGACTTAAGTTCGGATTCCATAGGACCTGTTCCTGCTATTTTTAATTTTATACAATTAGAAATAGTAAAGTTATTTTTAAACCTTTTAAAAGAATTAATAAGAGTAAATAAGTTTTTTTTCTCCACAAATCTACATACACAACATAAATAAATTTCTTCATCTATTTTACTTTTTACCTTAATGGATTTAGAAATAAAAAAATTATTATCTACACAATCGTAACCCTTAAAAATTATATTTTTTTTCATCCCCAATTTTATAAGATATTCTTTGTGACACTCTCCGCCAACTACAGCTCCATCAAAGACTTGAAGTATTATTCTTTTATAAATTTCTTTAAATAAATTTCTTTTATTTAAATCTATTTCTTGACTTTCAGAAAAAAGTATAAGTTTATTTCCTTTTAAAAGAGTACCAATAATAGTTGATAAAGAAGATAACTCAAGATAACCTGTTACAAAAACTACCTTAAAATTATTCCTAAGTATAAACTGAATAATTTCAAAAGTTTTATAAATTCTATTAACTTTTGATATTACTTTCGTATCTAAATCATCATTAGAAATTGAAAGTGGTTTAAATAGATCAGTTTTATAATTTAGTAAACATTTACATTTAAAGCCATATTTTATTAGACCTAATACCCTAGCCTTATTGTATGGAACTAAATTTATTAGTTGTACACATATATTATCATTCTTAGAAATTAACTCATGACTACTTAAATTTAAAGGCACAAATTTAGAAGTTTTTTTCATTATATTTTTAAATCAGAAGATATTAATTTTGGATCAATAATATTAAATTGAACTGGTAAATTAGTAAACTGGTAATGAAGCTCCTCAGGATAAATTACCGTATGTGGATTACCTATAATAGCTGCCAAACCAGAGAAAGTACTCCATGGAGACATAACAATAATATCTGAATTACATATTTTAAAAAAATCATCGAAAGGATCATTACTAACAATAGATAAATTTTGAAATCGTTGTGATATTTCATTTCTAACTAAATTTAGTTGATCTGTATAAATAGTAAAGTTTGCGTTAATATCATTTTTGATAAAGTATTGTTTAAGTCCATCCATAATATTTAAGAAATAACTTATTTTAGTTCTTGTATTACTTGAAAAATAATTTTGATCAGTATCCTCTTTAAAATCTCCTCTTCTTACATGAATAGCAACTTGCAAAATATTACTTTTGTATAGAGGATATTTTATCCTTTTTCTTAAATAAACTTTTGATTCTTCATAAAATAGTTCAAAATCTGAAAAAGGATATTTATTGGGGTAAGAGGGAAAATCTTTAACTAGAAATAAATCCTTATTTGTTTTTAATTTTTTTAATGAGGTAACTTCAAAGTAATTACCAATCAAACAATTAATTCTTTGTTGAAGAGTTATATAATTTCTAGATTTCCCTAATTCATTATTTATATAAATTCTTTTACCTACGTTATTTCGAAAACTACTTAATAAAGGTATTTGTGAAAAATTAGTTTCATAAATTGGGATAGATAAAATTCTAGATACATTATAAGCTCTCAGTAATACTAATAATTTATTACCTATACCAGATCTTGGATATTTACAAATGCAACATCTTATTTTATTTTTAAAAAATAATTTAAAAATAAATTTTGATACATTAAATTTTTGCATAAACAAAATAACTAATTTAGATTTTATTGTCATAAACTCTAAAGTTAAATTTTAAAATATAGGTATAATAAGAATTAAAATTGATAAATCTTACTCGACTATTTTGCTGAAATAACATTACTATTATTTGAAATTAAATTACCTGACAATAGAGAGATAATACCCACAAGAGGCATTAAATATGAAAAGCTTCCTTCACTTAGACCTAACAGAAATTCATAAGATATTACACAAGCTAATAAAATATCAATAGGAGATTTAGATTTAGTTAAGAAAAACAATAGATTCAAAAACAAAAAACAGCTTGAAAAAGTAAATATGAAAGGATTAATAATTGAATCTGATAATTGCAATGATGCACCAATAAAAGAAGGCGCAAAAGCAAATCCAGTATCAAAACTTTGACTAACCTCTGCAAAAAATAAATTGCCTGCTTGTCTTAAATTTGTTATTGACTCAAAGAAACCAAATAAATCTGGGAAATTAAATGCGGGATTATTTTGATAGTAACTCATTATTCTAATTACGCATGCTGCACCTTGCGCCCTAAAAATAGTACTAAAAAGAACAATATTAAAAAAATTGATATTTTGAGTATTTATGTCCCCAGTCAAATCCCAAAGTGCATTAAAACCTCCATTTTGAACTAAAAAATCAAAAAGATAAAATATGGTTTGTATCCCCCCGCAATCACTACATAAAGTTGTATTTCGAACAAGTCTAGCTTGTATTGTAAAAAGTAATAAAACACTTGTTAAAAACACGCTAACAATAAATGCTATAGATTTGATTATTAACTCTGTCTTTCTACTTTTTGACTTTTTAAATTTAAAAAATATTATTTCAAAAATCGATGCGATAAAAACAAAAACTACATATTGCTTACTTGTCGTATAAATAGCCGTAAATATTAGATATGTATAAAGAGTGACCTTAGTTATAAGATTGAGATTTTTATTTTTATTTCTTAGTTTGTTAAAATAGACCAAAGAAAAGCCATATATAACTAATAAGTACTTCTGAATAATTATAAAAAATAATCCTAAGCGAAATGGAACAATATAGTCGCTTGCATCAATTAAATTAACAATACCAATCCTTAATTTTGCAAAAATAATCGAAAAGAGTAATGTTAAAAATAAATAAAGATATGTTGAAATCTTTTTTGCTAAAAGTATATTTAAAATTTTATTTTTAGCAAAACTTTCTAAGGAAATCTTTAAATTTTTGAAACTAATTTTTTTTGTAAAAAAAGAAACTGCGAACAATCCCAAGAAGGCGCTAATAACATAAGTAATAAATAATATATGTTGCTCATTAGAAATATATAAATAATTTGTTTCCTGTAAATCAAAAAGAGCATTTATTACAAATAGATTATCCTGAGAAATCAGGTAATATATGTAAGCATATTTAAGTGGGTAACATATCAACAAAATAAAGATTAAAATTACAAATACAAAATTATTTTGTTTAATCCAAATTTTCGTAAAATAAAAAACTAAAAAACACATTAAAAAAATTATTGAAAATATCTCAAAATCAAACCATCCTTCAAGAAACATTGGAACTAAATTAAATCCAAAAAAAATACTAAACAAATAAGGTAATAATTTATATTTTTTTAATGAATCTTTTTTTTCCATAAATAATCTAAAAATAATGTTCTAAATACATTTTTTCGACAATAAGGTTCAAATTAGTTTTTGCTTTCCAACCTAAATCAGTTTCTATTAATTTTGGATCTAAAGAAATACTTTCCAAATCAGAGGGTCTTTTTAAGGATTTATCAAAAACAATAAATTTATCGGGATTTAAAGAGGCCATTTCAAATGCTTTATTTATAAATTCAGTTAATCTATGTGAATGGCCAGAAGCAATTACATAATCTTTTGGAATATTATTATTCATCATTAAAATAATTGCATCAACATATTCAGGAGCCCATCCCCAATCTCTCATTACATTTATATTACCTAATTTAAGTATTTGAGAATTATCTAACTCTATTCGTTTAACTGACTTTATTATTTTCTGAGTTACGAAATTATCATTTCTAAAAGGTGATTCATGGTTAGCTAAAATCCCAGTGATTGCGAACATATCGTAAGATTCCCTGTAATTTGCTACATTCCAAAAAGCCGCGGCTTTAGCGCAACCATAAGGACTTCTCGGCTTGAATGGTGTTTGTTCATTAGCGTAGCCATCCTTAACATTACCAAAACATTCACTACTACCAGCACAAAATAATTTAATATCTTTATTGATAATTCTTATAGACTCCAATATATTGAGGGTAACTGTGGATATTGAATTTATACATCTGTGCGGATTAGTAAATGATGAAGCCACACTTGTTTCACCTGACATATTAAATATTTCATTTGGATTTATACTCTTTATTAAATTAAAAATCTCCTCAAAGTTGCTAGGTTCTATTTCATAAAATTCAATATCATCTATAATATTTAACTTTAAAAGACCACTGTTAATATTAATTATCTTATTTCTTGAAGTACCTAGAATCTTATAACCTTTCCTTAAAAGCTTATATGCTAAGTAAGAACCATCCTGGCCTGTTATACCAATTATCAAGGCAGATTTAGACATTTAATTTAAATTTGCTAACCATCATTTTTAAAGATTTATATAATTATAAAACTAAATCTCACAAAGAGAATTTATTTTTTTTTACAATTCTTATTGGAAAAATTTTTTTTTATTTACAAAAAACTTGTCCTAATATAGGATTTTACTTAATTATTTCATTTGTAATCATATTTAAAAAGTATGTCTAATTATAGTTATAAAAAATATATCTATATTAAATCGTTTCTTTTAATATTTTCCATCTTTTCAATTTCTCCTTTTCCAAATTTAAAATTGCGAGCTCAATATTTTACTAGTGAAAAAGATCAAATAGAAAATAAAGAACTATCTTTAAAAAAGAATTATTACATATTAGGTTCTGGGGATATTTTAAATATAAATTTTGAAGATTTTCCTGAATATAATTCAACAGTTAAAATTCAAAATGATGGGAGTATAAATCTTCCTAAGGTGGGAAAGATTTATGTGCAAAATTTATTACTTGAAGAGGTAAACTCTCTTGCAACAAAAAAATATAATGAAATTATGGTAAATCCTATTATTGAAATTAATTTAGTAAAACAAAGACCTATAAAAGTTTTTTTCACTGGAGAAGTGGCAAGGCCTGGTTTATATAAATTGACCCAAAATGATGTTGATTATAATAATTATTTTAATCCTGCCCCCGGCGGAAAACTACAAGTTCAAGAGCGTTTTTCAATAGACAATTCTCCTACTCTTTATGAGGGCATAAAAAGAGCTCAAGGAATTACAGATGAAACAGATTTAGAAAATATTGAATTAAGAAGAAAAATTCCTGAAAAATTCGGGGGTGGATACAAAAAAACTTCTCTAAATTTATTATCAATTTTTATTGATGGAGATGACAAAAGTAATATTATTTTAATGGATGGAGACGTAGTTGCATTTAAGAAAAGTCAAAATAAAATCGCTAGACAAATAATGCAAGCATCAAGAAATAACCTTAACCCATCGACTATTTCTGTTTATGTAACTGGACGAGTGCGTTCACCAGGGTTAAAGTCCCTAAAATATGGCTCTACCTTAAATGAAGCAATAGCGGTAGCAGGGGGTCCTAAATCTTTAAGAGGAAAGATTCAATTGATCTCAAGCAAAAATGATAAACTTAATTATAGAACTTTCAGATATAAACCAAATAAACTAAATTCTTTAAACAACCCAACTCTTAAGTCTGGTGATATTGTGAGGATTGGAAACTCTGCTTTAAGCGCCGGAACAGAATTATTCTCCGAACTCCTACCACCCATAATTGGGGTTGGAACAGTTAACAATCTTTTAAATTAATGGATAATTTTTCTCCAAAAAATGATGATGATATAAATTTTTCTTCGATTTTTTCATCAATCAATAGAAACAAAAAATCATTTTTCATAATAGCTTTTTCTTTAGCAATTCTTTCAGGAATTTATGCATTTAAGAAAAAACCGACATGGGAAGGTACCTTCCAAATAGTTCTAAGACAAAATCAAGAAGCAAATAGTATTTCATCCTTATTAGCTAATACTAGAAGTCCAATATCATTATTACGTAATCGTTCATCTCAACAAAAGTTAAATACTGAGATATTGATTATTCAGAGTCCTTCGGTCTTAAAGCCTATTTATGACTATGTCAAATCAGAATATGATTCATTAGGCTATGATACTTCAAGTTTTAGATTTAGAAAATGGAAAAAAAATCTTTTGGTAAAACTTGAGAAAAAAAGTAATGTTCTAGCAATATCTTATAGAGACAATCAGCAAAAACTTATAATACCTGTTTTGAATAAAATTTCTGAAAAATATCAGGAATATTCTGGTAGAGATAGATTAAACAGTCTTAAAAAGGCAGAGGACTATCTTAATCAACAAGTTTCAATTTATATTGATAAATCAAGAGAATCTTCTGGACAACTTCAGGCTTATGCAAAATTACATAATATTGGTGTTTTAGATGTAGAAGCTAATAGATCTTCTGATGATACTTCAAAGAAAAAGCGAAAGATTGGTAGCAATGCACTTATGTTGGATTTAGAAAGTAAATTTATTAGCGCTAAGAATGATTTAGAGCTAACCAATAAAAAACTTGAACAGCTTAAAAATATAGACAAGGAAGCAAATTTAGATCAACAGATCGCAATGTACTCAATGTTAGATAATTCGGATTCAAAAAATGTGGATTTATTATCAAGGATTTCAGAAATAGATAGTGAACTTGTTAGATATGAAACCGGTTTTAAAAATAAAAATCCAAAAGTCAAAAACCTCAAACTATTAAAAGAAGAAACTTTTAAACTTTTAAAAGAATCAGTAACGGGATCTTTAAAAGGTCAGAGAGAAAAAGCCATAGCTATTCAGAATGCATCAAAAAGGCCAGAGGAAGTAATAGTTAAGTATAAAGAACTTTATAGACAAGCCAAATTGGATCTTGAAACTTTGAGTAATTTAGAATTTGAGAAAAATATTAATTCCTTATCACTTGCGAAAAAAAATAATCCATGGCAACTAATATCTAATCCACTATTATTTGACAAACCTGTCTTGCCAAATAAACCAAGAATTGTTTTCACTGGAATATTTTTTGGAATTATTTTTGGAACCTTATTTGCAAAATATCAAGATAAAAAATCTGGATTAATATATGAAAAAAATGATATAGATAATCTTCTTAATTATAAAAACCTATTTGATTTTTCAAATATTGATGAGGATAAATTGGATGAAGTAATTGACATCTTTATAGAAAAATACATTATTAAAGAAAATTTAATAGTTTTCACTTTAGGTGATTTTTCTAATAAAATTTCAAATAAAGTTTTAAAGTTAATCAAAGAAAATAAGAAAAAACCCCAAATATTGGATAATTTAAAAGATATTGAAGATTCTTCTAAAGTATTAATATTAATTAGTCTTAATAATCTCAGTAAGAGTCAAATAGTATATGTGAATAATTTATTTAAACTAAAAAGACAATCAGAATTATTTACAGCTTATATTTAAAAATTATATTTTTTCTATATTAATTTTATTTTCTTTACTTAAAAGAACATATCTATTTTTAGCAATTTCTTTTGCTACACCTTTATGGGAAATTATTAGTATTCCAATATTCTTTTTACGCAATAAATCTATGCTTTTTAACTCATTTTCATTATCAAGACCACTAGTTGTTTCATCAAGAAAAACAAATTTTGCATCAGATAAAATAGTTCTAGCGATCAGTATTCTTTGAAACTCACCTCCGCTTAATTCAGTTAATTTCTTTCGTTTTTCGATTATAGAAATAACCATACTTTTATTAAATAAAGCAGATAAAACTTTTGAAATTTCTTTTGATTTAGAAGGATTAACAGATTCAAGAAACTCATAAATAGTTATACCATCTACCAGTAGGTTCTGGGCATTTAGACAAAACAATGATCCTAAATATTTCTGATTATTATCGAATATAACTTTATTTTGAAGCTTAAATTTTAAAATATTAGAAGATTGATTATTAAATATCGATAACATTAATAATTGACTAAAAGTAGTTTTACCTATTCCAGACTCACCCTCAATAGTAGTAATTTCGCCAGAAGAAATAATAATTTGCTCTTTTATATAAAAAGGTATTTTAAGATAATCACTATTTCCTTCTACAATTAATTTAGTATTAAAAGGTACCTGAATTTTGGACTTTTTAGTTTTTGTTTCAAAAGAATTTGAAGTCTTTTGAGTAATTATCATTTCCTCCAATTGAGAATTGTTGGCACTTAGCGATGCCACAACCGTATATATTTGATTAGCAATACTTGTTAATCTCAAAAAACAAATTAATATTGTTGCTAATTCACCAGACAATATATAATTTTCATTAGTATTTTGATTATTGAAAATCAAAAGATAATAAGCTAAGACTACAATCATATATATTGCTACCTCAAGCATTGCCCTTGGACTATTATTAAAAACTATTGTCTCAGCCTCTGCTTTACGAACTTTCATATTTGCTTTTTGATATTTCCTAAATAAATTTTGAAAACTACCATTTAAAAATAAATTTAATCTATCTCTAAAACTAAAAGATAAAAGAGCCTTCATTCTGTTATCTTGACTTTGCATTATTTTGGATCTTATTTTTAAAATTGGAGAAACTATTTTTACAATTATGAAATAATAAAATGACAGGCATAAAACTCCAATTAATACTACTAATGGGTATTTGTAAATCAAGTAAATTGAAAGGAAAATACTTACAATAAATGGAGGAATAGCGAAAGTTATTGGCACGATAATTGCGTTGGTTATTCTATAATTAGATATTGTATTTTTTGTTATAAAACTAGACTCTTCAGAATCCCAAAAAGATAAAGATCGATTCAGTGAGAAAAGGTATGAATTCCTGTACATATTTTGACTTATCGTATTAACTATATTTCCACAAAAACTTAAAATATAAATTTTAAAAAAACCAAAAAATATACTTAAAAAAATTATTAAGATAAATATTTTGTTGGAAAATACTATTTTAGTATAATTTGGCTGAAGGATAATATTAATAATTGAAAGAAACCCAATTTCTAATAATGCTCCAATAATTGAAATAAATATAAGAAATAAAAATTTTTGGAGACTATTACTCTTATCAGTAAAGAGCTTAAAAATAAATTTATAAGTTTCTTTTTTCAAATTAAAATGATTTTTTATTCAAAAAATGTTTTATATTTAAAGACTTTTTTATAAAGTTTAAAATTTCTGAAGAAAAAAGTTTATTTATTATAGTAACATAAGACAAGAATTTTAAATTAGACTATTTATTAATTTTTTCTCAAAAAATATTTAATTTACTTTGAATTTAAATTTATTTTATTAAAAATAATTTATGAAGATTCTTTTTATTTCATCCAATTCTAGTCCTAGGGGTGGAGGTGAGGATTTCATGATTTATCTATGTAGGGCATACAGTAAATTTAATAAGAATTTATTTGGTATATATTCAAATAAAAATTATATGAATAAATTTGTTGATAAAATTGAAAGATATACAAAAGAAGTAGTAAAAATTAAATACAAGGAATTATCTCAAAGAAATTTAAGATTTTTATCATCAATATTTGATATCAATCAAATATTTAAAATTTATAAAGCAATAAATAAGATCAAACCAAATTTAATAATTATTAATCAGCAATATGATGAGGATGCATTAGAAATAATAATAAGTTCTACATTTTATAAATTAATTAATAATTCTTCAGTTAAGATTTCATCCGTAATCCATATGCCAAGGATAGAAAATAAAATAAATAAACAACCATTTGGATTCGCAAGATATATTGTTTTATTAATTATTTACGGAATATTAGATCCAATCTTATTACTTACAACAAAAGAATGCCTAGAAGAATTTAGGAAATATTATTTCTTCAACAAAAAAAAATCATTTCTTGTAAAAAGTCCTTTGCCAGAAATCAAAAAGAGAATAGGTAAAAAATACTCACTTGAAATTATAAACAAATCGAACATTCCAAAATTTGCAAAAGTTAAACTTAATAATTGGTTAAAGAACAAGAGGCAAATCATATTACTAGGTTGCCAGATGAAAACCCAAAAAAATCCTTTATTTGCTTTATCTTGCTGGATGAAATTAAGAAAAATGCATAAAAGCAGTGCATGTTTCCTGATTATTGGCGATGGCCCACTAAAAAATATCATCGATCAGCAAATATCAAATTTAGAATTAAATGAAAGAAAGGATATCCTACAAATAAATTGGGTTCCTGAACTTAGCCAATATATTTTAATTTCAGATTTATTACTAATGCCAAGCTCTTTTGAAGGCATGAATCTTACACTTTTAGAATGTATTTCATATAATAAAGATGTTATTTTGAGTAAATTCGAAGGAATAACTGAACTACAAAAATATGCAAGAAATTGTCACCAAATAATAAAGTTTGATGAGAAAATATGGGCAAAAAAAATTCATGAAAAACTTTCTTTTCAAAATAAAAATAAGAGGAAAAATAGCTTAAATAAAAAGTTTATATCTTATTATTCAGATTATGAATGCTTTAATTCATTCAAAAAAAGCATAAATTTTTAAGTCATTAAATTCATTTTAATAAGATATAATTTAGTGAATTTTTAACAAAATTATTTAAAAGTTCCTGAAAAATAAGATTAAATTTTCTTTATTTCTAAATATTTATTTTTCAATACACCTCAATAGTCCTTAAACAACTTAGCTAAATAAATAATAATATGAAAAATTCGATTAAATCTACGTGCAAGAAAAACATGTAACCTGTTAAATTTGCCTCCTTCAGAAAGAACATTTCCCAAAAATGAAATTTTTTTTCCAAATTGATTAATATTAATTTGGTGATTATTAGATAATCTTTTTGAATCCAAACTAATCGAAAATACAGGCATTGGTCTTGGAACAAATGATGAATTTTTTGTTCCCCTATGCCAAGTAGAACTATATCTAATTAAAATATCTCCAGCATTCATATTTAATAAGCTAGAGCCATTTTTGAGCCTAGCGAAAAGCATATCAATATGATTATTACCGTAGATATTATTTTCAAAAATAACTTCCTGTGCACCATTATTTGAAGTAATTTTTTCTAATGCGACAAAAACCATAATATATTTATCTTTCAAAGGAGAATCTGTATGAAAAGGTTGCGGTATTGATTGCGGGAAATTTATATTTCCACCTGCTTGCATAAGATCTTCAATTTTTTTTACATTAAACAAATTAAAAGTTTCTTTTATAGCTTTTGATTTCATCATCATATTCCAAATCTCAAGATGTATAAAGCATTTACCCATTGCTAAATTTCCTAATTCATAACCACCAGTATTAGATAAAATTTTTTGTTGAATTTTACTTTCATTTACATATAACTTTTTAAATGAAGATAGTAAATATAAATCTTCTTTAGAAAATACATTCTCAAGGATGAAAAGACCATATTTTTCTAGTGAATTTATTGAAAATTCTGTACCCTTATAAGCTTTAGTAATAGATTTTTTTTTTGGGAACATTAATTAAATTTTTTAATTATTATAGTCTAAAATTCTTTGAATATTTTATAGTAAATTTTTTCAAAGTAAATTGCATATATAAATTACTCAAGCAATTTTTCTTTTTTCTCTTCCTCTTTTATATTATTTTGAACCATTGATTTAAGATTTTCACTTAATTTTTTAAGAGGGATTTTAGATATTTTTAAATTACCATTATTTTCATCCATATTAACTGAGCAATTAAAATTGAATTCTCGATTTAGATCTGGGAAATCACTTCTTTGATGCGCTCCTCTACTCTCCTCTCTGGCGAGTGCTGAAATGATTGTGGCTTTTGCACTTGTTAAAGATGATTTTAAATCAAAAATCAAAGCGAGATCTTGGCAATTATATTGATCTACTATTACATCAATATCACTTAATCTTGAATTTAAAACTTCAATTTTTTCCAAGCCCTTAGAAAGTAATTCCTTATTCTTAACAACTCCACAAAAATTCCACATTAATTGTCTCAATTCATGTTGAAGAGGTCTCACATGTTCTTTGCCACTTTTAATATATTTTTGAATATCTTCATACGCAGAAGTGATAACCTTATTAGATCTTAATTGCTTTTCTATTTTTCTAGAAAATTTTGTTGCAGCTCTACCAGCACGTTTGCCAAAAATAATTATTTCTGCTAAGGAATTTCCTCCCAAACGATTTGCACCATGAAGTCCACCAGCTACCTCACCAGCAGCAAATAACCCTTCCACAGAAGTAGATAATTCCTCTGGATCAACTAATATCCCACCCATTGAATAATGTGCAGTGGGTGAAACCTCCATGGGTGATTCTGAAATATCAAGCATTTGTGTTTCAAGAAACTGTTTGTATATCCTTGGAAGTTTCTCAACAATAAACTCTTTACTTTTATGACTTATATCAAGAAAAACTCCCCCATTTTTGGTACCTCTACCTTGAATTATTTCCGTATAGTTTGCAATTGCCACTTTATCTCTTGTAGACAGTTCCATCCTTTTAGGATCATAGTTTTTCATAAATCTTTCCCCTTTATTATTAATCAATTTTCCACCCTCCCCTCTTACGGCCTCAGTAACCAAAGTACCTTCAATATCTTCTGGAAGAACCATACCGGAGGGATGGAATTGTACCATTTCCATATCTATTAATTTACAACCTGCTTTAAGTCCTAGATAATATCCATCACCAGTGTTTTCATTTTTTCTTGATGAACTTTTTTTCCATATCCGTGTATGGCCCCCTGTACATAAGATAACAGAATCAGCTAAATGAACAGTTCTCTCTGAAGAGAATAAATTAAATGATATTGCACCGAAGCAACTATTATCTTTTATTAAAAGTTGAGTTACATATTGACTATCATAAATAGGTATTTTAAGAAAATCAGCTTTCTTTAAAAGTGTTTTTAATATAGATAAGCCAGTAAAATCTCCTGAATAACAAGTTCTTCGATATTTATGGGCACCAAAAAATCTTTGATCTAGTTGACCATTTTTTAATTTTGCCAAGTTAGCTCCCCATTTATCAATTTCTTGCACTAAAAAAGGAGATTCTTTTGCCATTATTTCAATCTTACGAGGATCGCCAATTTCATAACCTTCAAGATATGTATCAATAAAATGTTGCTCCCACGAGTCTCTATCATCTACGTTTCCAAAAGCAGCATTTATTCCTCCAGCCGCTAAAACTGTATGAGCATCTGTCTTTGGCCTTTTACCGAGAATACAAACGTCAAGACCAGCTTTTTTAACCTCAATAGCAGATCTAAGACCAGCTCCACCACAACCAATCACTAATACATTTGTTATTTGTGTAAGGTAATCAATAAATTGCAATTTAACTCTAGTCTTTATTTTGGTAACTCTATTCTAACTCCTAATTTAAAATAATATTTTCTTCTTTAGAATATCTTTTTATCAAAAAAATAATCTATATTAAATCTTAAAACCAAAAATCAAAAAATTCATAAATTTATAATGTCTTAATTTATTTTAAATTAGTAATTATAAAAAATTGTTCTAAGATGCTTTAACAATTTCAATAATGGTATTAATAATTAATATATATATTTAAGTATAATATTGTAAAAAACGAAGTAACTTCAGATAATAAATTATAATAATAAAATTACTTCATGATTACAAAATTCCAAAAGATGTACTCTTAACTTGCAAGATTTTTATCTAAGATTTTAATAAAAAAAAGAATTTAAAATTTACTATTAAAAAATTTTGCTCCTCTTTATATAAAATTTCATGAATATCATAATAGGTCATACAGGATATATTGGTAGTTATTTACTTAAAGAATTGATAAAAGAAGATTTAACTATCCTAGGAATTTCAAGACAAAAAATAAGTCTAAAAAATCAATTAAAAAATAAAAATTTTTCTGAAATAAAGTTTGATATTTTTAAAGAAAGGATCATAGAAAAATTAGATTTCAACTCCAAACCTATAATCTATATTTGTGCTCATAATATAAACACCAATTTTTCCAATAAAAGAAAAAGTATAGATTTAATATACAACTCTAATAAAATTTTTTATTTAAATTTTATTGAAAATATCAAATTACTAAAACCAAAAAAATTAATTTTTCTCTCCTCAGGTGGATCTTTATACGATAATACAAATAAAATTAAACCATCTTCTGAAAATTCAACTTTGAATCCATTATCTGAATATGGATTAAGTAAATTTATTTTAGAAAGATACTTAATTAATTTATCTAAAGATTATCAAATTCCTTTGGTGATTTCTCGAATTAGTACTATTTATGGGAGTTCTTTTTCCAATACAAAATTTGGTTTTATAAATTATTTAAAAGAATGCTCTTTGAACAATAATTTCCCAATACTTTATGGCAAAGATACTTATAGAGACTATTTAAACATAGAAGATTTAGTGAAAATTATTATAAAAATTGGGAATAGAGATCTAATATCTAGTACTTACAATATATCTTATGGGGAAAGTTATTCTTGCTTAGAAATTTACAACAAAGTAAAACAAAATTTAAATAAATTCGGCCTCAAATTGAGAGAATTTGTTGATCAAGGATCAAGGAATGGAGAGAATAGTAAAGTATTCATTTCCTCAGACAGAATAGAAAATGAATTAAATTGGATCTCAAAAATAGATATAGATTCAGGCATAGAAAAATTTCTTAATGAGACTATAAATTAATTTTACGAACCACAATTTCTAAATATATTTAGAAAATAATTGACAAAATATTAACCCAAA
>MDSZ01032160.1_pt1 | contig 15420 bp, 11 predicted proteins | sample 811201 | NCBI WGS metagenome assembly MDSZ01 (sample SAMN05326647, study PRJNA326480) | marine metagenome | isolation source: seawater | place: Indian Ocean: North | collected 2010
TAATCCAATAGAAAATTGCGAAATTTGGAATAAGTGTCATAGTGCATTTTTAAAACATAATCTTGGTTGGTTCTTTATTAACTTATTATTTTATAAGATTTCTGAATTTATTTTTTTCTTCAAAGATTTTATTAATGAAAGAGTTCTGGTCGAGTTATCTTTATCATTTTTCAATACATCATTATTTTTTTTAAGTTTTTTTTTATTGTATAATACATTATCAAAAAAATATTCTAAAAATTTGTGTTTTGCTGGAATTATACTTTTAATCTATGGTTCTTATATAAATAATCTTTCCTCTGGTGGTTATATCGAAACAATTATTTTATTTCTTTTGTCTTTAAGGTTAATTTTTTTATACAAAGAAAATTTAGAAACTAAAGATTATATTTTAATTGGATTGATCGATAGTTTGTTAATATGTCTTAGATTTTTTTATTTTTGGTTGGTTCTAATTTTTTTAATTTTGAATTACAACTCATTAAAAAAAATTAACTTTAAAATATTATATTATTTTATTTTTTTATTTGCTGTTCTAATGATTTTTTATGGACTTCAAAATATTATACCCACGTATGCATATTTAAATACAAATGAACTGAATACATTAAATTTAATAGATTATTATTTAATTAAAATCGAAAGATCCTTCTGCGTTACTAGTATATTGGACTTATTTTTTACTTTTGGTAGCAGAATATTTAATTCTTTTTTTAGCCTTTCAGTTGGTTTATTTTCCATATTTCCTATAATTATATTCACTTTATTTGCTGACAATAAAAAAATTCTTATTGGTAAATATATTATTTTAATTGGTTTTATATGCGCTTTTTCATTAGAACAAAATTTTTACTTACCTGCTGGAATCTCTGGTCACAGAGGTTTAGCTCCACTTCTTATTATATTTTTGCCAGAAATTTTAGAATTTATAAACAAACTTAATAAAAATAAAAATCACAAAATTTACTTAGTCTTTTTTATGTTTTTAATTTTGTTATTTACTCCATCGTTATATTACAGATCAACATTGGCACATTACACAATATTTACAAAAAGTTTTATGAAAGAAAATGAGTTAATAAATACAAAAACCGTTTTGGTTACTGAAAAGAGTATTCCGAAATGTTACAAACCTGAGAATTTTATACATAATAATATTCGTATGCATCCAGGTATTCTAGGATGGACAATATTAATTGCAAAACAGCTAAAAATTGAAAATATAAATATTCCTAGCAAACTAGGAGAAAAAACTATTAGTTTAAAAGATTTTCCTCCACAAACTTTAATCCATAGAAGTGAATATTTGATTACGAACAATTTTTATAATTACGAAAATAATATTTTAAAAAAAATTACATCAAACAGCCCAATAATTAAAATTTTAATCAATGTTTTATATTTTTTAAGTGTAATATTATTTTTAATTTTACCTTTGCTACTTTTTAATTTTTTTTATAGAAAAAAATAGCTATTTTTTTCCTGACACATACCACCATGATTGAAAAATCGGTAAATCGTCATGTTCATATGTAGAAATTTTTAATTTTCTAAACTTTTTAAACAACAATTTCAAATGATTTTTAGATTTAGGTTGGTAAAGCACTGCATATCTTATTCTCTTGTTGGGATGTCTAGAACTCCATCTAATCAAATTTTTTTTTACATTAACTTTTTCAGAATATTTTGTATTGTAATGATGTTTGTTTGAAAAAAAAGAAAACATAAAATTTCCGTTTTTTTTTAGGACTCTGAAAACTTCATTGAGAAAAAATTCAAAATCTAAATTATAGTAAACACACTGCATACCATAAACAAGATCAAATGTATTATTTTTAAATGGAATTTTACTTGGTATCCATAAGTCTGTTTTAATATTTTTTAGCTTTTTGTTTTTAATAAACAGTCTTGATCTTTTTACACTATTTTCTGATACTTCTAATCCATGACACTTGAAGCCTTTTTTTTGAACCATCCTCAGATTAGTAAGATTGCCAAAACCTATTTCTAAGGCATTTCCCTTATAGTTAGACCTAATTTTATTTTCGATACCTGCATCATTGAAATAATCAAATTTATTATCATTTTTTCTCAAATTAGAAATAAATCTTATTAAACCCTCTGAAGGATATTCGTTTCCAGATGTGTCACCTTTTTGCTGAGATTTGTAATAATCATTCCAAACATTAGTTGATTTGTCTTGCAGTTTTTTTTTTATATCACTTAACATACTTAAACCATTTTTTTGTTGCAGTTTTAATTTTTGATTTACTCCATAATGGTGCATTTTTCCATAAAGAAATATCCTTTGTCATTTTATCTAGACCATCTTTAAAACTAATTTTAGGAAACCATTTAAAATCTTTTTTTATTTTTTTTATATTTGCATTAGTTTGGAATGGTTCTCCTGGTCTTTTAGGAATATGTATTTTCTTTTTTGCATTTAATAGTTTAACGACTTTATTTATACTTATAGGTTTACCAGTTCCAACATTGTAAATTCCATTTTTATTGTATTTTGAAACCAATATAAAAGCATTTACAACGTCAGAAACATAAGTGAAGTCTCTTTGTTGTTTCCCATCACCAACTATTGTTAGTGGTTTTTTATTATATAATTGAGACAAAAAAACTCCGAATACAGCTCCATAATGACCGGTGGTTCTAACTTTTGGCCCATAAACGTTAAATAATCTTAATGATACAAAATTGAAGTTATATAATTTCGACCAATGCTCAACTAATCTCTCACCTAAATATTTTGTCAATGCATAAGGATATCGAGGATTTATTTCTGCATTTTCACTCGTAGGATATTTTTTTGGGATTCCATAACAAGATGAGGATGCGGCATATATAAATTTTTTAATTTTATTTTCTCTTGAAAAATTTAATATATTTAGAGTTCCCTTTACATTCACTTCAAAGTATTTGTTTGGATTTTCAATGGATGGAACTATATCTGATTGGGCAGCTAAGTGATAAACAATATCTACTTTTTTAAAATATTTTTTTATTTTATTATTAAGTATTGAGCTTTTAATATAAGTCAGTCTTGGGTTATTTAATAATCTCTTTATATTATTTAAATGCCCTGTAGATAAATCATCAATGACGATTACCTTATTTTCTTTTAATAGCTCTTCCACAAGATGGCTTCCAATAAAACCGCAGCCTCCAGTTACTAAATAAGTTTTCATAAATTTAAGTTTAATATATATACTTATTGATGATTAAAAATAAAAAATATTTAAATTTTATATTAGTTTTTTTTTCATTTTTAACAGGAATATTCATACTTAACGTTGTAATTGACTATTTAATTTATCAAAAAAATTTTCAATCAAATTATTACTTAAATGATCCAAATTATAACACTAAATTAGAAGAAATTAATTCTTCAATTGAAAAAGTTGAACCTAATATAGGATCTCTTATATCAAATTCAGTTTTAACGCAAACGGCTTATGAAAATAAAAAAATAATATTTGGTGATATTCATAATAGCAATATAATTTTATGTAATGAAAACGGGAAATATGTTTTTTTTAAATCTGATAAATATGGTTTCAGAAACGAAAATGAAAATTATCTAGATCAAAATTTCCTAGATGGAAAAATGCCAATCCTTATTGGAGACAGCTTTGGCTTAGGTGTGTGTATTCAAAATGAATTATATTTAAAAAATATCAAAAAAAAGGTTTTAAATTTAAGTGTGAGCGGTAGTGGACCTATTTCACAAATAGCCTTAATTAAAGAATTTTTAAAAAAATTTAAAACAAACAAAATTATATGGTTATTTTATGAAGGTAATGATTTATTAGATTTAGAAATTGAAAAAAAGAATATCATCTTTAAAGAATATTTTGAAATAGATCGTAATTGGCCAGATTATAATTACTTTGATAATATTAAAGAATCAGAAAAATTAATTTTAAATCATATTGATTCAATAAAAAATAAAAAAGATGGATATCAATATAGTTTTAAAGATATCAAATATGGTAAAGAATTTTCACTAAAAAGGTTAGTTAAACTTACTGCATTGAGAAATATATATAGAAATAATAAATTTTCATTAAATTACAATAAAAGTAAAATATTAGATGATTACTTAACAATATTTACAAAATTAAATAATGAACTTGTTAATAAAAATATTGAAATAAAATTTATTTTTTTACCAGATTATAAAAGTGTTATGAATGGACAAATAAGCAAATCAACCCAAGATTTAAAGTATATATTGAATAATAATTATACAAACGTAGAGATATTAAATTTTGATAATTATTTAATTAAAAATTTTTCAAAAGAAAAAGTGTATATTAATCCACGATCACACTTTACTGAAGAGGTATATATTGAGTTATATAATTTTATAAATAAAATTATTTAATTATTTATTAACGTAAAAGATTGTCTATCAATTAAATCGATTTTGGAATATTTAATACATATAGTTAAATGAAAAATATAAATAAATTATTTTATTTTTTTAATATCAAAAACTATATTTATCCAATTATATTAATTTACGTTGCAAAAGTTTATATAGACCACAATTTTTTTAACTACAGGATTACATCAGATACTGCAGGTACTTACAATTATTTTCAATATTATTATAATTTTTTCTTAAAGTATAAAAGTTTTCCTGAGTGGATTGATTACATGGATGGAGGCTTTCCTTCAATTCTACCAATGCAAATAGAGGGTGGTTTACTTCAATACTTTTTTATTATTGTAGGATCAATTTTTAAAAACCCATTGATAAGCTTTCATATTTACTGTTTGGTAATTTTTCTAATATTTTGCATTGGATTTAGAGTTAATATAAATTTGAGTAGCGATATCCCCAAAAAAAATAAAAATATTATAATATTTATTACAATTATTTTTTTTCTTTTTTCATCAGATTTATTTTACTTAAACAACATGTTTTTATCTTCATCAATTTTCTTAATAATTCTTTATTATATAAGAAAATTTTTATTAACGTTAAAAATAATAAACCTCATTAGAGCATCTATATTTGCATTATCTATGTTTTTTATGTTTCCACATTATGCAAATATTTTAAATTTTTTTTACATTCCGCTACTAATTCTTAGTTTTGGTTTGATAATAAATTATAAAAATTTTTACAAAATATATTTTAAAACTAAATATTTATTATATTTACTATTTATAATTTTATTATTTGTATTTTTTTTTAGCATTTTAAAATATGAGACATCTTTATATTATCTAATTGCAACAGATAGATCTGATGATTTCAAAACTTCCTTTAGCGATTTTATTTTAAGAAGACAAGGGAATATTAACGAATTTATTGGATATTTTATGTATCAAGAACCTTTTTCTAATCTTTATCAAGTAAATGTAACTCCACTCGGTATATTTTTTATTATAATTTTATTTTTTTTTGAAAAAAAACTTTTCTTAAATAAAAATTTTATAATATTACTGTCTTCAATACTAATAATTTTTATTATTTCTTTTGCACCAAGATTTTATTTTTTTAAAAATTATTTTATGTATGGCTTTTTTCATTTACCATTTGTTAGTTATGTTAGAAATATTTTAAATTCTCTATTTTTGTTTAAACCAATAATATTAATTATATTTGCATATTCTCTTAATTTTTTAATTGAAAACAAATATTTATTTTTAACAAAAAAGTTTCTATTATCGATTTTTTTATTATTGATCTTGTACACAGAAGTACTTTTTTCTGTTAGATTTAATAGTGTTGATCCTTATATGTGGATTGGATCAATTATTGTTTTTTCAGTTTTTGTTGTATTTTATTATTGTTATTTTAGATATCAAAGTAAAATATTTTTTTCATTATCAATAATTGTTCCAATAATCTTGTTCCATATCGTAAGCATAAATTCTAATAATTTTAAAAATAATAGTTTTGTAACATTCAAGGATGAAATCGATAAAGTATATTTTGATAATAATTTATATGAGAATGAATATTGTTTTAAATATGATTATATAAATAAAGTTTATGGTTTTATTCTTCCAACGCGACTGTCTGCTAATCATTTCTTTTTGAATACATACGAAAAACCTTGTGGTTTAAATGGATTTTTAAGAATAAGAGGGTCAAAAAAACCTCACAATTATGAAACAGTAGATGTCTATAGAGAAAAAATTAAGACCATTAATTCAGATAAAATAATCTATTTTCAAAGTCCAAATGAAAAAATAAATAATTTTAGTTTAAATAAAGTAATAAATGGACAAAAACTGAAAGTGGCATCATTTTATAGTGATGATTTTAATGTAAAGAAAATTCAACCGAATAAATTTTTTGTTAAAAAACAAAATGATTTAAAATTATATTTAACTAAAATTAGTTATTCTAAAGATTGGAGGGCATATAATGTAAAAAATGAAAATTTACTTATTAAAAATTCTGATGGATACTTAGCAATTGAAAATAATTTAGATAACTTAGATTTTTATATTTTATACGACAATAAAGCTTTAAAACTTCTAAATATTTTGTTTATAATTCTTTCAACTATTTTTTCTTTGGTAATTTTTTATCATACTTTTTATATTAAAGAAAAATATTGAATTTTTAAAATTGATAATAAATAAATGTTTTAATCTCATTTAATTCTAATAGACAAAGTAAAAATCCTACCGAAGCTATAAAACCAATAAAAATCATTGAATAACTTTTTTTTTTATATTTCAATTCTAAATAATTAACTAATTCTTTTGAATTAAAGAATGAAATATTAATTAATATTAAAATTATTATTAATATTGATAAGAATTTATAATTAAATAAAATATCAACAACAAATTGTTTTAAATTTAAATTATCAAAATTGATAAGATGCTGGATTGTTAGTGTAGCGACTTCAAAATTTGGAGCTCTAAAAAAAACAAAAGAAATGGAAATACATAAAAAAGTAATTAACCAATAAAGAAATTTAATAGAATTATTTTTCAAAAAATTAAATTTAATTTTCCTGAAAAGAAAATTACAAATATAAAATATTGCGTGAAGTAAACCAAAAATAAAAAAATTTAATCCAGAACCATGCCATATACCAATCAATATATAAGTAATTAATGCTGAAAATATGATGTTTATATCAAAATATTTTTTAAAAAAATTTGATCTAGAATTAGTTAATACTAGATAGTTAAATATGTAGTTTTGTGTAATCCTAGTAAGTGTAATGTTCCATTTCTGCCAAAAATTAATTATTGATGTTTGTTTTAAAGGTGATTCAAAATTGAATGGAAAATTAAATCCTAATATTTTTGCAATACCTATGGCCATATCTGAATAACCAGAAAAATCATAATATATTTGAAAAGTGTATAAAAAAATATTTTGCCAAGAATTTATAAAATTTATTTGATCATTATTCTCAACAGATAAATAAAATTCATCAACATGTATACCGATGTTGTCAGCTATTAAAACTTTTTTTGACAAACCCACTACAAATAATATTAAGCCTAAAAAAAAATTAGTTATATTTATTTTACTATTGCGCAATATATCTGGATAAAATTCATTAATTCTTAGTATTGGGCCAGCAATTAACTGAGGAAAAAATATTATAAATGAAAAATAATTTATAAAATTTACTTTAAGTTTTTTATTATTGAATAAATCAAGAGCGTAAGTAATAATTTGAAAAATGTAAAAAGATATTCCTAAAGGTAAAATTATACTTTTTACAATGTTATAGCTTGAATTTATATTAAAATAATTAAATAAATCCAAAAAATATTTAAAATAAAAAAGGATAGCAATATTTAAAACTATAATAATAAATAATATTTTTTTTTTATACTGCGCATATTTAACCAAATTATTTATCAAATAGTAATTTATTGAAATTATTAAAATTAATAATAATGCATATTTAAAGCTCCAATATGAATAAAATATAATTGAAGAAATAATTATAAGTATTTGGTTTTTATATTTAAAACTTAAACAAAAATATAATAATAAAAATATAGGAAAAAAAAAAAATAAAAAATCTTTTGAATTAAAAAGCATTTAACAACCTTGATTTAATATATCTCTTTTTTCTGATACTTTATAAGTATTTGGCAATGTTGTTTTTTTTAAATTACTAATAAAAATATCTTCATATTTTTTATTAAATTTTATCAATCCCTCTTTATAAAATACTTCTGAAAAAACTTTTAATAGCAAGTTATCTCCTGCGTGCATTCCATCTAAAAAGTTGCAATTATCAAAGTAATCTCTATTTACATAATTATATATTTTTAATTGATTATCTAAATTTTTAATAACCTTAATAATATTTTCCTCATGTTTTCTAAACATTTTTTTACTATAAATATAGGGACTTACCGGTGGAAATATTAGGATAAATTTAATATTTTTTTTCTTTAAATCTTTATCTATTTTTTTTAATTCTCTGATCATTTTTAAATTTAAATCAAATGACTGAAAAAAAAAAATTTCTTTATTTAATTTTTTTTCTGTTATTTTAAAACCTTCGTCAAATGACGGTAGTTCTTTTTTCAAAAGTCTTGTGTGGTAATAATTTCCTCTCAAATCATAACCCTCATTAAAAAAGTTAGAAGCAATACCAATGTTATTATTATTTTTATAATTAAAAATATTAATTTTGTTTTTTTTTATAAATTGATTTAAATCTATATAATTTTGTAAACTAAAATTAAAAATATTTTTATTTTTATAGTTTAGGTTTTTTTTAAATTCAGATTGATTAATATTAATTTTAATATTTTTGTTAAATCTCCACCAATCTACCCCAAAGACAATTACTTCTGGTTTGTGAATTTTATATAATTCATCTAATAAATACCCATAAGTAAAAATATCTAAATCTATTGAATTTATATTCATGATATTTATTTTAAAATAAGAGTGAGGTAAATGTTGGGAAGTTGAAGTTCCAATAACCAAAATATCTGGCTTAATTAAACTGTATTTTTTTATGAAATAATCCATTTTATTATTATTGAAAAAACTTGCAGTTAAATTTTTATTTTTGTACTGATTTATTGCTATATTTTTTGATGATAGATGCTCATTATTTAACTTAATGAAAAAAAATAATGGATACACTAAAATAAAAAATACCAAACCTCCAATTAACGTGCCTGATAAAAATAAAAGAAAATTAATTTTTTTTTTTTTCATTATTTATTATTTATTTAATTAAAAATATACTTTATGTTGATAAAGAATAATATAAATTAGATGTTAAGTTTTAATAAATTAAAAAAAAATTATACAGTCAAAGATAGTTTAGTTGTAACAAAAAGTTTAATTACTAAATTTGCAAATTTAACTAAAGACTTTAATCCAATTCACTCAGAAAATAAATATTCTACATCAACATATTTAAGAGGTCCTATCGTACATGGATTTTCATACGCAATCTTTTTTTCTAAATTGGTAGGAAATAAAATTTGTAAAGATCCTATTATTTGGCTTGAACAATCTTTTTCTTTTAAAAAAAAAGTAACAATTGGAGATAAATTAACTCTTTACTGCAAAATTAAAAAAATTAATACAAGGTATAGAATAATAGATATTCAATGTGAGGGGTTTAATCAAGTTAATCAAAAAGTTATTAGTGGTACAGGACAATTAAAATGTCTGGAAAAGAAAATTTCTTTAAAAAAGACTACAAACAATAAAACCAAAACAGCTTTAATAATAGGTGGTACTAGAGGCATAGGATTTCAAATTCTCAAAGATTTAACTTCTTTAAATTACAATGTATGTTTCACATATAAAAATTCAGAGATAAAAGCAAAAAAAATTTGCAAAAAGTATAATAACGTAGTGGGTATAAAGATAGACTATAATAATCAAAATATTCAATATATCAAAAACTATGTTAAAAAAATATTTAAAAGTAATATTAATATATTAATTATATCTGCGTCAGAAAAAATTTCACAAAATAAATTATTTGAAAATGATTTTAGCTCTATACAAAACTCGATAGATTTTAATTTAAAATCTACTTTTGAGATTTGTAAAGATATTATTAAAGATATGAGAAAAGAAAAGTTTGGAAGAGTTATTGCAATAGGAAGTACTTTAACGGAAAAACCAGTTAAAAATTTTGGATCTTATATCATTGGTAAACAAAATCTTAAAACCTTAATTAAACTTATGTCACTAGAGTATGCTAATGAGAATATTACATTTAATTCAGTGTCGCCACATTTTACAGACACAGAATTGCTCTCTACAATCATGGATGAAAATGAAATTATAATAGAACAGATAAAAAATCCTTTAAATCGTTTAGCTAATCCAAGTGATATTTCTGAATGTGTTAAATTTTTATGTTCTAATGAAAGTAGTTATATTAATGGTCAAAATATAGTAATTTCTGGTGGTGCAGTATAACAATAAAAATAAATCAAGTTTTTTAATAAATAATTCTTTAATTAACATTTTAAAGAAAACAAAGAAGATTAACAAAAAAACACTAAAAATTACTATTATTTCCTCTTTTACTTTGAATTTGATTGAACCTTTTTTAGATTATTTGTTTGATGAAAAAATTGAAATTCAATTTATAAGTTACAATGAATGGTATGAAAATTTAGAAGATCCAAAAAGGATATTGAAATTCAATCCTTCTTTTATTTTTGTGCTTCTTCATTTGCACGATTTAGTGCCTTCTGTATATTTAAATCTTAATAAAAAAAATAATATTACAAAAGATATTAATTTAATATTAAGAAACTTAGAAACTTCTATCTCAAAATTTAGGATTAAAAGTAATACTCCAATATTTATGGCAAATTTCGTTAATTTTTATGAAGATTTTCAAAAATATACTGAATTTAGCTTTAATAATTCAAGAGAGTTTAACTTTTTAAAAGCGAATATTAAATTATCAAAATTGATAAATAAATTAAAAAACTTTTATATTTTTAATTATGAAAAAATCATTAAAAATTATGGAATTAAAAATTTTTATAATCCTGAAGAAGAAAAAATAAATTTAAACACAATCACAAAACAAGGATTAAAATTTTTAGCAATTGAAATTTATAATTATATTTTTAGTTATGAACGAAAAAGAAAAAAAGTTGTTATTTTAGATCTTGATAACACTTTATGGAAAGGAATTTTAGGAGAGGATGGTGTTGATAATCTATTATTTGATAATTCTTATCCAGGAAATTGTTTTTTAAATTTTCAAAAATATCTTTTGAATCTTAAAAACTCTGGAATAATTCTTGCTATAGCAAGTAAAAATAATTTAGCAGATGTTAAAAATTTCTTTAGAAAAAAATCAAAAGAAATGATTTTAAAATTTAATGATTTTTCAGCATATGAAATTAACTGGGAAGATAAATATAAATCATTAATTAAAATATCAAAAAAATTAAACCTTGGCTTAGACAGTTTTATATTCATAGATGATTCAAGATTTGAGTGTGATATGATTAAAAAATTTTTACCACAGGTAGATGTTATATGTTTAGGAAATAAACCTGAAAAGATATCAACTATTATAAATAGTATTAAGGGATTAGATTATTTTAATATTACAAAGGAAGATTTAATTAGAAGTAAATTTTATGCTTCTGAAGTTAAAAGAAATATTTTATTAAATGAAAATAATAAAAATAATTATTTAAATTCTTTAAAATTAAAAATAAATATTTCAAAAATGAAAATTGGAAATTTAGATAGAGTAATTCAGTTAATTAATAGAACGAATCAATTTAATTTAACTACAAAAAGATATAAAGAGGAAAATATTTTAAATTTTTTAAAAGATAAAAACATAGATATATTTGTTGTTAATTTAAGTGATAAATTTGGAAATTATGGTTTGATTTCAATATTTATATTAAAGAAAAAAAATAAGGAAGTGACAATAGACACTTTATTAATAAGTTGTAGAGCCTTAGGTAGAAAAGTTGAAAATTTTATTATCTTTTATATTGAAAATTATGCTTTAAAAAACAAAATGAATTTAGTAAAGGGATTATATTTTAAAACAAATAAGAATGAAATTGTAAAAAATTTATATTTAAATTTCAATTATATTAAAAAAAAAAATTTTTTTGAAAAAAAAATTACAAAGAAAAATCTCTATAAGGAAAATTTGCCTTTCAAAACCTTATGAAAATTGAAAAGAAATTAGAAAATATTTTCAAAGAAATATTTAAAATTAAGAAAAAAATTAATCTTAAAATAACTATTGAAAATGAAAAAAATTGGGATTCAATTAATCATATGAAATTAATGATTGCTTTAGAAGAAGAATTTAAAATTAAGATACCTACTATTGAACAACAAAACTTGATCAGTTTTGAGATAATAACTAACTTTATAAAAAAAAGAATAAAAGGAAAATGAATTATTCAGTAATACTTTGAAATAAACTAAAGTACTCATTAGATATATTGGAAGGTTTAAATTTATTAAGTTTTTTAAAAGATTGTTTGCTTTTATAATGAATTTTTATAATCTGATTTAAACTTTTAACCCAATTTTTTTTTTTAAGTGGTTGTTTAACATACACAGGATAATTTCCTAATATTTCTCTAAATACTTTTAAATCAGAGCAAATAATTTTTTTATTTTTTAAATAAGCTTCAATTAGTGTCATACCTAAACCTTCATAAAGTGTTGAGGAAATGTAAAATTCACAATTCTTTAATAGCCAGTTTTTTTCACTCTCTGATACTTTACCGAGATAAGTTATTTTTATATTTTTGTTTTGTAATATTTTTTTTTTGCCTCCCACACCAGCAATTACTAAGTTTGTAGGTAAATTTTTTATATTATTGTTTAAATACACCTGCTCTAAAACTTTTAGATTTTTATGTGGTAATGTTGAGCTTATTGAAAGTGAAAATTTTTTTTTAATATTTTTTGGTTTTTTAGAGTATTTTGTTTTTTTAATGGGCACATATATTCTGAATAAGTTATTTTTATTATTTAAAAATTCTTTTTTAGTAAAATTTGAAATACATAAAATTTTATCTGCAATATTATTAGAAAAAAAAATATTTGTTTTAATCCATAATATTTTTATGAAAGAATAATTTTCTGGAAAATACTTCCATTGGTTATCATAGAAAATATTTATTACTTTGAAATTTAATTTTATTAAAGGTGAATAAATGTTCGTACAAAAATAAATTTGTTTATATTTCTTATTTGATAAAAATATCAAAATAAACCATCTAATTATAAAATTTAATATATAAATGTTAGGTAAGTTGATTTTTTTTATATATTTGGGAAAAGTTTTGTTTTCAAAGAATTTTGTCCTGCCCAATAGTATTATGTCAAAATATTTAGTTATTTTTTTATTCTTAATAATACAATCTAAAATATTTGTAGCAGCTTGATTTCCGCCACCTGAATGAACTAAATTTATCCAAGAAACATCAATATAAAGCTTTTTTTTTGTTTTTATTTTTTTTGAATATTTATTTTTCATCAAATAAACTAATATTAAATTGATCAGAATTAAAATATATTAATAATGAAAAAAATTTTTTTTTATATATTAACTTTTCTTTCATTCTATTTTTTTTTAGTTTTTTGTAATTTTACTCTTTCATTTAGCCAATATATCTTAAATAAAAAATTTACTAAAAATCAATCTGCATTTGAAATATACAGAAATTTAAGCAAAAAAAATCAAAATACAGTATTAAAAATACCTACTAATTTATATTTAAATGAGGAATTTAAATTTTATCCTCTTTCAGGAATTAAAAATTCTTATACTATAAATTGTAATGAATTAGGTTTTTGGTCTTTTTATAATTCAGATAAATTTGGTTTCAATAACAATAATGAAATCTATGAAAGAGATATTTCGAATTTATTATTAGGTGATTCCTTTGTGCATGGATCGTGTGTAAATGAAAAAGATACAATTTCTTCAAACTTGAATAAAAGTGGTTTGAGTACTCTAAATTTAGGTTATTCTGGCAATGGTCCTATTAGAAATTTAGCGACTTATATTGAATATGGAAAACAAATAGATTCTATTAAAAATATATTTTTTTTTATTTATGAAAATGATTATTTAGATTTAAAATTAGAAAAAAAAAATAAAATTTTAAATAAGTATTTAGTAAACCCATTTTTTTTTTCACAAAATTTAATTGCTAATGAAATAATTGTTTCCAATATTAAAAAAAAAGTTTTTAACAAAGAATTAGATTTAGCCTTCAAAAACGATAGATATTCTATTTATGATATAGATGACTTTAACTTTAGAAATGAAATAAAAGATTCTTTTAAACTAATTATGTTTAGAAAATTAATAAATAAAAAATTCATTACATTAAAAATACCTGAAGGCGAAAAAATTCATAAAGATGAAGATATTTTGGATTTGATTAATATAATTGGGATATTAAATACAATAAAAAAACCAAACCAAAATTTAATCGTTATTTATTTGCCAGAATATTTCAATTTACTTAATTCTGTAAATAAAATTACAAATGAAGATTACTACAATGAGAAGCTTCTATTTTCTGAATTAACAAAAAAAAATATTGATTTCATCAATATAAAAAAAAAATTTCTTAAAAGTAAAAATTTCAAAAAAATGTATGCTTTTGAGGGTTATTCTCATTTTAGCCCACTAGGTTACAAAACAGTATCTAATGCTATTATTGATTATTTAAAATAATATCTAAATTTTGTTTATTATAAATAATCTGTTTAGCTTTTTTATTGGTTAAATGATTTCTATCGTAATAAAAGACAAAATTTTCTTTATTCCCAAAACATTTATCCTCATTTGAAATTGATTGACACAATAAATGATGTGGAAAAATTCTTTCTATATTTGAAATATTATTTAGAAACTGGAATGCAGGAAAGTGAAATTTGTTAAAATCACTTTTGGATTTCGAAATAATAGTATTTTTTCCTGAATTAAATAAATAATTTTTCATAAGCAGAACTCTTGGTACATTTATTTCATATTCAGGTATTGGATAAATTACATAAACTTTTTTTGTACTTTGTTTTAATTTTTCTACAAATTTAAGAAATTGAACTTTTCTATAATTTTGGAAGTCATCAGAAGCTAATTGACCTGTTTCAAGATCCATAATTCGGTGCATCCACCTATAAGAAATTATTACTTTTGGAATTTTCTTTTCATTTATTATATCAACAATATTTGAACAGCTTTTTTGTTCATTTAAACTCTCAAACTTTCTACAGTTTGAAATATTTATTAATGAAAAATCATATTTTTTTCCTAATTCATCAAAAGCGAATTCAAAGGGTTCCATGAAAGAGTCGCCTATAAGAAGAATTTTAGTTTTTCTATTTTTATTCCCTAAAATGCAGTAATTTAACTCTGTTGTTGAGTTTTCATTTTCTCTACATTCTTCTCTAAA